>Ga0310696_10006778_pt1 | contig 13541 bp, 6 predicted proteins | sample AusTroGonzalo_MG_4_FD_203885 | JGI IMG/M metagenome (GOLD analysis project Ga0310696, IMG submission 203885) | Bovine rumen microbial communities from tropical cattle in Woodstock, Queensland, Australia - Gonzalo_02 (v2) (version 2) | ecosystem: Host-associated > Mammals > Digestive system >... | reverse complement strand
TCATGACTGGAGGTGGCGGTATGATGATGGATATCTCAAAAGTCATCAGTGCCGGAAAGAAATAATCACGTAGAAATTTAACAATTCAAAAGAGGCTTGCATCACCCTTGCAAGCCTCTTTTTTGCTTTCTTAAGCGTTTTCTTGACACTAAAAAATGGGTTAAATTTAACCAAAATGTATAAAATACACCTCTATATTTTATCCACTCTTTTAATATTTTGTAACAGACATAAGTGGTTGATTTTCAGTTGAATGCAGAAAATGAGCCTACTCGTTTATCCACTTTTCGCTCTATGCAGCGCGTGAGGCGTTATTTTTTATACTAATTTTGCGGCAGGAAAAAACCTAAGTGGGTACATTCTAACTCATAATTAACATTTAATAAAACCAAAGTATGAAGAAAAGCAGGTTTATGATGATGTTGTTGGCACTTATGGTGTCACTGACATCTTGGGCCCAGGGAATCTCGGGCACTGTTATTGACGACCAAGGCGAACCCGTTATCGGCGCCTCAATCGTCGAGAAGGGTAATCCTCAGAACGGAACTATTTCCGACTTTAATGGTGAGTTTACCGTTAAGGTGAAAGAGGGTACACCCATCGTGATCAGTTACATTGGCTATGTCAGCCAGGAACTAAAAGCTACTAACGGAATGAAGGTTACCCTGCGCGAGGATGCACAGACACTGCAGGATGTAGTGGTAATCGGTTACGGCGTTCAGAAGAAGAGCGTGGTAACAGCTTCTATCGCCAAGGTTAGTGCTGATGACTTGGACGGTAAGACCCGTCTGCGTGCTGAGGATGCCCTGAAAGGTATGGCAGCAGGTGTTAACGTCACATCAGCATCAGGACAGCCTGGTTCAAAGTCGATGATTCGTATCCGTGGTATCGGAACCATCAACGACTCTAATCCTCTTTATATTATTGACGGTATGCCTACAGACCAAGACGGTATGGAGAGCGTTAACCCTGGTGATATTGAGAGTATTGAGGTACTGAAGGATGCTGCATCGGGTGCTATCTATGGAGCCCGTGCTGCTAATGGTGTTATCCTGGTTACCACCAAGAAAGGTAAGATGGGTAAGGCCTCTATAAATTACAACTTCTCTTATGGCTGGCAGAGTGCATGGAAGAAGCGCGATGTAACTGGCGCTACCGACTATGCTATCCTGCAGAATGAGCGTGCTGTACAGACAGGACAGGCTCCTATCTATGCCGATCCTTATAATTTGGTTGACGCCAACGGCAGAAAGATCAGTGGTTTTGGTACCAACTGGCAGGAACTGCTGTTCAACGATAATGCCCCTATTCAGCAGCACGACGTGAGCATCAGTGGTGCATCGGAGAAGGTGAACTACTATCTCTCACTGGGTTACTTTACTCAGGAGGGTATCGTAGGTGGTAACTACGGTCAGAGTAACTACGACCGCTTGACCATCCGCTCAAACAACCAGTTCAACCTGTTCGACGACTCTAAGGAGCGCAACTTCCTGAACAAACTGGATCTGGGTGCAAACGTTTCTTATATGCGCGTACATAATACAGGTATCGATGCCAACTCTACATGGGGTTCACCTCTGGGTTCTGCACTCTACCTGGCTCCTGTACTGCCTGTAACACTGGATAGAGACGGTCTTGGTGGCGAAATGATTGAGCGCTACGACAAGTATGACCTCTATACCGATGCCAATGGCAATCCTTATACCATCCCTAACTTCGTGGGCTCATATCAGGAGCAGAACAACCCCATCGCTATGATGCAGGGTAATCCAAGCAAGAACTGGAGCCACAAGTTCATGCCAAAGTTCTCTCTCGACTTGCAGATCTGGGATGCCATCAAGTATCACTTCACATATAGCGCTGAGCTCTCTTTCTGGGGCTATGAGGCAGCAACTCTGCAGAAGTACTACCTGAGTGGAAATAACAATGCCGACCATACATCGGCTACAGCCTATAAGGGTAACAACACCACATGGCAGGTTGAAAACACCCTGACTTACGACAAGATCTTCGGTAAGCACTCTATCGGTGTTGTACTGGGTCAGAGCGCACTGAAGTTCAAGGGTGACGAGCTGGGTGGTTCACACTGGAATCTGGTGAACATCAACAAGCCATCAATCAACTACACAACTGGTGGTGACCTGGAGCTCTCTACCGATGCCGACGGCAAGATTACCGGTGCAAAGAGCTTGGTAAGCGCATGGGGAGGCCCATACACCGAGCATCACCTGAGTTCTCTCTTTGCTCGTGTAAGCTATAACTACGACGAGAAGTATATGTTCCAGGGAACTATTCGTCGTGACGGTTCAAGCCGTTTCGGTAGTAATAATAAATATGGTGTGTTCCCATCATTCTCTATCGGATGGAACATCATGAACGAGAAATTCATGGAGAGCACCAAAGACTGGTTGACCAACCTGAAGTTCCGCGCCAGCTGGGGTAAGAACGGTAACGATAACATTGGCGACTTTGCCTATACCACACTAACCTCTATCGGTGCCAGCAGTAACTACTATTTCGGTCGTCAGGCTGCTATGCAGTACGGTTCGAAGGCTAACCGTTTGGCCAACGAAGACCTGAAGTGGGAGGAGAGTGAGCAGACCGACCTGGGTCTCGACTTCGGATTCTGGAACAACAAGCTGACCTTCAGCGTTGACTACTATATCAAGAAGACCAACGGTATGATTATCGAGATGCCTATCCCAAGCTATGTTGGTGAGGCTCGCCCATTGGCAAACGTTGGTGATATGGAGAACTCGGGTGTTGAGTTCGAGCTCGGTTACAAGTGGAACATCGCCGATGCACACTTCGCAGTTAAGGGTAACGCCTCTTATCTGAAGAACGAGCTGAAGAACCTGGGTAACGATACCGGCTTCCTGAACTATGGTATCTCTCAGTTCAGCGATGGTGGTACACGTGCTGAGAACGGACAGCCATTCCCATTCTTCTATGGCTATAAGACCGACGGCATCATCCAGAATGCTGCTGAGGCTGCTGAGTACAACAACAAGTACGGCACTAACAAACAGCCTGGCGACTTCCGCTTCGTTGATACAAACAACGACGGCAAGATCAACTCAGACGACCGTACTAATATCGGTAATGGTGTGCCAACATGGACCTTCGGTCTGAATCTGGATGCAGAATGGAGAGGATTCGACTTGAGTATGTTCTTCCAGGGTGTTAGCGGTGCTGATGTATTCGATGCTACCTATCGTCAGGATATTGCATCAGGTAACTATCCTACTTGGGTGCTGCAGCGCTGGACTGGTGAGGGCACATCCAACACGGTTCCTACACTGGGTAAGAGCGAGAACTGGGTTTGCAGCGATATGTATATACAGGATGGCAGCTACCTGCGCCTGAAGAACATTACACTGGGCTACACACTGCCTCGCAACATTACTAAGAAGGTTAACATCAGTCGTCTGCGCATCTATGCACGTGCTGAGAACCTCTTCACATGGACAAAATACTGGGGCTTCGATCCTGAAATCGGTTCAGGCTCAACATCTCTTGGTGTAGACTATGGCGTATATCCACAGGCTCGTACCTACACTCTCGGATTCAATATTTCACTCTAAACATATAAAAGAATATTCAATATGAAAAAGCATATTTCAATCATAGCAGGTTTCTGCGCAGCAGCTTTCGCGCTGACATCCTGCAGCGATGACTTCCTTGAGGTGAAGAATCCAACAGGAGAGCCTCTGGAGGAATACTATACAACTGAAGAGACGCTGGGCGAGGCACTCGCATCGGCTTATGCCCCTCTGCACTGGCCCGACTGGGACGGATCAGCTTACAACGACCTGACTTGTGATGCCGAGATTCTGGGCGACGACTTCTGGGTAGGCGGTTCAAACGCTACCGACAACGAGCACTGGCATAAGCTCTTCAACTTTGAGGGAAGCGGCAACTATACACTGGCAACCCTTTGGGGCGACTTCTACAGCGGTATCAAGCGTTGTAATGATGCTATCAAGTATGCTGGTTGGGAAGGTAATGCAAGTGCCGATTTCCGTCGCTCTATGGAGATGCAGGCCCGTTTGCTTCGCGTGTACTACTATAATATCCTGTGGCACTACTACGGCAATGTGCCTTTCTATCTCGAGAACCTCTCTCTGCCTTACACAGCTCCTCAGATTACAGCTGATGAGATTTACAACAATCTGTTGCCAGAGCTCGAGGAGATCATCGCCAGCAACGTACTGCCAATGCGTTGGGAGGCTTCTGAGAGCGGACGAGTAAGTCAGGCTTTCGCCTACATGCTCTATGCCGAGATGGTGATGTACCAGAACGACTCTGCACGCTATCCTACAGCACTGAACTACATGAAGCAGATCATTGCCGACAGCAATTACAGTCTGAATCCTGACTTTGCTGATCTTTGGTCGGAGAATGGTGAGTGGTGCTCAGAGAGTATCTTCGAGATCAACTACAACGACGATCAGGCACAGCGCGACTGGGGTAGTGCTGCTATCAATGCCGGTGGTACCGTATTCCCAACACTCTGCTCGCCTAACGGCTGGGGTGGTGGCGAAGGCTGGGACTCTGGTAACGATGGTTGGGGCTTCCTGCCTATGCGCCTTGAAGCTTACAATATGTATGCCGAGAACGATAAGCGTCGCGACGTAACCTGCTGGGATCTTCGTGCATACAGCTACACCGAGCGTTATCAGGACACTCACATCTGGCACGGTAAGTATCGTCCACAGAGCGATAACAACAAGGATTGTCCTACCTCAAAGAACCTGAATTATAACAACAACAAGCGCATCTACCGTTATGCAGAGACCCTGCTGAATGCTGCTGAGCTGTTGCTGCAGACAGGTGGCAATGTTGCAGAGGCAACAGGTTATGTCAACGAGGTTCGTGAGCGTGCTGGTCTGGCTGCTCTGAGCAACGTGTCTATCGACGATATCCTGAACGAGCGTCATCTGGAGTTCTGTGGTGAGGGTAAGCGTTACTTCGACCTGGTTCGTGCTGAGGGCATCAGCGGTGCTACCGAGAAGGCTACTGTTAAGCTCGTGCCCGATACCTACGGCTACCGTACCAACTCTTGGACACCAAGCAAGAAGCACATTCCTCTGTCACAGAGTGAGCTCGATGCTGACCCAACACTGGTGCAGAACAACTATTAAGAGAATTGACAATTGATAATTGATAATTGATAATTATTTAAAGATTATGAAGAATCTGTTTAAATATACAATGGGAGTGCTGGTAGCAGGTGCGATGATGACCGCCTGCTCGCCCGACAGCTTCGACGGCGCAGACCCCAAGGGTATTCCTACAATGGATGGTGTTGACTTTAACATCAGCGTTGACCAGGAGACCAACCAGATGATTGCTACCTACACACCACAGTCGGGCACATACCCTGTGTGGATCCTCAATGGTAGCACCTATTCAACCCTGCAGGAAGTAGGTTATCAGAATCCTGAGGCAGGCACATACTCTATTGAGATGAAGCTGGGTAATCGCAATGGCTTCAGCCAGAAGTCTATTACCAAGACCTTCACCTTCAACGAGACCAAGATCGACTATAGCGCTGATTTCCGTCGTCTGTGCGACAAGGAGTGGCGTATCGCTAATAAGGAATTGGCTCACATGGGTTGCGGCCCTGCCGGAACAGCCGGTACTGAGTGGTGGGCAGCTCAGCCTAACGATAAGAAGGATTTCGGTGTTTACGATGACCGTATCACCTTTACAGCCACAACTCGTAAGGGTGGTAGCTACAGCTACAGTGCTGGTGAGGATGGCATGACATACGTTAACTACGGTTCTGCCTTCAACACCGAGGGTGCTACATCTGACCTCGACGTAGCTCTGGGCAACCAGACAAGTTCTTGGAGCTTCGAGATCTATGACTGGGAGGATAATGAGGGTAACGTGACCAAGCAGACTTACATCCAGCTGGGTGCTAACACGCTGTTCCCTTACATCTCAAGCGATGCTCAGTATGGCGATCCTAAGTTCCGTATTGAGAGCCTGACAGCTACCAAGCTGGTTCTGGTTTACGAGACTCCCGACCGCAGCATCGCATGGCGTTTCATCCTGACCAGTGCTCCTGACGAGCGTTTGGTAGAGGAGCAGGGCTTCGATGCTAACAGCGACTTCAACCTCTGGAAGGGTATCACTCCTAATGCTACATTCTATTTCAACCCAGGTTGGGCTTCAGATCGCACTGGCGAGATGGAGAGCGCATATGTAAGCGGTAACAACGACTATACCGTTACTGTACCTGATGCTTGTGCCGATCGTTGGCAGGCTCAGTTCCACCTGCATACCGATCTGAACATCAATGCAGCTACCAACTACGACTTCTCGGTTATCTTCAATGCCGATAAGGATATCGATGGTGTGACCATCAAACTGACTGACGAGGCTGATGCCGATGCTATCATCGACGTTGACAACGTAAGTCTGAAGGCAGGTCAGGATGTTGTATTCTGGCAGAGCGACCTGGCTGGTAAGGACCTCTCTAAGGTGAAGCTCGTATTCGACTTCGGTCACGCTACTGAGGCTACCAAGATTAACATCAGCAGCGTTGTTCTGAAGGATCACGCTAACGACGACGGCACCATCGTTTCAGGTGGTGGCGACAATCCTGATGCTCCTAAGATGGACTGGGATGTAAATGCTGGTTCTAACCTCTGGAAGGCTGTTGAGAGCGGCGATGCATTCATCAGCGTAACACCTTGGTTCGCTAACGACGGCTGGTCACAGATTGGTGATCCTACTTGGAAGCACGAGAATGGCGAGTGGAGCCTTACCATCCCTGAGGGCATGGGTGGCAGCCAGTGGCAGGGTCAGTTCCCAATCAACACCTCTCTCACAGCCAGTATGAACAAGAAGTATAACTTCTACATGGTTCTTGAGGCTGATGCCGACTGTCCAGGTGTTACTATTAAGCTGACTGAGTCTGACGATGCTGATAAGCACGACGATAATTACTTCTTCGCTGATCGTCATGACATCAAGGCCGATGTACCTTATGTATATAAAGCCGAGGCTGTATCTCTGCCAAAGAACGATGCTCACGCTTTGTCACTCTTCTTCGATTTCGGAGGTTCTCCAATCGGTACAAACATCAAGATTAGCAAGATCTACTTCGAGGAGGCTGTTGTTCTTGACTACAACGATGCTAATAACCTGTGGAAGGCTGTTGATGAAGGTTCTGCATTCATCAGCGTAACACCTTGGTTCGCTAACGACAGCTGGTCACAGATTGGTGATCCTACATGGAGCCATGACGGCAACCAGTGGAAGCTCACCATCCCCGAGGGTATGGGTGGCAGCCAGTGGCAGGGACAGTTCCCCATCAATACCACTCTGGCAACAGCTCAGAATGATGTCTACAACTTCTCTTGCACCATCCTGGCTGACAACGATGCTAATGGTATCACCATCAAGCTGACTGAGTCTGACGATGCTGATAAGCACGACGACAACTACTACTTCGCAGATCGTCATGATGTTAAGGCTGATGAGCCATTTGTTTACAAGGCTACTGGTGTTACATTGCCAAAGAACGATGCTCATGCATTGTCACTCTTCTTCGATTTCGGTGGCACACCTGTTGGTACAAACATCGTGATTAGTAATATCATTTTAGAAAAAGCTGAATAATTAATGAAACGTTACATGTTTAACACGCTTTTGCTCTCGCTCACCATGGCCCTTATGGGCTGTGGTGGGGGTGGCGAAGACCCGCAGCCCGCGGCTCCAACCATCACCACTTCGGTAGAGACCATCAATGCACCTGCCGCTGGAGGCAGCTATACCATCAACGTCACCACCACAGGACAGGAGTGGGGTGTCTATGCCGATGGTGATTTTATCAAGGCTACGGCCCAGTATTCATCAAACCAGGTAGCTGTAACAGTTGCCGATAATCCTAATACCTCGGAGCGTACAGGTAACGTTGTCATCATGTCGGGCACTGCCCGTAAGAGCATCAGCGTGACTCAGGCTGCCGCTGCAAAGCCAGCCTATAATGCCCCCGACGGCTACACGCTGGTATGGCAGGATGAGTTTGAGGGCACCAGCAACCAGCTGAACCAGAACGACTGGACCCACGAGGTCAAGAACTCAGGCTGGGTGAACCACGAGCTGCAGAACTACGTGAACCACACTACTCCCGAAGGAGCAAAGGTCACTGAGGTGAAGAACGGCACCCTGCGCATCACTGCGCTCAAGGAGAACGGTAAGGTTTACTCAGGTCGTGTGTATGCTAAGGTAAAGCAGGGTTGGACTTACGGCTATATCGAGGCCAGCATCAAGCTGCCAAAGGGTAAGGGTACATGGCCTGCCTTCTGGATGATGCCAGTCAACTTCAAGTCATGGCCTGCCGACGGCGAGATCGATATCATGGAGGAGGTTGGTTATCACCCCGACTACGTATCATCGAGTCTCCACGCAAACGCCCATGTTCATTCTAACAACACGCAGGTAACCCACGAGATGAAGTGTGATGGCGCCGAAGGCGAGTTCCACACCTACGCCATTCTCTGGACTGCCAAGAATATCACCACTTATGTGGACGGAAAAGTACAGCTTACATACGATAACCGTGGTCTCGGTCGCGACGACTGGCCCTACGACGATCCCTTCTACGTGATCCTCAACCTGGCTTGGGGTGGCGACTGGGGCGGCGCTCAGGGTGTCGACGAGAGCGCACTGCCATGCACCATGGAAGTAGACTATGTACGCGTATTCCAGAAGAAGTGAATAGTGAAAAGTGAATAATTAATAATGAAGAAATCATTCTTATATCTCATCGTGCTTTTACTCGCTGCCTGTTCTGCAGGTAGCGGGCAAAAGGGCGCGAAGGGATTTGTGACCATCAGCGGTCACGACCTGATTAAGCCTAATGGCGAGAAACTACTTATACAAGGAACTAATCTCGGAAACTGGTTGAACCCCGAGGGGTATATGTTCGGCTTCGGACGTACCAACTCGGCATGGATGATCGACCTGATGATGAAGGAGGCTGTAGGCCCCGACTATACTGCCGAGTTCTGGCAGCAGTTCAAGGACAACTACGTGACCAAGGCCGACATCGACTTCATCGCACAGCAGGGAGCCAACACCATCCGTCTGCCCTTTAACTACAAGCTCTTCACCGACGAGGACTACATGGGGCTCACAGGCGAGAAAGACGGCTACCAGCGCATCGACTCAGTAGTGAGCTGGTGCAAGGCCAACAACCTGTATCTGATACTCGACATGCACGACTGCCCGGGCGGACAGACTGGCGACAACATCGACGACGGCCACGGCTATCCTTGGCTGTTTGAGAGCGAAAAGAGTCAGGACCTTTTCTGCCGCATCTGGCGTGAGATAGCTTTCCGCTATCGCAAGGAGACGACTATTCTCGGCTACGAGCTGATGAACGAGCCCATCGCACACTATTTCGATAACCGCGATTCGCTCTATCAGCTGCTGCAGCCACTATATAAGAAATGCGTGAAGGCCATTCGCGATGTAGATCAGAACCACATCATCCTGCTGGGCGGCGCCCACTGGAACAGCTTCTTCTGGATGCTCGACGATGCCAGCTACGATGATAAGCTCATGTACACCTGTCACCGTTACGGCGGTCCAGCCACTAAGGAGGCCATCACACACTACATCAATTTCCGCGACTCCATCAACCGCCCCATGTATATGGGCGAGTTCGGTCACAACACCATGGAGTGGCAGCGCGACTTTGTGAACGTGCTCAAGCAGAACAACATAGGCTATACCTTCTGGCCCTATAAGAAGGTAGACAACTCATGTATGACAGCCATTCAGCGCCCAGCGGGTTGGGACAGCATCGTGGTGAAGTATGCCGAGACATCGCGCAACACCTATCAGGAGTGGCGTGAGGCACGCCCCAACCAGGCCCAGTTCCGCCAGCAGCTCGATGAGTTTGTCAAGAACTGTCGCTTTGAGAACTGCAAACCCCAGACAGACTACATCCAGTCGATGGGGTTGAAATAGGAATTCTTTTGCAATTACGCTGCCACTATCTTATTCAAAGCCTCTGCGTTGCAGGTGGAATAAGATAGTGGCAGCTTTTTTTATATCCACTAATTTCATCGGCTCTTTTCCTTAAGAAGGCATTGATAATCAGAGATTTGGACAATTTTAAACTACCCGTTTGTCTACATACTTGTAAGTGCCCTTTTGAGCAATGTGTTTTTTTTCATAACTTTGCAAGCGCTAAATAACTAAAATATGAATAACAGATATTTGGAGAAAAAACTATGGGTGGTATTATTACTCCTGTGTTCCGTTGTTAAGATTCTTGCAAATCCTCAGCGTGTACTGGTTATTGCAGAACTTGGTGGACAACATGCGGAGTTTACCCAAAAAGGATTGCGCTGGTTGCACCAACAGGCTGAGATTCAGCACTTCAATGTGAGAGAAATCAACGACTGTAGGGAACTGAAGGCAGGTGAAATTGCAGACTACGATCTTGTAGTACAATTGAATTATCCGCCATATGTGTGGAGTGATGCCTCTGTGAAAGATTTTGAGAAGGCTGTTGATGACGGAAAAGTAGCTTGGATTGGTTTTCATCATGCTTCTCTTTTGGGCGAGTTTGATGGCTACGGCATGTGGCAATGGTTCAGTGATTTCCTTGGGGGTATCCGATTCCAGAATTATATTGCAGAAACGGCTGACGGAGAGGTGACTGTCGAGGATCCAGGGCATCCTGTGATGTCGGGTGTTCATCCCAAGTTCATCATCCGTGAAGACGAGTGGTATACTTATGACAAGAGCCCACGTCCTCAGGTCCATGTGTTGGCCAGTGTCAACGAGAATTCCTATCAGCCAGCCTCTCAAGTTAAGATGGGCGACCATCCTGTTATATGGACAAATCCGAAAAAGGCTGCGCGTAACGTGTATTTTCAAATAGGACATAGTGGCTCGCTTTTCGATAATCCAGATTTTGTCAGGATGTTTTCGAATGCTATCCTTTGGGGATTGAACCGTCCGATGAAGTGTTATGATGATGTGTCCTTAGAGGCTGGGCTGAAAGCACAACCTCTGATGGCTACCAAGCGGATACAGGATTATCTTTCTTTATCTGTGCCAACGAGTACGGGCAAAAGAGCCACAGGTCAGCCTGATGATCCTGACTATGCCATTTATGGTACAGCCAGTATCGCACTGCCTTTAAAGAATAAGAATCTGGAAAAGTGGAACCGACTTTCGTTTGATGTCCGTTCGGATCTGGATGCTGGTGTCGCCAATGTGAATGTTGCTTTGGAAACGAAACAGAATAGTGGGTTAGGGGCTCATTTGGTGAATGTGAAGGGGAATGACTGGCAGCATGTTGTCTATCAGATTACAGAATTGCCCCGCAAAGACGTGACTGCAATACGTATATATACTGATATAAAAGGTAGAAATATATCTCAGATGGATTCTGTTCATTATGAGATTCGAAACCTGCAGCTGGAACGGGTGGCTCAGCCCGAACCGGTGAGCGGTTGGCAGGTGGTGCCAGGACAGATTGCTTATTCCATGTCTGGTTATCTGCCTCATGGTAAGAAAACGGCACTAGTTGCTGGTGCAGGAGGCGTCTTCCAACTGGTTGATGAGTTGACGCATCAGGTGGTGTATGAGAGGAGTACGGTGATGCCTGAAACAACGCTTGATTGTCAGCTGTCTGTTCTCGACTTCTCAGATTTTCAGCAGGAAGGCATCTATAGCCTGACCATCGATACCTTGCATACACAGCCGTTCTCCATAAGTCGGCATGCCATGGATGGTACCATGTGGAAGATGCTGAACTTCATCCGATGCCAGCGATGTGGTGATATTGTGACAGGCATTCATGGAAAATGCCATGGCGATGTGTTCTGCAACCATGACGGCAGACAAGTCAGCTATGGTGGCGGATGGCATGACGCCGGTGACCTGTCGCAACAGACACTTCAGACTGGCGATGTGGTTTATGCCTTGTTAGAGGCCTATCAGGCATGTCATCAAGATAATCCGCAGTTGGCTGCACAACTGAAGGACGAGGCCCTTTATGGTCTTCGTCAGATGGTGAATACGCGATTGGGAAATGGCTGGCGGGCCAGCAGTATCGGACTTTTACATTGGACGGATGGCATTACCGGAACGGCCGATGATATTCATTCTGTTCGCAAACAGCATCATGCATTTGATAATTATCTCTATGCCGCCTACGAAGCCTATGCTGCTATCGTACTTCAGGACAACAATCTCCGGAAAGTAGCCATAGAGGATTTTGCTTTTGCTGATGAACAATTCCTGCGTGAGGGGATTGATAGCTTTAAGATTGTGATGGAGCATGTCTATAATACATCGGATGCCACCTGGATGGCTGCTGCTTCATGGTCAGCCTCCATGCTATTTGAACTGACGGGTGAACCATCGTATGCAGAAAAAGCTGCGAGGTATATGACCTACACATTAGACTGCCAGGAACAGACAGGTCATTATGCCGGTTTTTTCTATCGTGATAAGACGCGACGCGCCATTATACATTATATCCATCAGTCGCGTGAACAGTTGCCTGTTCAGGCACTTGTTGCGCTTTGTAAAACCCAGTCGACTCATCCCGACTTTGTACGATGGAAGAATGCTATAGAACTGTATGGACATTATCTCAAGCAGATTGTTGCATCGACACAACCTTATGGTATGGCTCCCAATGGTGTCTATAAAAAGAAGGAATATGAAGATAAGGACGGTTTTTACCGACTACATCTCTGGGCACCGGACAATGCAACTGAACTCTATGATCAGCAATTGCAGGAGGGTATACAGATTGATGATAATCATTATATACGTCGATTCCCAGTGTGGTTCAATATCTTCAATGGTAATGAGGCACTTATCCTCTCTACAGGAAAAGCAGCCACACTCTGTGGGAGATATCTGAATGATGATACTCTGATGAATATAGGACGCGAGCAGTTGTATTGGACTGTTGGTAAGAATCCTCTCTGTCAGTCTCTCATCTATGGTGAAGGTCATCGTTATCCTTCACAGGACAGCTTCTCTTCTGGTGAGATTGTTGGTGAGATTCCTGTTGGTATTCGCTCACTCGGAAATACTGATGTGCCGTACTTCCCGATGACGAATAATGCCTGTTATAAAGAAGTATGGCTTACCTCAGCAGGAAAATGGTTGTCGCTATTAGCTGATTTGATATCCCTATGATGATCTTTAGTCTTATTATCAATTGTTTGCTGATAGCAGTTTTTGTATGGCTTTATGTCAGACGTAGGCAACCTAAGCCCTGTTCTATCATGAAGAGCAGAATACTTTTGGTTGGAATGGATAAGAACACTGAAGTCGATCTGAAAGCATGTCTGCAAGAAGAATATGATCTGGTCTTTGTAAAAAATGCCCAGCAGGCCATCAGCACAATCGATACTATTCAGATAGACCTTGTCATTTCAGAATTCCTGATGCAGGAAATGAGTGGCGATGAATTCTGTCATGCCATCAGGGAGAAAACAGGGACAAGCACGATACCAGTGGTTTTCCTTTCGTCATTATCT
>Ga0310696_10006776_pt1 | contig 13546 bp, 16 predicted proteins | sample AusTroGonzalo_MG_4_FD_203885 | JGI IMG/M metagenome (GOLD analysis project Ga0310696, IMG submission 203885) | Bovine rumen microbial communities from tropical cattle in Woodstock, Queensland, Australia - Gonzalo_02 (v2) (version 2) | ecosystem: Host-associated > Mammals > Digestive system >... | reverse complement strand
TGTGTGTTGAGGACGAGTTGGTCTCAAACGTGCATTCTCTTATTGTACGCATATCATATCCCCGCTGAACATCTGTAATCGTTGAACGACTGCCTGTAATGGTATATTGCCAACGCGCTCTGTTCGGCCTCGATAAGCTCGTCGACGTTGTTGAACAGTATTTCCTTGCCGAACTGCGCGATTACTACGCCCGACATGTCGAACGCGATGTCGCCCCGTTCGAACACGGTCAACGATATCAGCTTGCCGTTTCCGGCCAAAGTGATATATCCCGAGACGAATTCGCCCTTGGACACCTTTTTCACGGCATTTTTCAAGACTTTCGTCTTGGCCTCCGCCTTCAGTGCGTTGACTATCCCGGACAACGCCACCACGTCGATACATGTCTGCATTATTATTCCTTCTTGATCCATCTCATGAACTGGGGAATGCTGAACAGCACAAACAACATGACTATCCAGAGAACGTGGCAAATGACAACGCCCTTTATATCGGCGTACAGCCACGAAACGATGGCCATCGCGATCCAACGCAAGAATATGCCGAAGATTTTCAGTTCCTTAGTGCACATTAGTTCAGTATAATTCCAGATTCGTGTTCACTTTCCTTGTCGAAGTCGCCCTCGTCCCAGATGATGTACACGTCCTTCTCGATCATGCGCTTGGTCATCTCGATCTGCTGGCGAACATGCTCCGGCATGCTGATGTCGAGCGTGGACGGCATTTCCACGTCCGTCTCGCGGACGACGAAGCCGTTCTCGCGGAAACAGTCATAGAGGGCCTCCTGGTCGTCATACGCCACCTTGGCTTCCTCGTCGGACACAGGCATGACCTGGTTGGCGTACTTGATTCCTTCCACGGTGAACTTGCGGAGAGGGATGGCGGACTTGCCGTCCTCGGCGGCTTCCTTGATGTCGTTGAGAAGCCGTTCGTACCTGAGCTGTGCGGTAGTCTTCTTTCGTGCGTCCGATGCGATAGCCTTGAATTCTTCTGCCTTCGTCATATATGTTCCTTTTTGAGAAATACTAGAATGTATGAATCACGTACCAGGGAATCTTGTACGCCACGTAGAACCATCCGAAGAACGCGTGCAATACCGCCCATCCAATAGAATGGTTGAATATCCATGACAAGCTCACTGCGGCTCCTATACCGAGCGCGTAAGCACTGCAACTGCATCCACAGCTGAACGGTTTTCCGTCGTTATCCGATCCCTTCACTTGCATACATTCCTCAAATGATTTTGAGAAAAATATAGCAAAGGGGTAATCGATTTGCAATTCAAATTTGGGTTTTATATGTTTTGTCACAACATCTTGTGTCAAATGAACTAATTTCCGACACAAACACACAAGGGAATCAGATGGCAAAGTCCACGCGGAGCATCCCGAGCATAATCGGGACACCTTCAGACAAGAAATCCAAGTCGTTCGGCAAGAACGAAGGGATCGCGAACCTCCTCAAGCACTTCAACTTCGACAAGGCCAAGGTAGCCTCCTTCAAGGACGAGCTGGCCAATGCCGGCTGGATTGGCAAGAGCACTAGCGACGCCAAGTTCGCCGAGAACATCGCCGCCACGGCAGACTACCTCCAGGAACAGGTCAGCACCGCCGGCACGGTCACCCCGGTGAACAAGAAGGACAGACTCTCCCCGGACGACGAGCCCGAACTCGAGGTCTTCGAGGAGAACCCGATGTTCGGTTACTCCGAGGACGAACAGATCGGCGCGGTCGAACTCTACAAGTTCGAGATGAAGAAGACCGAACGCAACCTCAAGAAGCTCCGCCGCGAAGCGTTCATCGGCAAGCAGAAGGTCAACCGCATGGCCATCGCGGCCTCCCAGGTGGCACCAGCCAAGGTCACCATGAAGCTAGTCAACTCCGGCAAGACCAAGGGCAAACACTACAGCGTGCTCCCGATATCCGACATGCACTATGGCGAGGTAGTCCAGCCGTCGGCGTCCTTCGGATTCAACAAGTACAACCCGGAAATCGCCAAGAACCGCCTCGTGAAGCTGTTCGAGGAGAACTACCGCTACGCTAGCATGTACGGGTGCGACGAGCTCCATATCCTCTTGCTCGGCGACCTTATCTCCGGCGAAATCCATGACGAACTGCGCGAGACCAACGCATTCACTGCGCCGAAGTGCGTCAGCATGCTCAACTCTCTCCTTATCGGCGTCATTCTCGAGTACGCCAAGCTGTTCAAGAAGGTCGTGATCTCTTGCGTCGTCGGCAACCATAGCCGTACAGGTAAGAAGCTCCAGAACAAGAACTACTCGCTGGACAACTTCGAGCATATCATCTTCAGCACGATCAAGGATCGTTGCGAGGCAGAGGCGAAGAACATCACTGTCGAGTACGACGAGGAAGCCCCATTCCTTGTAACCCAGATAGGCAACCAGTACTGGATGCTCGAGCATGGCGACCGCTACAAGGGCTCCACGGCCGCGGCCGGCGCCATCAACACGGTCTTGCGCCAGATTGGCAACGACTTACGCCGCAACCACGCCAACGTCGCCATCATGGGCCACTGGCACTCCAGCGCCGAAGGCGCCCTCGATGCACGCGAGGACGGTCGAATGACCAAGATCTACATCAACCCGAGCATCGTTGGCCCGGACGAGTTCGCCACCAAGACTCTCCACGCCTACTACCCGGCGGAATCCAACGTGTTCGTCACCGATGGCGACGATATCGTCGCCAAGGTGTCAGTCGACCTCTCCACTATCCAGGAATAGCCATGTTTACAGTAGAGTCGTTCAACAAGTTCGTATTCGCCGACGTGGAGCGCATGCTAATGGCCAAGTACGGCACGACGCCGGGCTTCGAGTCCACCGTCGTGGTACTGGGAGCCACCCTTGCCAAGATCACCCCGGAGCAGTTCCGCCAACAGCACCTCGGAATGAGGGTCGTGGTCTACAACCTCGAGCAGCTGTTCAAGGGCAGTCCATGGGTGAACCAGACCAACCTGGCCTGGATACGCTTCGCCGACGAGGTATGGGACTACGACGTGGAGAACATAGCGTTCCTTAACGCCAACGGAATCCGCGCCAGCTACGTCCCCATGGAATACTGCGAGGAACTCAAGTACAACACCGATGTCGCTTACACCAAGGACATCGACGTGCTGTTCTACGGGGCTCCGACAGACCGCCGTCTGAAAATCATCCAGTCGTGGATGGGTCTCAGCCAGCACAAGGCGGTCACCGTCATAGCCACCGGCATAGGCGGGGCGTTGCTGGAGAACTACATACGCCGTTCCAAGATCATACTGAACCTACACGCCTACGAAGGCATCTACCGACAGGAACAGGTGAGGATGTTCGTTCCAGTCATCAACGGGTGTTGCGTGGTGTCCGAGGTGAGCAACCGGAACGAGTTCTCCAAGGCCATCGTGGAGGCCAGCACGAGGACAATGAACATGACGCTCAAGAACCTGATCAAGTCCGGCGACTGGGCGAAGGTCGGCCAGAACGCGGCGGAGACCTACAAGGTACACTGCCAGAACCGGTTCCGAAGCAACCTTCGATAACAAGAAAGGCCACCGAAAGGTGGCCATTTCTTTAAATCGTGTCATCGCCTTGCTTGAATTTTCGCTTGGCGAATTTTAGTAGCTGATAAACTGTAAGCAAACATACATTAAGGTTTCTATGTTCAACTGTGACCAATTCGATACGTTTGCCGATTCTGTCGACAAGATGGTTCCGACAGACAGACGTAGCCAAACTGAACTCCAGTTCGTTCTTCCCGGCAACAATCTAGCCAAGGCGGAGTACGTCCAAGACTATACCTCCGACGGCCAGACTGGCGGAACAGTCATGATTTACTGGGACTATGACGGCACTGACTTCGCGAACAAGACCGAAGTAGACTCCTTGCAGTACGCAATCGACACAGTCGAAGGACTCATCCGCATGCATGGAGGAAATACCGACAAGCCAGCCGAGAACCCGTACGCGAACGCAACGATCGACGATATCGCCGACGACATTGTCACATACTTGTACGACAACTATCCAGGTGCATCATACATCGGCGACAAGGAAGGGCAAGACGGATCCGTAATGCTCCGTTTCGACTGGGGCAAAGAAGACCAAGCAGCCATCCAGAACGAACTCAAGGAACGCTATGGAGATCGCATCAAGTTCACTGGCGGCCAACTTAAATACGCGCCGGAAATCAAGCTAAACTTCATTCGCGTACTTCCAATAAAGTCACTGGCAGAAGCTGTGGACGGAACCAAAATCCAGAACATCCCATCGTCCAAATACATCGACGAAGACGACGATATCGAGCGACAAGTAGCCGACTCAATCGATACCGCCATGATGGACCACTACGACATGATGAACGGTGACATCGGCGACTTCGAGTCCGTCGGAAATTCCGACAAGCCGATCAACGAATCAGTATCAGACGAGTTCGTCCGCGTTCCTAACTTCCCGGAATGGGCTCTCGAACCGATGGTAAACGACTCATGGGGTGACTGGGTAACTTACTACGGAGAAGTTCAGGCAACAGAAGATTTCGCCATGATCGACAAGTTCATGACGGATAACGGCTTCTGCGACGTGAATCCCCCGAGCGACGAGGAATACCAGAAGTGCCATAACGAATTCAACTCTCATCCGGCATTCGGACTTGCTACATCTACGGTTCCGGTGTACGGCGTGAAGGGCAAATGGAACTCGCTTATCGAACGTTTCGACCTACAACCCAACGAGCCAGTAATGGAGGCGGCAACAATGGAAACAGAAGAAATCGTAGACGGACCCGAAGTGATCGAACTCGACGAAACGAAATCGGTATCCTCGGACCCCCTCGTCGAATACTTGCAGTCACTGCAACAGTTCGAGGGTTGGGACCCGGCAAGCATCCAGGTATGGGCCATGGACAACCGCGATACCATCCAGGAATACTACAACCAGTGCAAGGACTTGAACAAGGCCGTCCAGATGTGCTTCGACGCCGACAGCGACAAGTTCTATGACGACTTCAACAAGTACGAGTCGGTAAAGGATGCCAAGAAGGCCATATTCGCCGAATCCATCACCAATCTGTGCGAAAAGGCCGGGCACCCGGAAATCGGCGAAGCTGTCGTGAAGCTTATGGAAGCAATCGAGGCAGCCGAATGCACCGGCGACTGCGTACAACTCGACGAGGAACCTAACTTCGACGTCACAATCGCCGTCGACACACTGGATCCAAACCCGGCACACTACCGCGTGGCCGGATACGATGCCATGGACGCACTGGAAAAGGTAGCCAATGACTTGAAGACAAAGGGGCACGTGGGCTACTTCGAGGATAATCCGACCTATGAGGAAGATTACTACGAGGTCGCCGGAACGTTCATCCCGTCCTGGCTCGTGAATATCGAGAAGATTGCCTAGGCCAGTCCAAAAAAAAAATTAAGGCTTGCTCAATGAGCAAGCCTTTTTTATATCAACCTTGATTTGGTTAGTCTCCGGAGTACTTGGTAGTGCGGTAGAACTCTGCCATACCGGCATCCCATTTATTGTCGGACTCGACCTTTTCTCGCATTTTCCGCCTTTCCTCTTCGTCTAGGTAGCGGTCCGGATCGGCAAATTCATCTACGGCGTCCAAGAAAATGCTCATGGGGATTCTCCACGTGTTCCGGTGGCTCGCCTGGTAATCAATCAGTTCCTTGCATGCGGCGGCCTTCCCGTTGGATACATTGCCCAATCGACGAAGAGCGTCATAGTTGCCTATTCTAGAATATTCGAGATCGACATCCGTTTCGAACACGAACTCGTCATACTGATTGGAAATCTTCATCTTGATGCTTTCAGGGACATGGGCATCGAATTCACGAGCCTTTGGCGAAGATTTTTGTATGGACTTCCATTCCGACCACTGGTCGGCATAATGGATATCGACCAACTCACATCCGGCAAGAGCCAGACGTCCAATGATCTTGTCCTTGAATGCCGGCCAGATTTTCCAAAACTTATTGATGCGACGCAGATGGTTATCGACGTACTCGTCGTACATACGTTTATTGATAGCATCAAAGCCACTCTTGACGGCTTCCATCAAGCCGACTTGGTTAGTCCTTTTGCCAAGCTTGTCGAGAAATTCGGAAAAAAGCTGTTCTTTCGATTCCATAACTAGGATTCCGCACTTTCCAGCAGTTTATCAAGACGCCTGCTCGACCGGTTCGACACCGGTGCCGTTGCAGTACTGGCACACGCAGTCATCGCTTTCCTCGTCGTAACCTGTACCGCCGCACCAACGGCACGTCCCGTCATCGCCGTCATCATCGTCCGCTGGCGAGAAGTCGTATCCTTCCCGGTCACGCTCCCACGTATGGGCGGGTACACGGTCGAACTCGGCTTCCGCCATGCACGAATTGGGCTTGTAGCCCGGAACCTCGTAGCGGAGGATGATTTCCTTGATCAGCTTGTGGCGCACGATGTCGTCGACGCCCAGCGTGACGAAACCGATGCGGGGCACTCCCTTCAGCAACTTCTGCGCATGGACGAAACCGGACGTTACCCTGTCGGGAAGGTCGGTCTGGTTCGGGTCTCCGCAGATTACCATCTTGGAATCCTTGCCGAGACGGGTCAGCATCATCTTCATCTGGGCGACCGTAGTGTTCTGGAACTCGTCGCACACCACGAAAGACTTCGCAAGCGTGGATCCTCGTATGTAGGCCAGGGGACATACCTGTACCTTGGAGTAGAAGTCGGTATTGGAGAATATCTCGTCGATGTTCTTGTCCTTCTTCTTGGCCTTCTTCTCCTTGTTGGTCATGGCCGGCATCTGCTTCACCTGTTCCTCGGGCTTCACACGGCGCCCCTTGATGAGCGATATGGCGTCATACAGAGGTTGCATATAGGGCGCCACCTTCTCGTCGAGACCACCCGGAAGGAATCCTAGCTCCTCGCCGCCGGTGACCACCGGCCTGGTGAGCACCAGCTTCTCGTATATCCCGTTGTCGATCCCGGCAATTCCAACCCATGTGGAAATCACGGTCTTTCCCGTACCGGAAGGCCCGTTCACGAAGATGATATCGTTGTTCTTGATTGCGTCGACCAGCTTGTCCTGGCCCTCGGTCTTGGTATAGATGGGACGGTTGTGCCTATCCCTGATAATCTCTTGTCCGCAAAAATTCATGAAGAATCCTTGTTTGGATGGCGTACTTGCCACTAATATATGTTTATGTGATTCGGAAAGCAAGCGAAATATTAACCGAACAAGTCGGCGTACATGGCGGACGCCGCCTCCATTACCGGGTTGGCCGACTGGGATTCAAGCCAACCGAGGAAGCCGTCCACCGACTCGGCCTTGACGTGCTTGTAGTATTCCATCTGCCGTAGGTGCTCCTCGGCCTTCTCCTTGCTGGTGTGCGAGGAAAGTATCTTGCCGGTCTCGTGAGACACGATTGTCCACGGGGCGTCCTCGCCCTTGGAATTCTTGTGCCCCTTAACGTACTTGACGGACTCCAGCAAGTTCTTCCCCGTATCTGCGCGCCATGCGGAAACGAGTTTCCCAGACTCGACCCAACCACGCATCGTGGCCGTGTCGGTAACGAGGAACTTGATCTTACCGTTGCCAATCGGCTTGCTAAGCCACCCGTCGAAACCGGGTTTCACGTCGAACAACTCAAGTGCGGTAGCGGACGGATAAATCGCCGGCAACGCGGTAGAGGCGAACTTCGGAGTCGCCACAAAGTAGTGCACGGAGTCGGAACGAGAATCCTTCCACGCCAGTAGCCTTACGTCACCCAAGTCCTGCTCGACCACGCCACGTTCCTTCAGTATGTTCTCGGAAATCATGTTGTCTATGGTCTCGCGTGGCAACAAACCGACGCCGACGCGCGAACGCTTTGCCGTGAACCGGTTCTTGAAGTTGCCGTCCATGCAGTCGTAAGCCTTGAACTCGACCCCGAGCCACTCCTCGAGCCGGCGCTTTTGCCATCCGGAATCCTTCTCGTTCACTCGGCAGATATAGTAGGACTCTTCGTTCTTCGGGCCGATCATCATCACAGTGCCGTCATTGGCTATCCGGTTGGCCGTGCCGTTGTTCAGCGTTATGGGGTCGTCGTTCTTTATAGTGATACGATAGTCGCTCTTGCCGTTAATCTCGTTACACTTGGCCACGAAATTGTACCCGTGGCCTTCCTTAAGGAATCTTCCGCCCTTGTAGTCGAAATACGCATGTATCATCTCGTGGATGATGACCTCGTCGAGCATCTTCTTGGTGAAGTCGTATGCGTTAGACAACGCTATGTAGCAGTCCAGCAACGTATATTCGCGAGGCCCGAACAATGTCTTGGTCACCCGTGCTTTACAATGGCATACGCCGAGGTGCGTGGTGGACTTGTCGAAAGAGAACCTCAGTTCACGCGGCAATGGCCCGTTGTCGCCGTCGAAGAAGCGGTCGCGGAACTCGGAATACCTCTGGGCGATATAGGAAAGCCCGTATTCCTCGGGAGTCTTCGCGATCTCCATGACGTCCTCCAAGAATATCATGACAGTCCCTCGGTAATGCAGTAGGCGTCGAATACGGACTTGGCCAGGTCGGGGTAGCCAAGCTTGGAAACGCTCTCCAGTACGGCCACGTAGTCGACTACCGGGCCCCTGCTCGGAGCCGAGCCGACGGACTCGACCAGCGGACGGAGTCCCGTACATGCGGCGACGATGTCCTTGTCTACGCCCTCGTGGATGAAGTAGCACTTGGTAAGAACCTTAAGCGCCGGAACGTACTCCGGGCGGGCCTTTCCCATCTTCACCATGGACTCTACGAATGCTCTGTGTTTGAAGCTCATTCCTTGTCCTCCCCGCGAAGTTCTTCGACCTTGGCCACCGCCGTCGCCATTGCTTCGCGGAAGTCGACACCGTGGCGGGCGAACCAGTTCTTAATCTGTTCAGAGGACAGCTTGGTCTTCGGGGACTCGTTGTACTCTAGATACTCGGTAAAAATCTTCTGTAGGGCAAGCCATGCGATACCGTGGGCCTTGACCCTCGTGCTCATCAGCATGTCATACAGCTGGCGATCGTTGGCGACGACCATTCGCACCGAGTCGGCGATATCGCCGGTGTCGACTTGTCCGCCGGGGGCGAACCTGTCGTCGAGCATGCTGTAGGCCACCGCCGTAGGGGCGGCTACGCCTTCGCAGATCGCGTAAATACCCTGTATGGCCTCGCACAGCGGGGCGTTGTTTCCGGCAAGTTCCTCGATAGTATTGAACATGGTGACACCTAAAATCCCTTATATCCGCAGTTTATAATCGATTTGAGTACCAAATCCGAAATTGCTATATTTGGCATATGGCAAAACGACTTAAAAGGGCAGATTTGAACGAAGACCAGCTGAACGCGCTGGACTTCATGTACAAGTTCCTCGACATGCCGGACCGCCGCCAGATGGTTCTTTACGGCGCCGCCGGCACGGGTAAGACTTCGCTGATCAATGTCCTACTGGACGAACTGGAAGGCCGCGACGACGAGCCGTCCGTCGTATGCACAGCACCTACCAACAAGGCCGTTGAAGTCATAGCGGAACGCACTGGCAGGGACTTCGACCGGACAATCTATTCATTGCTGGGACTGGTTCTACTTGACTTCTCCGACGGCAAGCCGAAACTGAAGAAGGAACACGAGTCCCAGCTGCCCAACTACGAACTGGTGGTCATAGACGAGGCGTCCATGGTCTCCAACGCGTTGCTGAACGAGATACAGAAGCAGCTGAGGATCTACACGTCCATAAAGGTCATCTACGTCGGCGACCGGTGCCAGATACCTCCGGTGGACGACGCCAACAACGGGATGATGGAATCAGTCATATTCCAGTTGCCCCTGCAAGTGGAACTCACCAAGGTGATGCGTACCGCCGACGAGAACCCCATACTCGGCGTGGTTACCGCCATGAGGGCAGACATGACGTCCCAGGTCGACCTGTTCGAGCACGAGACCAAGGTTGCCCCGGACGGCACCGGCATCTACTTCTACGACCGGCAGAAGCAGTTCATGGAGACCATGATGCCATACTTCCTATCGGAAGAGTTCAAGAATGACACCGGCTACGCCATGGCGGTGGCCTACACCAACGCCGCAGTCGACGCCATAAACGAGCAAGTTAGGTCGGCCATATACCCCAATTCCACCCGTGCCTACGAGGAAGGCGAGGAAGTCCGCGTCACAAAGACCTACGGCAACGACGTGCGCGTCGGAAAGGGGACAATCTTCAACGTTCTCTACAACGTCGAGGAACACCTCGTGATCGAGAAGATGGACGAAGTGGACGACCCGTGCTACGGAATCCCTTCATACCGCGTAGACGTACGGAACAAGGTGCGGAAGGGGAAGCGCAGTACGTCCGCATCGTCCTACATAATCCGTCCGGACGGGCTCGACAAATTCTACGCGAGGAGAGAGGAGGAGGCCATCGCGGCAAAGCAGTTGCTGGAGAAGACCGACCGCAACGATAGGAAGATCTATACGCTCAAGGAAGCGTGGAAGTCCTATTCGGCCCTCAACCATTTCTTCCTCTGGGTCGGCTACATCTACGCGCTGACCGCCCACAAGTCCCAGGGAAGCACCATACAGAACGTGTTCGTCGTGGAGCGTAACATCAACCGAATCCAGGAAGTCGAACTGCGGAACAAGCTGAAATACACCGCGTTTACCCGTGCCGCGAAGGAACTGCACGTATTAAGCTAAGGAGAACCTTAGATAATTTTGGGAAAGAATGGTGAATTTTTTTTATTTACAGTTGACAACCCAGTTGGCCTCTCTGAACAACCGTTAAGAGCAAAAAATGTAGCCAATTGACGGTTTCCGTGCTATATTTCATTGCAAAACCACTTTCAAAGGAGAATGAATGGCATTCATAAAAGCAAGTTTCCTCGCTATGAGGGACGAAAAAGGAAACGATATCGGAACCATGCCTACCGGTCAGGCCAAGGAATATGCCCGCAAGAAGGGCATGGAACTGACGCCGGTGGACGAGTCCGCAAACCCGCCGGTATACACTGTCCAGCCAAGGCAGAAGTTCGTACCGAGGAACCAGAACGACGAGAGGGCCCAGTACATGATCACTGCGCCCACGGTAAGACTCACCGACGAGACCGGAAAGTCCCTCGGCGTCATAGATACGGCTGAAGCACGAAAGATGGCCGAGGAGCGCGGTCTAGACCTCATTGCGGTTAACAACAAGATCGACCCGCCAATCGGCAAGCTCGGCGACCTAAGCAAGTTCATCTACGACCAGAAGAAGAAGGCCAAGGAGATGGACAAGAAGAACCGCGCCGCAGCCAAGGCTTCCGAGGAGAAGATGCTGAAGATGACGTCCGACACCACAGACTCGTCCAAGGCAGACCGCATGAGGATCTTGAAACAGGCGAACGAGTTCCTCGAGGACGGACACCCGGTAAAGATGACAATCCGGTTCCGTGGACGCGAAATCAGCCACGCCGAGAGCGCGATGGACAGGCTCCGCGAGGAAATACTGGCCGGCATAACGGCAGGGACAGTGTCCAGGGAGACCAGGTCTACCGGTGGAGACATCTACACTATCCAGTGTTCGCCCAGAAAGCGCTAGAAATTACGAGAAATGAGAAGGCCGTCGGCGTGAGCCGGCGGCCTGTTTTCTACCATCTGATTGTTTAGTGGCCATTTCCTTTGGCTATTTCGGCTTCCTCGAACAACTGTCCGAGAGGAGGCATCTTCTTGAACTGCGCGGAAATCCACTGGTCTACGTCACGCATCAGAACATGGTCGGGAACTTCGTTCCATTCGGCGAAAACGTCCGTAGTAAGCTCCTCCGGCAGCTCGGACGCGCAGTCCCAGACTATCATCCAGCGGAAGTACTTGTTCAATGGAAGCATTGCGTTATAGCCGGGCAAGGTGTGATATCATTTCAACATAAATATAGCAAATAATTCGCTAATAGCGTATAATAAATGCAAAAACTGGCATAGTTTCATTACTGGAAACATATAAACGGTAATATATGAAGCAGAGAATGAAGCTATCGAAGTACGCGAAGCAACTCGGTTGCAGTTACCAGAGTGCCTTGAAGAAGTTCCACAAGGGACTCATACCGGGAGCCTACCAGGAGAAGGATACGGGCTCAATCTACGTGGAGGACCCGGACGTAGACCCTGCGCGGGAGCGGCCGGAACGTACTTGCATCTACTGTCGTGTCAGCAACCAGAGCCGTAGGAAGGAACTGGAGTACCAGGTCAAGCGCTGTCAGGACTTCTGTGCGGCCAACGGGTTCAAGGTAGACGGCGTGTACAAGGAAGTCGCCAGCGGGATGAACGACAGCCGCATCCAGTTCTGGCGGATGATGTCGTCCCGTCCGACCAGGATAGTTGTCGAGAACATGGACCGTCTTACCAGGTTCGGATTCGAATATATCGACAAGCTGTACGCCGACCGTGGAGAAATCATAGTGATGAATCCCAACGACAACGACGAGCACGACCTGATGCCGGACATGATTTCGATAGTAACCAGTTTCTGCTGCCGGCTGTACGGCATGCGCCGGGCAAAGAACAAGCTCGACCGCATCAAGAAAGCGCTCGAAGATGAAGGAAAGGATGATGAAAAGGTAGAATGATGCCCACAGTTCCGGAGACATACGTACGCAGTACGGCGCACAGCCTGAAGTTCGCCAATGCAGGCAAGCGAGATGCCGTGGTCGACTTCCTTACGGAATACAGGAAGGCGGTCGGTGTGTACGTAGACGTCCTGTGGAACTGTCCCAGGGAATGGAATCCGGGCAAGATTCTCGACGTATATCACGACTACCTGGACGTGCCGTCGATGATAAGCACGGCCGATATACCTATAGAGACACGGCTGAGCGCACGCGCACTGAAGTGCGCGGCTACGCAGGCCTGCGGAATTGTCAAGGCAGCCCTAAAGAGACGGCAGAAGGACCTGCTCGTGCAGGCGAAATGCCGTGAGGAAGGAAAGGATATCCCCAAGAGAGTAAGGTACAGGTTAGAGCATCCACCCTCAATGCCGAGGACGGATAAAGCCAACGCGGAAATAAATTCAATATGCTGTTCCATACAGGATGCCAAGCATACGTCGTTCGCCATGTGGGTCGACCTGAAGTCACTGTTCCTCGGGGACGAATACGGTCGCGGGTTCCATGTACAGGTTCCTATAAAGAGAACCCGCATGGACGACAAGTGGAGCAGCGGCGAGCACGAAGTGCTCCCTTCCATCCTTCTCTCGGACGATGCAATACACATAAGGTACCGGAGACCGGTTCCACAATGCAAAGGAACTAAGGAGGTCGGCCTGGACCAGGGTGTCAGGAAGATGCTGACCGCATCGGACAGCACCGATATTCCCGACCTAGGACACGGATATCAAAATATACTACAAAAGATTGCCAGGAAGAAACGGGGCAGCAAGTCATACCGACGTGCCCTGCAGGAACGCGAGGACTACGTATTCCGCACAATAAAGCAGGTGGACTGGTCCGTATACAGCCTAATCAACCTGGAAAGACATTTCGATACGAAACGGGGAAAGAACAACGGCAGGCTGCTGACGGCTT
>Ga0310696_10006775_pt1 | contig 13547 bp, 10 predicted proteins | sample AusTroGonzalo_MG_4_FD_203885 | JGI IMG/M metagenome (GOLD analysis project Ga0310696, IMG submission 203885) | Bovine rumen microbial communities from tropical cattle in Woodstock, Queensland, Australia - Gonzalo_02 (v2) (version 2) | ecosystem: Host-associated > Mammals > Digestive system >... | reverse complement strand
ATGGGGGTGTGGTGGGTGCCGCAGACCTTCAACTGGGGGATCTACCGCCGCAGTGAGAAATACTCCGACTTCCGCTACCCGACCGAGGAGGACATGCGCGCGCAGCTGATGCTGGCGCTGAACTTCCGGGCGCGCGGGATCATCTTCTACGCCTACGAATCGATCCGTCGGCACGACAAATTCGATCCCGGCGCCTCCGAGTGGTTCGGGCCGCAGGTCAAGAGGATCTGCCTGCTCGCCAAGGAGCTGACGCCCTTCTTCCTCGCCGAAGAAGCGCCGACGCAGGTCGAACTCGAATCCACCGGCGAATCCAAGGTCGAGGCCAAGCTCCACACCGCGGACGGCAAGAGCATCGTGGTCATCACCTCCGACGGGCCCGGCGCCGGGATCGCGGTGCTGAACGTCGGCCGCGACGGGCTCAAGTCCCGCTTCGGCAAGACCAAAGCGCTCGGCGGCGGCAAGTACGAGTTCCGCGGCGAGAACATGTCCTCCGACATTCTGGAGTAAGCTGCTCCGGCGATCTCATCCATGCCTTCCGCGACCAGTTCGCGGGAGGCGTTTTTTTCATCGGCATAAAAAACGATCGGCCCGAATGAGCCGATCGTGTGTTTTTATGGTACACCCAGGGAAAACGGAAAGGTATCGAACTCCCCCCCCGGAGAAAACCGCCTCCCGCCCGTAGAGCCGCTTCCCGGTATCTCCGGCAGCCGCAGTCAGCTCGGAACATAAATCCCCGCAAGTGGTACCTGATGGCACTTCTCCAAGCGGAAAACATGAACCGGATTCGGCGATCCCCCTCTATATATACAATATATATACCTTTGGATAATGGGAGCAATTCATGCCGAAGTCCCATGAAACCGTGCTCCCCTGTTGGCAGCTGGTAACTGTGAAACAAGCTTACAGCGCGGGCGAATGTTTGCCCCGGTTGACACCATCCGGGTGACGCGGACAGGTTTGTCCCGTCATGTTGCGGATCGACGAAAATTCTCTGCCGCAATACTTGCAAGTGTAGCTGTCTTTCTCCCCGCCTTCGTAGAGTTCGTGCTTCCCGCGGTTGACGCCGTTCGGATGACGCGGACAGGTCTGTCCCGTCAAGTTCCGCACACTGCTGAAGCTCGCCCCGCAATGCTTGCAATAATAGTTCGCCATTTCCATTTCCTTTCCTGTTTTTTTGTTTATGACCGTCGCCATCTCCACCGTGGAGAGGCGCGGCGCTTCATATAAAGCAAAAGTCATGCCAAGTCCTTTTTGAGCAGAAGATCGGGCATGGAAACGCTTCACTCGCTCTCATTTTTTGAACATCCCGCTCAAAAATACGGCAATGTGCCGCGGGATCACCGCGACCGCCAAGCAGAAATCCGCAGTTGGCATGGCTTTTGCTTTAATGGCGGTGTCGAAAACAGAAATATAAAGCAGGAACGGGAGGGAAATGACGATGCGTATCGTCGGATTGGATTTCGAGACCGCCAACAACACCTTCGGTAGCATCTGTGCCGCGGGTTGCGCCGTATTGGAGGATGGAGTGGTGGTAGAAAAGCAGGAGTGGCTGATTCGGCCGCACCGCACCTTGGACCGAATGCACGGCGCATGTTTCGCGGTCCACGGCATCAGCTGGTACGATCTGCGCGACGTGCCGGAGTTCCCGGCCATCTGGCCGGTGCTTCGAAGAATGCTCACGAGCGGCGGCGTGGTGGTCGCGCACAACGCCGCGTTCGACTTGAACCACCTCAAGGGGGTGCTGTCGCTCTACGGGCTCTCCTCCGTGGAATTCGACTACGTCTGCAGCTTGCACGTGAGCCGCGAACTTCTGCCGGATCTCGAAAGTCACTCGCTCGATGCGGTGGCATTACATATCGGGCATGAGTTCCACCACCACGACGCCCTGGAAGATGCGATCGCCTGCGCGACGATAATCGGAAAACTCGGGATCCCGGAAAATTCCATTCGCCGGTTTGACTATTGCCCGTCTTCGATATAGATTAATAAATGAACACTGACCGATAATTTTTTGGAGAGCGCGATGCAGAATACGCTTATCATCACGGGCTGGGGCTGGCCGGATTACGCCTGCGCGGCGGCGGTCGCCTTGCGGCATTGGAAACACGCGGATATTCGCGGCATGAGTACGCGGCGGCTCCCGGAATATCTATCCGAAACATCGGGTTATAAGGAGATTGTGATCCTCGGCGTCAGCCTGATGGGAAATCCGGAACTGTTGCGCAAGGCATTGGACAAACTATCCGGCAAGGAAACGCGTGTCGTGTGGATCAGCGCCATCCCGGCTCCGGACGGGCTCTTCCCAGACGGATGCTCAAATCTTGAAATGTTCGTGACCGACGACTGGCTCTTCCAAGTGGTGGGGAAATACTGCAAGCAGCCGTGTGACGACCTGCTGCCCGTCGTGGACGAGAGATCCAAGAACCAGACCGCCGCCCAGTACCGGCAGTTGCTGGCGGCGGCGATGTACGCCTATCGCAACTATCAGGACGAACGCTCCTACGGAGACGCGATCCGCCACCTGGCGAACCGCGATCCGGAAAACCGCTGGTCGGAATCGGAACGCCAGCTGGTCGAACATTACAAACGCTACGGCGACCGGGAACTGGTCGGCAACAGCGCGGTGATGGCGGAACTTCGCGAGCGGATCAACGTCATCGCCCCGCACATCGAGGCCCGCGTGATAATCTACGGCGAAAGCGGTACCGGCAAGGAGACGGTCGTGCAGCAGATGCACAACAAGTCTCCGCTCCGCGGTGAACCGCTCATCTCCTTCAACTGCGCAAGCGTTACGCCGAATCTGCTGGAATCCCGCTTTTTCGGGCACGAAAAGGGAGCTTTCACCGGCGCGAACGAGATGAAGCGCGGGCTTTTCGAACTCGCCAACGGCGGTACGCTCTTTCTGGACGAGGTGGGAGAACTCCCCCTCGAAGCGCAGGGCATTCTGCTCCGCGTACTGGAGGGCAACCGCTTCACCCGTGTCGGCGGCACTCAGGAGTTGACGACCAACGTCCGCCTCATCACCGCCACCAACCGCGACCTCGCCGCGATGGTGCGAGCCGGAAAATTCCGCGAGGACCTCTTTTACCGTTTGAATGTGATACAACTGCGCGTGCCGCCGCTCCGTGAGCACAAGAGCGACATCGAACAAATCGCCAACGGCTTCTGGCTCAAGCGCCACCGCCACCGCCTCGAACCGGAGCAGATCGAAGCGCTCAAGACTTACGACTACCCCGGCAATGTAAGAGAACTCCGCAACCTTCTCGAACGCGCAAGCGTCCTCGCCGAGACTGATTTCAACAAACTATTATCCGAACACAAGCAGATGATGGAAAATCTTTCCCCAAAACCGAGCGAGGACATTCCCGACGACCTCGAAACCGCCATCCGGACCCACGTCCGCCGCGTCTACGACAAGTACGAACACAACCTGACCCGCGCGGCGAAAGCGCTCGACGTCGCGCGCAACACCGTCCACAAGTATTTGGAATGATTCTCTGCATATCTAACAAAATTTACAAGGAGCATGAAAATGAATGTTTGGAAAATCGGTTCGCGTTGGGGAAATTTAGGAGCAAGCGTTTTGGATTTGTTTTTAAACTATGAATGCGTTTTTTTTGGGAACTGCCATGGCGGAGAGAAATTAGGCCACTGGGCATCTGTTCAGGAGGGAGATTTTTTCGTCATTTGCGATGGAGAAACCACAGTCGCGCTGGGCAGATCATACGGACGGTTCTCGGAATATCACAAATCCGGCTTTCATTTCACAAAACGTGATTACGAAAAATACATTAAAGATGATGATGTGAGCATATGCCCTGCAAAAATCGTAATTCTGCCACCTGATGAGCGAGTTGGGCACGCACATCGCTTACGTTTTTGCCGATATGGCAATCAGGAATTTATTGAAAAACTCCCAAGGCTTTGGAAAGAACTTTCTTCACCGAGTGATTTTAAGATTATTCCCCGTACGGTTTCGTTATTTTATGGGGAGGACAGTATCTTTGCCTCCAATGTCAAATATAGAATTCCCATTTATCAGCGCCCGTATTCATGGGGAGAAAACGAATTACGAAAACTGGTGGAAAGTCTGCAGGACGCGGTCCGGATGGAAGAACCGGTTTTCATGGGAACGATGCAACTCTCGCAACCAATCCCACTGAATCCAAGCGGCACTACAAACGCCTACAATATCATCGATGGCCAGCAACGCATCACAACCTTTATGATATTAAACAATGTGTTAGAAAGGCGTCTTAACAAATCGGTAACGCAGTATGCCGAGAATAAACTGCGGACCTTGGTATCTAGAGGGGAAGAGCAAATCAAACTGGATGATTATACAGAGTTCATAAAAAATCAGAACGTTAGTGAAAACAGCGAGCGAAATGCATATATCCGCAACTATCGAATCATCGAAACGCTGTTGGAAGAATACTTCGGGCAGGACGACGCGGAAGAACAAGCTCCAAAGCAGGAAGAGCTTTACGAGTTTATCAAATCTGACAAAATTCAAATGGTCGTCATCGAAACCCATGCGGGGTTGTCGAAAACTTTGCAGATTTTCAATACCATCAACACTGCCGGAATGGATTTGGGGGCTACCGATCTCTTCAAAATTAGATTTTACGAGTATTTGAAAACTCAAAGGTATCCGGATTCTGTTTTCGATCAAATCGCAGATGTATATGCGCTGATTGAGGAATACAACCGGGCTACGATATCTCCAGCTGGTTTGGCAATGCAAGATGTCCTGAGGACTTATCAGCGTATTATTTTCGCCAATAGCGACCTGCCGCAGAGTGTCTTCAACAAGTCCTACGAGACTTTTTTCGAAGAACTCTTCGATACCCTGCTGGGCATACGTATTCATGACGAATATAAGAGCCTCCTGACGCAGGGAATAAAGCTCTCCATCGAGGATCTGAAAAAAATTATCGAATGCTATAAGGAAAACTATTATTTCCTTGCGAAAGACTGGCACTTCCGTATTATTCGTAGCATGATTTGGGAGACCAGATATGGCTACACATGGGACTTGCCAATAATTGCGCGGTTCTTCGGTAGCATTCGCGAAGACCAGATATTTGAATTCACTTTGCGCCAATTCAAACTGCTGTGCCCTCCGAGTTTGTATTATGCGAAGACCGTCTATGCTGTACGCTCGAAAATCATTGATGTGTTGAGAACGCTACCGACAGCGCGTGGGAGCGGAATCGATCTCCTGAAGTCCTGTCTTCAAACATGGCATATCAACAACATTCCACTGGCAGAAATGTTGAAGTGTTCTTGCGAATTTGAGATTGCTTTCAATCCCAAATGGAAGAATTTGATTTGCCGTCTGGTGGAATATCTGAAATCAAAGGAATCGGGAGACAAGGATGAGGACTTGTTTGCCCGGTTATGGGGAATGTCGATAGATATTGAACACATCCAGTGTTTCACCGACGAAAAGAACGCTGAGCAAGTCCGAAAAGACTGGGGGGCGGAGTTGAATTGCTTAGGGAACTTGGTTTTGTTGGAAAGTAGCATAAATCGCAGTATTAACAATCATGCGGAGCGAAAATCTGAAAACTACCACAAGAGCGCCTTTGCTTCTGTAAGGGAACTAGCCGATTGCGTAGGAAAGTGGAGCAAGGATGCTGCCATAGCCCGCCACAAGAAAAATACCGAGTGTCTTATGAAGTTTCTTTTATCCTGACGCTTGAATGCTCGTGTTGTTCAATTTTTGCGCGGAGTGATCGGATTTTTACCGGTCAGCTCCGCGCGTTTTTTTTGTTTTGAGCTTGAAATGCGGTTTGGCACGGGATTTGCTAGTATAATAATGCCCTCGAAGGTGCAAGCGATTTCCCGGGAAAACGGAGGATTTGCGACTTGACAAATGGGGTTCGGCGAATTATGGTAAGAACAGACCAAAACCGAAGGCGAGGTGGTTCTTATCTGAAATTCGCATTGATCTCGTAATTTGTCGGCCGACATTCTTTCGCCGCTCCATCGTAAAACTTGCACTTTTCACGGGAAAGACGGCAGAGAAAGGTATGCTGCCCAAATTTTGGGCGCGCATTCTTTTTCTGTGTTCTTTCCGGGTTTGCAAGTACCTTCGATGGGCATGAAATTGGATGCGTGCCTTTCTTGTTTTATGATGGTGCGACGATCAAAAGCTTGGACCCAATGATGTTATAAAGTAACGAATAATTTGCAGCATTTACCAAATGGTCGGCGATAGGAGCACATATGGGCAAGTGACGGTTTATAAAAACCACCAATAATAAAAGGAGATGGAAATGGCAAGATTCTATTGTAAGTATTGCGGACAAAGTGCCAGCAGCATCCAAAATTTGACGGGATGGAGTTGTCCTAGACATCCCAATGGTCCAAACAAAGGGAAGCATGTCCTTTACGAGGGCAGTGAAAAATCGCAGTACACTTGTAAATATTGCGGAGCCCAACGTAGCAGCATTGCCAATTTGACGGTAGGTTCGTGTCCTCGGCACCCCAATGGGCCAAACAAGGGCAAGCACAGCCCGGCATTGTAATAATAAAACAAAGGACGTTGTAAGATGAGAAAAGCAGTAAATTCGAGCCTTGTGCAATTCATCCTCAAGAACTGGGACGACAACCGCAACGGGGAGGAAGTCCAGGAAATAATCGAAGCCATCGTCGCTCAAATCAAGCAAGACCACCGTGACTATCAGCGCCGACACGGTAGAAACGATGAGGCAGATGCCTTTTATGAGAGCGTGATCTGCGATGTGCAATCTCCGGAATTTTGGGATAAATTGGATTATATGTCCGGGTTCGAGTTTGACTACTGATCCTCAGTGGCATATATTACGCTGCCCGACACGTCACATAGTGTCGGGCAGCGTTTTAGCGGAGAAATAAAATGGCAGAGAAAATCAGCAGCAGCGTCATCGACCGGCCGGTAACCATTTCAACGGTGGACGAACTGAATGAAAAAGACAAGTTCGGCATCTCCAAATACGAGCATGCTCTTACGAAATTCATTGAGCAAGCCGACACTCCGTTGACGATTGCGCTTCAGGGCGAATGGGGCAGCGGCAAGACCTCGCTGATGAATCTCTTGAAATACCATCTATGCGAAGCCGATAATGCTCCATACTACTCCGTCTGGATCAACACTTGGCAGCATTCGATCATGAGTAGTCCGGAGAACGCCATCGTCGGCATTCTACAGAGCATCATATATCAACTTGGGAGACGCATAAACAAAACGGATAAAGAGAAAAAAAAGCGCCTCGCCCCTATTATATCCCAATCCCTCAAAATCGCAGGAGTTGGCACGGCCAATATCGCCGGAAGATGGTTGTTTGGCGTCTCCAATGCCGGGTCGGATATCAAGGCGGCATGGGACTCATCCAAGGTACAAAAAGACATGCCTGAAACCGGAGATTCCAAAATTTCGGAGTTGCGCGACTCTATAGCTGATCTTATAAATGAAATCCTTGATGGGGAAAAAGAAAAAACACACGGGCGCAAAGGGTTCCTGTTCTTCATCGATGACTTGGATCGAATCGATCCGCCAGTCGCGGTTCAGATACTGGAACTGCTGAAGAACATCTTCGATCTTGAGCACTGCATATATATACTCGCCATCGACTATGACGTGGTGGTCAAGGGCTTGAAACCAAAATTCGGAGAACTTACCGACAAAAACGCTCACGAATTCCGCTCCTTCTTCGACAAGATCATCCAGCTTCCGTTCGCCATGCCGGTTGGCTCTTACCAGATCGACAATTTTCTCATAGATGCACTCGGCCGCATTGGATATCTGACTGATGAGGAAAAGCAAAACGAGGAATTGAAGGAAACTCTCTCCTATCTGGCGCGTCTTTCCGTCGGAACGAATCCGCGTTCGCTGAAACGACTGACCAACATCCTCTCGCTGATCCAGTTAATGACGGAAGAAGTCGAGCGCGGTAGTGGCGATACCGACAAACAGGAGCAGAAAGATGATATTTTAATCAACAAGCAGGTGAACTTTGGTCTCGTTTGTCTGCAGATCACCTATCCGCTGGTCTATAACACACTGCTTGAATATCCGAATTTCCGCCATTGGGGGGATGAAAAAAGCGAGCCCGATGATAGCGACAAAATTACTAAAATTTCTTTGGTTAGAAAGTTATCATTGCAGGAGTTGACAGAAGAACAACACCGCAAGTTGGAGAAGCAGGGAGCATTGTTTGATGAACCTTGGGAAAAAACTTTGTTCAAAATATGCCTCAAGGACAATTATCTTGCCAGCCGTGCTTCCGACATTTCGCAACTGCTCAATAGAATCAGCGAAATTATCCCGACCGAACCGAGCGAGGACAAGACCGTCGTCGAAATGGATCATGACAATGCAGTAGCCGAAACAATAGATCGGCTAATCCGTTTCTCTGCGGTCACCAATGTCCATGTGACGGAAGAGACGGTCACCGCCAAGAAGATCGAAGACTTCAACCCGTCGTGGTGGCTGAAACAGTTCCGCGACAAATTTGTTCCGGAACTCAATATGCTTTTGGATGGTCAGGATACTGTCACATGTATCAATGGGCGTGTTCAAAGCAAGCTTCGCCTTCGCTTCGACAGTATTTTTCAAGCAGGGCTCCCCGGAGATGAGGCATTAATCCTTATTGGTCATGACGACAAATCGTATTATGTCATATGGGCCCACGGGAACTCGTTTTTACGTGGCGGTTTTGAAAGCATCGATACGGAGGAGCAATTTCTCGGCTGCCCTGGGCTTCACGATACTGTAGTTGGAGAAATCCGACAGTATGCAGAAAAAATTCAGGGTGTGACTCTGGATTTTGAAGACAACTACAATGGCGACGGGCGCAAACACGGTTCGTTTGTCCTTAGATTCATTGTCCGATGTGATAAACTTGAAGAGACAATATCAGACGAAACTGTTAAAAAAATTGCGAAATGCGTAAAGGATTCGTGGTCCAGTCAGTCTAAAATGATTCTTGAAGAAACCGATGCTTTTTGCTGGGGTCATGACGACAAACTGCGCGAACAACTCAAAGCAATGGATCCCGCCCCCTTTGCCGAGATGGCCCAATGGTGGAGTCAAACTTATCTGCAAGGATACAAATTGGGAGAAATCCCGCTCGGTATATCATTGTTGCTGCGTTCCACAGGGTTTCAATGCATCATTTGGGAAGGTTACCGACACGATACAAAACATGAGGAATGGATCCTCGCCGATATCATGAAAAAATATCCTGCGCTGCTGGAAATGTTCCCGGAACACAAAAACGGGGAATTTTACTGGAGTCACCCGGCAATCATTCCCTTCGATTCCGTAATCGACTGGCTGAAGAACTTGCAGGAGCTGCTTAAGCGCTTGCAATTGAGCAACCAATAGTTATGATACATAGCAGTCATAGTCGTGCTTCGGACGGAGCGACGCCAGCTCCGGCACGGTTTTGATGGCTTCATCCCAATCGCACGAAGTCATGGCGTTCAAATCCATTTTTTCCGCGAGCTGGAGCGGCGTGTGTTTTATCGCACGCAGAAGTTCCTCGTCACGCAATGTCTGCCAGATCCGGTCGCCTTGAAACAAGTGCCACGGGCAGCGGTCGACGTATTCGGGGCGATGCTTCAGCAGCCGCACCCAGCAATAGGCGATCTCCATGTTGGCATGACAGCGGACCTCGCGCATTTCGACTTCGAAGCGGTGCTTGAAGATCGAAACCGCGTCGCAGCCGTCGAGCAACTCCTCGAGGTTATCTTCATCCCGAAATTCCTCACGCAGGCGTTCCGCTTCGCGGACGGCGGCGACATATTTCCGCTTTCTCCATTTGCGGTTGAAACGCTCCTCAAGCGCCCTTGTCACATCCAGTTCGTGCGAATAGAAAAACGGCTCGTCGATCAGCAATTCTCGGTTCGTCCACGGGACAATGTTTTCCCCTGCGATCAGCATATCCGTGAACGCTTCGCGGTTCCAATTCGGGATCGGAATTTCGAGGGTAACGGTCGCACTTCGGCGCTTCATGGTTTCATCCCTTTCGCTTCAAGTTTTTCCAGATCTTTCGGATTCAGTTTCGACCAGTCGCGCGGTCAATGAACTGCGGCTGTTTGCTGAGGATGCGGCGGATCTGGTCGCTCCTCAACTGCGAAAAATCGCAGTGATCCGCAAACTGCGGCTGGCGGCGCAGCAAAATGTCCCAATGCAACGAGGGACGACCTTCCACTTGCGACCAGTCGAAGTGTTTCTCCAACTGCGGCTGAATGGCGAGCACCGCCAGCCAATAGTCGGGGGCGAGTTTTTCACGCACATCGTCCATGTCGAGTGCATCCACCGCCTGCGGAGCATCGCGCAGCACCCCGGCCAGCTCGAATGGAGAAAGAAACGCATAGAGGTCGTGCCACCGCCCCTCCGGAAACTTCCGTGCAAAGAGTTCCGGGGCGAGAAAGGCGAGCGTCACCAATTCTTCGCGACCGACCGACTCCCATTTGCAGTGTTTTTCGAACTGCGGATGCGCGGCAAGCAATCGCGCCCAGGGGAGATCGGCGCGTTTCCACTGGTCATACCACCATTTATCCGGCGGCTCGAACTCCGGATGCTCCATGAGCAGCAGGAACCACATCACGGGATCGCCATATCGCCGTAAAATCTCAAGTCCGTATCCTGGAGTATCCGCTAATTCCGGGTGTTCCCGCAGTTCATTCAGTTTATCCCACGCGTCTTTCATTTGTCACCTCTTTTTTTGGTCGTACTGCATATTGAGCAATTTCCGTGCCAAAGTCGTTTTTCTGCGTGGCGGAAGAGAAGTCGCGGCGGGGAGCGGTCAGTTTTTCAACACGGCGGTCAGATTTTGAGATCCGCGTTTCGCGTAAAGGGCATCGAATTTTTTCGCATAATGATCGCAGCTCATCTTGCCGAAAACGTTCCGGTAACGGAAGAAATCCAGTCCCAGCGCGAAGGCCGCCGCCATGCGGCGGCAACCGATCTTTTAAACGGAGCCGAAAGACAAATCTTACACGTCAACCGAAATTTTTTTGCGGATTTTTTACGGATCCCGCGCCGTACGGTATTTCTTCAGCAGCTCCGTTTCCAATTTTTTGCGCTCGTCGAGTTCTTTTCTCAGGGAGGCCATGAAGCTTTGGAACATCATATCCTCCGCTTCATCGGAAACTTGCCGGGCGGCGTCGGCATACTCCCGGACCATCACGACAGCGCGCACGAACCGTTTTTCCGGGGCGCTGCGATGTTCCGCGTCGAATTTTTCCGCCGCCGCGCGTCCCTGCCGTGCCCGGATCGCGTTTCGCCGTTCGTCGAGCTGCCGGTTTGCTTCGACGATCTTCGGCAGTATGTTCAGGAACTCCGGCGAAAACTCGTTTTCTTTCAGCAGCGCCGCCACTTCGCGGAGCCGGGCAATTTGCACGGCGGAAACGCCGTCGGCGGGGGACGGCATCTCGGGCGCGAGCTGTTCCCAAAGTTGCGGTGTGACACTTCGCTCGACAGTTGTGTCTGCGGAGGCGGTCGGCGCGACGGCAGCCGGTTCCGGTCGCGACGTCGGGGCGGTCGGCGGTTTCGTCGTCACCCGCGCCGCCTCGGGCGGCTGCCGGAGCACCGCGTACAGCGCGCCGACCGCCAAAACGAGCGTCAACACCGCCGCGGCGATCCATGCGGCACGCCGACGGCGCGGTCCCGGCGCGGAGAGCGCCGCTGCCGTTTCACCGCCGCAAAGCCGGTTGTATAAGAGTATCAGATCGCCGCAGTCTCCCAAAGTCCGGCTGTCGGGGAATGACGGATACTCTTCGACCGGCTTCCCGGAAAGCGCGCAGTAGATCGCCTTGCCGAGCGCGTAAAAGTCGTCGCACGGTTCATAGTCGCGCGTTCCCGCCAGCACCTCGGGCGGCAAGAATCCCGGCGTCCCCGCGAGGACCGTTTTCCCGTCCGCCGTGACGAGACCGATGTCGCCGAGTTTCGCTGCACCGTCGATCCACAGGATGTTGTCGGGCTTCACGTCGCGATGCAGGACTCCGCGCGCATGGAGCGTGTTCAGACACCCGGTGAGATCGTCCGCCATTTGGCGCACCGCTTCGGCGGACAATCTGCCGGAAGCACGCAAGCGGTTGGCGAGAGTGTCGGGCACATATTCGCCGCCATTCGACAGATTGTCGGCGGCGTCCATCGTGTAGTAAAAGTATTCTCCGCAATCCTCGACATGATAGACCTGCAAAAGATCGGTGTAGCGGCAGATCGCCTGATAACTCGTCAAGCCCCGGAGTTCGCGCTCGCAGTTGCGCCCCTGCCGGTAGATGATCTTGAGCGCGTACCGCCGCTGCGTCACCGTGCTTTCCGCCAGAAATACCGAGCCGTAAGCGCCTTTTCCGCACTCGGCGACGAGCCGATATGATCCGATGGTGTCCCCGGCCTTAAAACTCAAGGTGCAATTCTCCGTCGTTGCGGTTGTGTCGGTCGATTATCCCGGTCAGGATGTCGGTACAGCGCTTTTTTGCGACATATATCTGATTGGCCGACAACCCCAATGCTGCCGCGACCTGTCCCACTGGACGCCCCTGCAGACCGTACAGCTCGAAAGCCTGATAAGTGCGCTCGCTCACCCGCTGCCGCAATTCGCTCTTTGCATCGGCGAAAACCGCTTTGCGCCATTCATTCATAAAAGCTTCATCGAACGGCTCTTCCGCAGGAGCGACCGCTTCAGGGCGCAGGTTTTTCTGGGACGATTCCCGGCGGATCATATCCACCGCCTGACTGTGGATCACCGCCGCAAAATAAGTGCGGAACTTCACTTCGCCCTCGCGGTAGACATAGTGCTTTGCCGCGCCGAAGAACTTGAGCATCACCATCTGCACCAAATCGTCGCATGCCGTTTCGTCCAGACGGTGACATGCGCCGACACACCGGATGACGGAAGCATAACGGCAATAGAACTCGTTCCACGATATTTCATCGCCATTCTGCACCCGTTCCAGCAGAGAAGGACTGGTCGTCGGATATTTCAAGGCACCCCCTTTTTCCTGTCATGTTCTTAGATTACCACGTTAATGGTCGTTTGTCAAATTGCGGGGAGCCGAAAACAGCCCCCGGAAGTATGGGAGAGGTCTCAAAATGGTACTTCGTGGTACCTGAAGGCTTTTCGGCGGGAGTTCGTCGAGGCGTTCGAAAGGCGTCCAGAATGCCGTTTTTCGCCTCACCCAGCAACCACAACATCGACCATACTCGCGGAGCGAGAAGGCTTCATAGCGACGCGGAGCGGCGCTGCTTCATATTGGAGCGAAGCGACAATGCTTCATCTGTCAAGGCGAAGCGGGATTTTTGATATGAAGCGTGCCTTCGGCACATGAAGCGCTTTGCGGCAATGCCGCAAAGCATGAAGCGGCGCTCACCCGCCATGAAGCGAAGCCTTGACAGGCTTCATTCATAAAAAAAACGATCGGCCCGAATGAGCCGATCGTGTTTTTTTATGGTACACCCAGGGGGGGTCGAACCCTCAACCTTCTGGTCCGTAGCCAGACGCTGACATTGCTTAAAAAACCGTTTTTTATGAAAAATGTGACGAAAA
>Ga0310696_10006774_pt1 | contig 13550 bp, 7 predicted proteins | sample AusTroGonzalo_MG_4_FD_203885 | JGI IMG/M metagenome (GOLD analysis project Ga0310696, IMG submission 203885) | Bovine rumen microbial communities from tropical cattle in Woodstock, Queensland, Australia - Gonzalo_02 (v2) (version 2) | ecosystem: Host-associated > Mammals > Digestive system >... | reverse complement strand
TCTTGTACGCTTGCGAATTCTTTCTGAACGAATTTGACATAAGACGGAAAACTGCGTTTTTCAAGAAAAGATATCCGTTCAGAGTCGCTGTGACAGTAGGCGCAGAGACGATAATTCCCTGTGGCGAAAGCAGAAAAAAGTCCAGAATAGAAAGATGTGTTCCTGCTCCTAAATCAAGGATTAAAAAATCTGCCTGACAATCCTGAAAATGTTTAATGAGTGCATTTTTCTGAGATATTTTAAGAGAGGAAAGCCCTGGAATCTCGGAATCACCAGCTATGAAATATACGTTGTCGTAATCTGTTGGAGTGATAAGATCATCAAGAGTTGATTTCCCTGAAATATACGTTCCTATTCCAACTTTTGGAGACTGTTGTCCGATTACAAGATGTAGATTGGAAGCTCCCAAATCAAGATCAGCAAGAATAACTTTTTTTCCTGCACGTCCAAGAGCTATTGCAAGGTTTGCGGAAAAAAGGCTTTTTCCGACACCGCCTTTTCCGCTTGCTACTGGTATTATCTGCATTATTATCCTTCCGTACCCATTGTGATATAAGAAGCGTCAGATTTCATCCGAACATTTATCAGAATCTGCATCTGATTGACCAATCTGTAGTTTGCCCGATGTATGATCTGACTTTTGAAAATTCTTCTGTTTCTTCCTTATTATTATCGTAAGAAAAATAATAAGGATAACATCTATAAGCAAAAATAGCATGATTACAAGTAAATATCTTACAGAGTAAAAGTTGTTGCTTTTGCCTAGCTCAAGCGCATATGGAATATCTTTTGTGATATAGGCGACAAAACCAGGAATCATGAGAATTTTAGAGATTATGTAAAGGAATTCACATGTAGTTCTGTCTTCTTTTGAGTGAAAAAATGCCAGGTATGCAAGAATTACCGGTAGAAAAGCAAGTGGCGCTGTGGCATACCAAGAAAGCGGGAGTATCTGAATGGTGAATTCAGGTCTTGAAGCGAGTATGATTATAAATCGGAACAATTCATAAATGACGATGGATATTTTCACGGGTAAAGTTTAAAAAGATAGAGCCGTAACGTCAAGAGACCTTGTCCGCGCAATATAAATGCGCTAAAATAAAATACATGGACAAAAAAAGAAGAATTATAATAGTTGCAGTGGCATTGATAGTTGCTGCGCTTGTAGTTATAACTCCCGGTGTTTTTGCACAATCTGCTTCTACAACGAATGTTTCCGGTTTGTCTTCAGTGACAGCTGCTTCTGAAAGTGAAGTTGATCCGCGGGTGTACGCGGAATGGATTTATAGTGTATTTAATTATGTCTATTCGAATTATATAGACGAGGTGGATCCCAAGATTCTTTATGAAGGCGCAATGAGAGGCCTTATGGATGCGTTCGGAGATCCTCATACCATGTATCTTGACTCTTCTCAGCAGCGCAGTATGGATGACACTGTGACTGGAAGTTTCGGCGGAGTGGGGCTGCAAATCTCAAAACTATCTGTTTCAACGCCTGAGGAGCCAGCATATGTGCTTGTTTCATCACCATTGAAGGGAACTCCGGGGTGGTACGCCGGAATAGAGTCTGGAGATTTAATTGTTGCGATTGGAGACGTGGATACTTCGACAATCTCGATGGACGAGGTTCTGGGGCTTCTTCGTGGAACAGTAGGAACGAGCGTTGAGGTTACAATCCGGCGTGGAAAAGATATGGAGTTTTCTGTAGTACTGGAGCGGGCTTTGATAGAAACTGTCACGGTCGAGTACGGAATGATAACCGAAAGTACCGGTAAGACAGGATATTTGAAGCTCCTTGAGTTTTCTGGCCTTACGGACAAAAAAGTACAGGAAGCGCTCGACTATTTTGAGGAGCAGAACTACGATTCTCTGATTATCGATTTACGTGGAAATGGTGGCGGAGTTTTGTTCGGTGCCGAGCTTGTTGCAGATAAATTCATAGACGAAGGCGTTATTGTTTCTACGAAAGGACGGAACGGGGTCGTTAAATCGGAGTATAAAGCATCAAAACGCCGCACTGTTGTACCGGCTGGTATGCCGATTGTTGTTCTGATCGACGGAACATCAGCGAGCGCGTCCGAGGTTCTTGCCGGTGCTCTGAAAGATGCTAAGGTCGCGTATCTTGTTGGTGAGCGTTCTTATGGCAAAGGTTCCGTTCAGCAGAGTCTTTCTCTTGGATTCAAAGACGGTGCGAAATATACGGTTGAAAAATATTATTCTCCTACAGACTGTAATATTGATGGAATAGGCATACCGCCGGATCTTGAAGTTTCATTCCCGGAAATGTCTGAAGAAGATAAAGAGATTTATATAAGGCTCATGAACGATAATGTGCTTTATCCGTATGTACAGGAGCATCCGGGAATGACGGAAAGCGATGTTGCAGCTTATGCTGAGGAACTTGCCAAGAATTATCCTATGGACAAGTTTTATCTGCGGCGGATTATCCGCATTTATGCCAACAGAACGCGTGAAGATCCGTTGTACGATTATGAATTTGATACTCAGCTCAAAGCCGCGTTGGAAACTGTATTAAGAAAAGATTTTGCGACTCTTTTGTCTTCGGTTAAGACTCTGAAAGAAATTGAGCTTGAAAGAGAAGCTTCGGAAGCAACGGCGGAATAATGCGGCAGTTTTTATGCGATTCTTTCCCAGACAGTTCTGGAAAACTCATCGTTAAGGGAAAAAACTATCGGTATTTGGTGAAGGTTCTGCGTTTCTCTGAAGGTGAGGAGCTTGATGCGAGACTTCCTGATGGAAATCTCGTTCGCTTTTTTGTGGAGAGAATACAGAAAGAGATTGTCGTTTTGAAGCTGTCGGAGCAGAACCTGCGGCAGTTTCATGAGCGCGAACTGCCACAAAACACGGGAATTTATAATACCTCTGGTGAAAAAGGATACGGTTCCGTCGGTGATAAAACGACACAGGGGGTTCAAGCTGCTGAAATTCAGGATTTTGCAGAGCGGACCCCGAATCTGTGGCTGTTCCAGTTTTTGCCGAAACCGCAGAAAATGGATCTTATCGTCAGACAGGCAACCGAGTGCGGAGTTCGCTATATAGTTCCAATTTGCGGGGCGTTTTCAGTAAAAAACGATTCTTCCGGGCGGAAGGAGCGGTGGGAACGGATAATTCGGGAAGCCAGACAGCAGAGCGGTTCGGCGGTTGCGACTGAAATAAAAGAAGTGATGAGTGTCAGGGCGGCGGCAGATATGTGGAAGCAGTTTGTCACGGACCTGAAAAATGAGTGTGCAGAAACGGACAATACAGGTGCAGGTGTATTTACTGCGAATCTCGCAGAGAATGGTACGTCTGCTTCGTCCGTGACGAACTGTGATGAAACTGGCGTTTCAGAAAAAATACGGGAAAAAGAAGTTTCTTGTGTCAAAAAAGCGTGTGCGTTTATTTTGGACGAGAATCCTTCTTCTGGGAAAAATTGTCTTTCTTGCCTGGACAAAACAAGTGTTTCTGCCGCCGCCATTGCAGTTGGCTGTGAAGGCGGTATCAGTGATGAGGAACGTAAAGTGCTTTTGGAAGCAGAATTTATGCCGCTTCATTTTACAACGAACGTTCTTAGGGCAGAAACAGCATCCCTTTATGGAATTGCAGTAATCCAACAGTTCTTTTCTGCCGATTGATAATTATCGGGAGTTTCTGAAGATTCTGCTTCTTTGCTTCCGGCCAACTAAGGATTGTAAAAAATGAATGAGTGTACCCGCGTAGAAGTACTTGGTGTTCCGGTTGATGTAGTAAGACCGGAAAATTTGGAAGATGTTATATTCTCTCTTTATGAAAAAGCTGGAACAAAACAAATTGTTTTTCTTTCTGTCTGGGGTTTGCTTAGGGCAAAACGCAGTGATGTTTATATGCAGTGCCTTAAAAATGCTGCGCTTGTGTTGCCTGTTTCCAAAAGCATTGTGAAAGGTGCTTTGTTCTTGAAAAAACAAGCTCCGGTTCGTTATAATCCGTTTTCCACAATCATTTCTATCCTGACATTTCTTGAATCGCGGTATAAGTCCATATATCTGCTTGGCGGCAAAAAATCTTCACTTATGGATTCTGAGCGGAATATCCGGGCTACATATCCTGGGCTTCAGATTGTCGGCAGATATGTAGGATATTATCCAAAGAGCGTAGAAAAAGATATTATATCGGCAGTATATAAGTCGAATCCGGCTCTTGTGCTTATTGGTGATGGTATTCGGCATGGTGAGACATGGGCGTTTGAGAACAGAAACCAGTTTGGAACAAGCTTTTTCGTTTATTACAAGGATGTTCTTGATATCCTGTCTGTAAGAAAAAAACGTATTTCTAAAGAAACATTTGAAAAGGGAAGGGAAATATGGTCAGAAGTGATCCGTAATCCGCTGAAAATATTCCTAATCTTCCCTTATATGTGGTACAAAATTTTGCTTTTAATATGGAGGCTCTTTAAGTAAGAATTCTTCAGACAGATAAAATCTCAATAATTTAATATCATCATAGATATTGTTAAAAAAGTATTGTCCTATCTGATTTTTTAGACAGCATCATGAGTAGCATCTGGGCAAATTGATTTTTGGCATTATTACAGAAAGTTCATAAGTATACTATGGAATCTTTGAAACTTAATGTGTTTTGCGATTCTACTGAAAAGGCCCCTATAGGGTTAGGAGCTAACAATGCTTACTCGTGCGTGCTTATTTTCAAAAGACAAAGAGATTATTGAGCTATGTAAATGTCTTGATGGTTTCCATATCCATTTTGCTTTTTTTCGCGATTTGCAAGAAATAAACAAGATTGAGCCTATTAAACAGTTTTCTTTTGCACTTATTGATGCTGGCATGATTGATTATGCGACGGCATCTTCGATTATAGATGATATCATCTTTCACTTTAAGAAAATCCCAGTAATTGTCATTTCCAGAAAATCTTCCGTGTATATCGGGATAGAGTATTTTCGCCGCGGATTCAATGGGTTCGTGGAATTTCCGTGCAGTATTTCCTTTCTTTTCAGGCGAATTCAAAAAATCTTGCAGAGTTTCTCTCTTCACATTTCTCTGGAACAAGAGAAAGAAAGGCTTGAAAGGGATTTGTGCATTGTTACGAACAGTTTTGACTCGTTTTTGGGTGAATCAGAAATTGTCAAACAAATGAAGAATGATCTTTTGCGTTTTGCAGAGACAGAGTTTCCAGTTTTTTTATACGGAGAGACTGGAACAGGAAAGAATTTGCTTGCATCTGCAATTTGGAAGCATTCAGCCCGCAAAGACAAGCAGTTTTTGTGGGAGAATCTTGGTTCAATTCCTGCAAGTCTTGCGGCAAGTACTCTTTTTGGCACGACCGCCGGTTCCTATACAGATGCCAGAAACTTTCCTGGTTTATTTGAGGCTGCGGAGCACGGAACAGTTTTCTTAGATGAAATAGAGTGTGCTTCACTTGATGTACAGAAAGGTTTGCTTTGTATTTCCGAGAATATGGAATGTAAAAGAATTGGCACGCACAAAACGTACAAACCTGATGTACGAATTATTAGCGCATGCAATGTGAACCTTAGACAGCTCGTAAAAGAAAAGAAATTCAGAGAGGATTTGTTTTACAGACTTACGTGGCTCCCTGTAAGGGTTCCTACGTTACGAGAACGGATTTCTGATATTCCGATTCTTGTGGACAGCATTTTGCAAAAAACAAACAAAGGAATTTCGGAAAATGCGTTGCAGCGTCTAATGGCATATACTTGGCCGGGGAACGTAAGGGAACTGTTCACATGCATAAGACGGGCTGCTGTTCTGTGCGACGGTTCGAAAATCGAATTATCCGATATAAGATGCAATTTGAGTAACGATTACGAACCGTCACCAGAGTTTTGTACAGAGCTGTAGTTAGGACACGAAATTTTACATAATCGCTGAAACTGAATGAAATGCGGTACAGTTTTTTTGATGATTTTCTTTTTAATATTGCATTTTTACTGCAATGCTATACAATGGATTTTAATACAGCATTTACAAAGGAGTAAATCGGTTTATAATGAAAATGACAGGCGTTTCTGTTCCGGTGGGAGCATTGCGGACAAAAAAAAGTTTCGGCATCGGTGAATTTCTAGATATAATTCCGTTCGCAGACTTCTGCAAAAAATCATCGTTAAAGGTTATTCAGTTACTGCCTGTAAACGATACAGGAACTGAAAGTTCGCCATACAGCGCATTGTCTGCATCTGCGCTTCATCCGATTTATATCAGCATAGAGTCATTGCCGGAGTTTGCGGAATGTGATGATCCGGCCCACAAAAAGATTATTTCCGAAATAAAAAAACTGAAGAAACAGTATAATGAACTGCCGCGTTTTCCGTACAAAGAGCTTAGAAACGTTAAGAATACAATATTAAAGGAGCTGTACGATCTTCACAGTGCGGAAATCGCGAAAAGCCCGGAACTAAAAAAATGGATTACAGAAAATCCTTGGATTAAAGAATATGCCGTATTCAAACGCCTTAAAACGGTAAATTTGGAAGCATCGTGGAAATCGTGGCGTGAATACAACAAAATAAAACCGGAAGAAATTGAAGAGCTTTGGGCTGACAAGAAGCTCAAAGCGGAGCATCTTTTTTTTGCATGGGTTCAGATGAATCTGGAGAAGCAGTTTGAGCAAGCTTCTGAGTATGTGAACAATCTGGGGATCATGCTTAAGGGCGATATTCCAATAATGATGAATGAAGACTCGCATGATGCGTGGGCACATCCTGAGTTTTTCAACGACGATCTAAGGGCTGGTTCTCCGCCAGACGGTCCGAATCCGCAGGGACAGAACTGGGGTTTCCCCACATATAACTGGAAGATGCTAAAAAAATGCGATTATTCATGGTGGCGTGACAGACTTAGGCAGGCGGCGAAATTCTACCAGCTTTTCAGAATCGATCATATTCTTGGATTTTTCCGCATTTGGGCTGTGCCGAAAAATGAATGCACGGCTTTGCTCGGTCACACGGAGCCTTACGAACCTGTTACGATAAAAGAACTGGAAGAACTTGGATTTACGAAGGAGCGTATAAAGTGGCTTTCCCTTCCTCATGTCCCGACGAATATTGTGGAAGCAGCAAACAACGGCGATTATCTTGGTACGCACGGCATTTTGCACACGATAATGGATAGAATCGGTGATGAGGAGCTTTGGCTTTTCAAGCCGGAGATTAAGAGCGACAGGGATATTTATGCCCATGAGGAAATCCCTCTTGCTGTACGCGAAGTTCTTGCTAAAAAATGGCGTGACCGTATGTTTGTCGAAATTGAGAGCGGACAATATTATCCGGCGTGGTCGTATAATGCAACGACTGCTTGGGCTTCGCTTTCTGACGATGAAAAGCGTATAACGGCACAATTTATCGCTGAAAAACGTGATGATATGGAGAATCTTTGGGAAAAACAGGCGCGCGAGCTTTTGGGCATGATTACTGATACCACGAATATGACAGCCTGTGCTGAGGATTTGGGCGTTAATATCCGTTCTTTGAATTCCGTGTTGAATGATCTTAGTATAATGAGCCTTAAGGTTGTGCGGTGGAACAGGCTGTGGGAAAAAGAAGGACAGCCTTTCATTCCGTTTGAGGAATATCCAGAGAAAAGCGTAACGACGACATCGGTGCATGATTCTTCTACGCTGCGTCTGTGGTGGACGGAAGAACCGGATGCGGCCGATTTTTATAAGACGTTCACGCCAGATGACGAGAATGGCGCTGCCTCAACTTCAGATTTGGAACCGGGTAAATATTCACCAGATGTTGCGGAATATTTGCTTAACAAAATTGCTCAAAGCCAAAGTATTTTTTGTATTCATCCGGTTCAAGATTTTCTTGGACTTTCAGAAGCATACTATGCGCAAAATCCGCAGGATGAACGAATTAATGTTCCGGGCAGCGTGAATGATTTCAACTGGACATACAGATTGCCTGTTAATGTTGAAACGCTCAAGAAGGACATGCAGCTTACGAAGCATATAGCCGCAATAGCTGCACTTCACGATGGTAAACAGAAAAGGAGCTGATATTTATGGAGTTTCATGTTTCAAAAAAAATACGTGATATTTGTAAGTTTGATGGAAAACTGTTCTCTTTTTCCGGCAATGTGATTTTTTCAGATTTTGCGAATGTAAGGAAATTCGCGCATGCTATAAACTCCACGCTCGATCCTGTTCTAGAAGCGAATAAGATGATAAAAGCAGGGCAGCTTAACGCAATGGGACTGATAGACGAGATCCTTCATCTTGTATGCAGTGAATTTCGAAAGCAGGAAAACCCAAAGGCGTTCGAACAGCTGGAAGAATATCTGGACAGACAATTCGGAAAAAAAGCATTGGATGAGATGCTTCTCCAGTTTACGGCAGAATTTCCCCCTCTGGCTGTGTATCAGGGAAAAATTGATGCGATAAAATATCTTGAAGGAAATACAGAAGGCGTTTCAAACAGGATTACGACAATAGAAGAGCTTATGCTGCTCCATCTGGCGAACGAAAACCCGGCATTCGGTCCGTTCCTTATGCTTTTTTCTGATGCGGAACTTGCAAAAAATAAAAGCTATCACAAAGCTTGGTTTGCAATACAAAGTTTTTTCAAGACCCAGCCGCTTTTCGGACCGTTCAAAAACGACCTTATAACGATGATGAGGGAACCGGCTGTTTTCAGTCCGCTCAGCCTCAAGGGACAGCTTGACTATATCCGGCAGAACTGGACTTCTCTTCTTGACAGTTGGGTTCTTAAGCTGCTTTCTGGAATCGACATGATAAACGAAGAGGAAAAGCCGGGCTGGAACGGCAATTTCTCTGGGTTGCCGCCAATGGAGTCGTACAGCTACGACTCGTTGATGAACGAGTATGAACGGTTCAGCCCGGACAGGGATTGGATGCCGAAAGTCGTTCTTCTTGCAAAGACAGTGCTTGTGTGGCTTGACCAGCTTTCAAAAAAATATAAACGCAGAATAACGCAGCTTGACCAAATTCCAGACGAAGAACTTGACCAGATATCGCAGGCAGGCTTTACGGGTCTGTGGCTTATCGGGTTGTGGGAACGCTCATGGGGAAGCAAGCGCATTAAACAAAAATGCGGCAATCCGGAGGCGGCGGCAAGTGCGTACAGCCTTCACGATTACGACATTGCGCAGGAACTTGGCGGCTGGTCGGCATTGGACAATCTGCGCCGCCGTTGCTGGTACAGGGGAATCCGGCTTGCGTCGGACATGGTTCCGAACCATACCGGACTGGACTCCAAGTGGGTTGCCGAAAGACCCGACCTTTTTATGCAGACGCGCGAATGTCCGTTCCCTGGATACACGTTCAATAATGAGAACTTATCTATAGACCCACGTATTCAGGTGTATATCGAAGACCACTATTACTCAAAATCAGATTGTGCAGTCGTCTACAAGCGTGTTGACTCTTACACCGGTGACACGCGCTACATCTACCACGGAAACGACGGAACAGGCCTTCCGTGGAACGACACGGCACAGATCGACTTCCTTAACCCGGAGGCGCGGGAAGAAGTTATACAGAAAATACTTCACGTCGCACGGAACTTCCCGATTATCCGGTTTGATGCTGCGATGGTTTTGGCGAAAAAGAGCATAAAACGCTTGTGGTACCCGGAGCCGGGACACGGCGGTGACATAGCGAGCCGCGCAGAGCACGCCCTCAGCAACAGCGAGTTTGAAAAACGCATCCCGGAAGAATTCTGGCGTGAGGTCGTAGACCGCTGCGCGCGGGAAGTTCCTGACACACTGCTTCTTGCAGAAGCCTTCTGGATGATGGAGGGCTACTTTGTCCGTACGCTCGGAATGCACCGTGTATACAACAGCGCATTCATGAACATGCTCAAAAAAGAAGAGAACCAGAAGTACCGCGACACTGTTAAGAACACGCTTGAGTTTGACCCGCAGGTTCTTAAACGGTTTGTCAACTTTATGAACAACCCTGATGAAGAGACAGCCGTTGCGCAATTTGGTAAAGGCGACAAATATTTTGGCGTGTGTACGCTTATGGTCACAATGCCGGGATTACCGATGTTCGGGCACGGACAGATTGAAGGCTTTGAAGAAAAATACGGAATGGAGTACACAAAAGCGTACAAGGACGAAGTTCCGGATTACGACTTGGTTGATCGCCACAAGCACGATATCTTCCCGCTGATGAAAAAACGCTACTTGTTCTCCGGCATTGAGAACTTCTTCTTCTATGATGTCTGGAACAACGGCACGGTAAACGAGAATATTTTTGCATACACGAATATGGCAGGTTCCGAGCGCGCCATCGTTTTCTACAATAACGCCTATCAGTGTGCGTCCGGCTGGATAAAAACATCATGCCGGTACGCCGTAAAAGACGGTGACAGCACACATTTTGAGACGAAAGATCTTGCGGACGCGTTGCAGCTTCCGACAACCCCGGAAACTTATCTCATTTTCCGTGAGCAGCATTCTGAAAAGTGGTTTATCCGCTCCATCTCGGAAATACGGCAGAACGGTCTTTTTACGAGCCTTCAGGGATTCGAGTATCAAGTACTTCTCGACATTACAGTTGTTGCTGACGATGATACAGGAAAGTACAAGCTGCTTCACGACACACTGAACGGAAAAGGCACTGACGATATCGACACCGCCATTCGTGAAATATTCCTAAAAGATTTGTACAAGTCTTTAAAAGCATTCGCAGTTCCTGAGTTCTTCAAGGGTATTGATGCGGTGTGCAATGGAGCGGCTTCTCAGTCGCGGCTGGCGAAAATCTTTGCTTATATAAAACCGATGGCTCTTGAATACTTCAAGACTCTGACGGCTTTCCTGGATGGTAACTACGGTTCAAAAGATGTTCTGAACAATAATACGTCATATCAACGGTTGTCGCCTGAAAGCGCATGGAAAAAATTCATGGCAAGAACTAAACGGATTGTTGAGCTTTGTACAGGTACTGCGCCTATCAGCAATTCATTGAGTGAATACGGAAAACAGGGAATACAGCAGGCTCCGTACAACATAATGGCACTTGCAGCGTATTCAATAGCATGGACAGTTCAGGATGTTCTTGGAAGCAAGGCGACTGCCACAGACACACGGAACGTCATCACGCTTTGGGGAATCGACCGCAAACTTCGCGATATCCTTTGCGATTACGGACTTCCGTCGAAGGATCTTTACACATTCTTCTGGGCATTGCTTGAAACAGCACCATTCTGCGATACTACAATTTCCGAGCTTTCATGGCAGACAGCCGCATACAGGGCAGCCTCTTCGCTCATTAACAACAGGCATGCCGGCTCGATTCTCGGTATAAATCAGTATAACAACATTCTTTGGATTAACAAGGAAAAAGCGGAGTGGGCCGTGTGGACTGCTGTTCTGCAGTACATGCTGTTCGCTGCGAACAAGTCGAATGTTCATCTTTTGGAGCGGATTCGCGATACGCTGTTGTCCGCGCTGGCTTCGTCTGGATACAAAACAGAAGATTTGCTGAAATTGCTTAAACCTGCGGTTGAATACGATGAGCCGACACGCAAGCGGGCAACACGCACGACACGTAAACCGGTGACAGGCGCGGCAAGCAAGAAAAACTCGGCAGATGCGGAAAAATCGGCGAAAGGTGCAAAAAAGGCAGTAAAATCGTCAGGTGAGGGGAAAGCGACAGACGCAAAAAAATCTGGCGCGACCACAGCGACCAAGGCGAAAAAGCCTGCAAAAAAAAGCGACTAAGACGAAAAACAAATAGGATTCGTAGGGCGGAGCGCCGCCCCGCTAGAAACTTCGCGCATACGCGCTCGTTGCGAATACGCTCCAGCGGGGGTTAAAGCTTTATGGCAGTCTTACCCCCCACAACTCCCCCAAAAATCACGACGAGCGCAAAGCGCGAAATTTGCTTCCGAAAAGAATATTTACAAGAGTCTTTCCTTCTTGATATGATACATACAAAAATGTAGCGTCCAGCTGTAGAATTCTCTTTGGAGGAAAAAGAATGAGAACTAAACAAAAAAGTGTTGTCACGCTGTTTGTGGCAATGATAATTATTTTGATGTTTACCGCCTGTACTAGCGTTGATGCATTTATAACAGAACTCGATGGTCTTATTATGGGATATCCTGTAAGGCGTTCATCTGATTACAATGGATATGATTCATCATCGGTATCATCAGCATCTACCAGATCTTCAAGAAGGTCTGAAACATCTGATTCGTCTAAATCCACTGATTTTTCTGATAAATCCTCAGCTTCTAATTCTTCTAATACGTCTGATTTTTCCAGCTCCTCTGGAACGGCTGTTGCATCTAATACAACAGGTTCTTATTCAGCTACCGCAAAAGCGAAAGTCTCTGCTAATTCAAATGCAAACCAGTTATCTTCGAACACTTTTGTAGGAACCCCTTATACTGTTCTTCCGGCAGGAACGAATGGAACTGCTGGACGTGACTGGACATATGTCCTGTTCGGTGACTGGCCGCAGACAATAAAAGCTGAATGGGTGACAGTGGATGAATCTCAACGGGTTGTAGTCGGAGCTCATACGTATTTCAAAGGAAGCGATGGATACTGGTATGTAAAATGTGTGGAAAATGGAAGCTCCGGGTATCAGGGGAACGGCGGTTTCCGTTACAGCGATGGAACTAAGGTTTCTTTGACAGGGAAGACTTCAAAATACTTCAAAGTAGAGCCAATTAAATGGAGAGTGGTGACTACTAACTATAATGGAAGCGGGAAAAAGCTTCTTCTTGCTGAGAATGCCCTGACCGCTATGAATTTCTATGACCATTCATTTGACGATACAGATTGGGGTGTTCGTGACAATATGATTTCTTTTTATCCTGAGAAGAGTTTCAGAAAGCTGGATAACGGAGATTTCATTCACCATAATAATTATGAGTACAGCCGTGTCCGTGCGTTTTTGAATGGAACAAGCTATTGGGGATATGACTCTTATCATGGAACATTCAATACGAACGAAGAATTCGTTTCTCGTGGTTTCTTGCAGACGGCGTTTACTCCAGAACTTCAGGCTCAGATTGCCGTTACGCATGTTGATAACGGCTTTGAAAGCACTGGCGAGGAAGTTCCTTATGCCGATGTCGATATATCACGGGAGGACCGCCGGCCGGCTGATGATGTAGCAAACGCTTCTTTGCTTTTCGACAAATATCTGTATGACTTTGATACTGGCACGAAAACAAAAAAGTGGTGCGGTTTCCTTTGTGATGACACGGATGACAAAGTATTCCTGTTGAGTGCTGCCGAGGCTGTGAGAAGCGATTATGGTTTCAAGGAGATTGCACCAAGGGTAAATCAATCAAATGTCATGTCATTGTTTTGGTCAGGAGTGGATTATACATGGGAAGACCTGATGACGACTTACAAGGAATTGATTCGTGAAATGACAGACTTTGCAAAAGCAAACGGAGTTTCTCATTATGAGCAGGAAGGTGTGACTTCTTGGACATTGCGTACTCCTGTATACTGCCCATACTATGGAAGTTACGGAATTGCTTTTGATCAGACTGCCTGTGCTGTTGACGTTTTTGGTGGTATTGAAGATGTTGCAGTACATGAAAA
>Ga0310696_10006772_pt1 | contig 13551 bp, 8 predicted proteins | sample AusTroGonzalo_MG_4_FD_203885 | JGI IMG/M metagenome (GOLD analysis project Ga0310696, IMG submission 203885) | Bovine rumen microbial communities from tropical cattle in Woodstock, Queensland, Australia - Gonzalo_02 (v2) (version 2) | ecosystem: Host-associated > Mammals > Digestive system >... | reverse complement strand
GTCAACAGTACCCTTACGCCGGAGGCCATGTCCAAGACCAGGAAGATCAAGAAGGACCAGAAGACTGAAGCTGGAACGGAGAAGAAATCCGCCGGCGGCCTGTTATGGGTGCTGATTGGTTTCCTGCTGGCGCTGGCGCTGGCCGGAGCGGCCTGGTATTTCAAACTGATTCCTTTGCCGGCACCCCAGAAGATATCCGTTGACGCTTCCGTAGAACAGCCTGCTCCTCAGCAGGAGGAAGAGGCTCCCGCGGAGCTTGTGGTCACGGACGAAGTAGCGTGTGAGTAAATCAGAAGGAGGATTTTGTATGAGGTATTCTGAAGGGCAATTACTGGACAACCGGTATCAGTTGGAGCGTTTCGTCGGAAGCGGCAGCTTCGGTGAAGTGTGGGTGGCAACGGATAAGGCCACAGACTTGGAAGTGGCCGTGAAGATTTATGTCGCCATGGACGATCAAGGGCTCAGCGAATTCAAGAAAGAATTCCAGTTCACCTTTGATTTCAATCATACGAACTTGTTGCACGCCAATTATTTGGGTGTTAATTCGGAGGACCGTCGTCCCTATTTGGTGATGCCTTTCTGCCCGGAGGGCTCTGTCTCCAAATATGCTGGCAACATGCCGGAAGAAGACATCTGGCGCTTTGTCCGGGACGTGGCGGCCGGCCTGGCCTATCTCCATTCCCAGCAGCCGCCTGTCATCCATCAGGACATCAAGCCGGACAACATCCTGATCCTGAAGAACGGGGACTTTGTGATCACCGACTTCGGCATCAGCAAGCAGCTTCGGGCCTCCCTCCGCAAGAGCGCCATGAACCTCAATGCGGCCGGCTCCATCTCCTATATGGGCCCGGAACGCTTCAGTAAGCAATATCAGGCGGTCAAGGCCAGCGACATCTGGTCTTTGGGCGTGTCCATCTATGAACTGGCCGTGGGCGATGTGCCCTTCTGCGGCATGGGCGGCAGTCTGCAGAAAAAGGGTGCCGACATCCCCGAATTGCCGGAAGACGACTTCTCGCCCGAACTGAACCGGGTCATGCAGGCCTGTTTGGCCAAGGAACCCTGGAACCGTCCCACCGCCCCGCAGTTGTCCGACTACGCCGACCGCGTAATCAAGGGCGAAAGTCCCGAGCCTACCTGGGGGCGCAAGAACGTCGCGCCGGCGGCTCAGCCGGCACCGCAAATGCAGCCGCAGATGCAACCCCAGCAGCAGCCGAACGCCGCTTTCAATGGCTATCCGCCCACCGTCCCCTTAGGAAACCAGTACCCGGCCATGGCCAATCCCGCCGCAGCGCAGCAGCCCGGGGCTCCGGTCTATCCGCAGCCGGCGTACCCGCAGCAGGGCTTCCAGCAGCCGGGCGGTCCCCAACCGGTCTTCCCGCAGCCGCAGGGCCAGGGCTATCCGCCCTATGCGCCCCAGAAGCAGGAAGGCAATATCCCCGCCTGGGTGTGGGTGCTTGTGGCTGTTGCCGGTCTGGCGGCTGGCTATCTTCTCACGCTTGTTTTCTAAGGATGAAAAGACGGCTTACCCTTGTTCTGATTCTGTGTGGCATGGTGGTTCCCACCCTTGCCCAGGCGCAGCGGCCTACGGATGCCGAGGTCCATCGCATGAACGCGCGGATCTTGAGCACGCTGGATGAGTACATCCGGACGGCTTCTTTCTCCGAGTCTTCCGATGTGAGCACCTTCCGTCACCTGTTCGTCAGCGCCGACAACCCCTGTGTCTTCAACGACCTGATGGGAACGCCTGGATTTGGCATCTCCATCTCTCCGCGGGACTATGCCGACCTGATTGACACGGATGCCGGAAGCCTTCTGAAATTCGAGATCAAGACCGTCCGCAAGCAGGGTGATTTCTTCTTGAAAGAGGGCCGGTGGCACCGCCTCATCAGCGTCGATAAAGACGTCCTGCTGATCGACGCGTCCGTCTATTCCGGAGAGCAGGGTGGAGTTTTCTTTGAGAGCGGAGATTTGTTCTCCGACGGAAAAGGTACGTTCCATCTGGTCCTGGACATGGTGTACAACCAGGAAGAGGACTGGTGCCAGATCCAGAGTATCCAGCAGGAGGGCAAACTGCCCCCTTCCGTGCTGGACAATGGCACCTTCCATGTCATTCTCATGCCGGAGGATGCCCTGATCAATGAGACGCGCTATAAAGGGGAACCCCTGTACTTCAATGAGTACGGACAGGCCTTTATCTCCGACTTCAGCCAGCTTTCGCTGCTGAATGAGAACTATGCCATCCGGTACACCACGGAGGCTTCCTCGCCGCTCTATGATGTGACTTCCCTTTATTACAAGAAACTGCATCATCTCCGCATCAAACCCCGTTATTCCATGACAGTTGGGGGAGCCTTCAAATTGAACGAAAGCCCCGCCAACGTGGATTTTACGGCCGATTCCAAAGCCTTTGAGGCCGGGCTGGACCTGGGTTTCCTGTTTGCCGGAGGTGCACACTCCCACTGGGGGTTGTACATCGGCGCCGCGTATTCTTCCAGCCAGATCGCCATGTCTGCTGGTGGAAGCAATCTCAAATACGATTATTTTGCGGGACGGACCGATGCGACCCGCCTGTATATCCTCTCTTCTGCCACGGAGAGCCTGGGCTTCACGGATGTGATGTTCCCCCTGTATATGGAAACGGAGTTTTCACTGGGGAAATATGTCAACCTCTCCTGGGATCTGGGCGCCAAGTTCTATCTCAATCTTGACAATCAGCTCTTGACCCCCTATCGAGTTGAGGGACAGGTCTATGATGGCTCCGCCACCCGGGACATTTCATTGGATTCCCAGAAAGAGGGCCTGCTGGATCCGGGCTCTTACGGCAAGGAACCCTACGACTTGTCGTTCTTTACCAATCTGGAGCTGGATATCCGCTTGTACAAGGGGATCTTCCTGTTTGCTTCCGGCGGCTATGAATACGGCCTCCCCTCGCTGTTGCCCGCCTTCGCCCCTTCCAAAGTCAAGACCTATTACAACGCATCCTCCAGCGGAACGCCGGTCTATCCTGTGGTCTATGGCCTCCATCAGGGAGCGGGGAGGGACATGCTGTACCGTCCGCTGTCTTCCGCCATTTCCTTTACCAGACAGGGGATCTGGCTTTCCTTCGGTTTTAAATTCAAGTTGAACGTATGATAAAGAAAGTATTGCTTTTGGCTCTTGAGTTTTGTGTGTGCGCTGCACTTTCTTTCCTCTTTTTCTCCCGTATCCCCGTTAAAGTGGAAATAGGGGAGGAAGACCCTGTACCTGCTGTGAAAGAAGAAGTGGTGGAGGCCCCCGAGACACCTGTCGTAGAAGAAGAAGTGGTGGTAGATAATCGTCCTACCGTCATGTACGTTTCAAGACCGAAATACGACGAAAAGACGCAGCGATACCATTTCACCGTTGAGGCTTCGTCCAATGCGGTCCAGTATTGCCTGACTGATGAAAAGGAAAACCATCTGAACTTTGACCGGTCGGATGGCGAGTTCTCCGTCCCTGCCCGCAGTGATGGCAAGTACAGGGTGTATGTGACGGATATCCACGGGAACAAATCCGACACCTTTCCTGTAGAGGGTTGCACCATTCAGTTGAAGAAAGTGACGGAGGAGGAACTTGAGAACTTGCTCATGGCGAAAAATATCAATAATGCCAAGAATGAACTGAAAGGTAGGATGGCCGGCAAAGTGCATTACGATTACGTTGGGATAGATCCCAACGAAGAACCCGACACTCCGGAGAGCTACTCTGATATCATCACCCGTTTGACGACCAAAACCTGGACCTCCGTCCAAGTGCAGAAGATTACCTACAACCAGGAAGGGAAAGTCGTTAACGTCAAAATTGCTGTTACTCCTAACTATTAGGCGTTTCTATGAGAAAACTGTTGGCCACCGGCGTTGTCCTATTTGCTATGCTGGGCAGTCTTCCCGCCCAGGACACCAGTTTGCAGTTTTTGTACATCACCAAAGACTACAATACACGTGTGAATCCCCTCATCGAGGAAATCAAGGACGTGTTCAACTTTGTGCAATACGATGCCAGCTCCAGTGCCATCTTCTATCTGGCCGATATTGAAACCCCCATCGTGGTGAAGGTGAACCTGCCCGGAGACAACCGCAAGGACATCGACCTGATCTATTCGGCCCTTACCACCCAGTCCGAAACGGCCATCGATCCAGCTCTGGACCTGGAAGTGATCCCCAGATTGTTTGAGCAGCATCCCCTGATTTCCGAAACGGGAGAGCACCTCTTCACCGACCTGGAGCTCCGCTATTATGTCTGTCCTTCCTTCTGGGAGCTGTACTACAACGAACAGGTAATCGCCGCCCTCTGGTTTGTGATGGAGTTCGACCAGCCCTGGGCCCGGGATTACGTTTCGATGAGCATTTTCCACCAGACGGGAGACGGGTTGCAGCCCGACCTGGCGCAGCCGTTCGGCCCGATGGACCTTTGTAAGAATTATCAATTTCAACTTTTAACATATTAGCATTCCATGCATATGAAAAAAATGCTTTTGTTTTCTTTCCTCTTGAGTCTGGGATTGTCTGCTGGAGCGGCCGATATCACGACCAAACTCCCGCAGAAGTGCGAGGCGTTCCGTCCGGATATCCTCTACACCTCCCTGCTCACTGAGAAGAATGTCAAGACCCTGCTTCGCTCGGGTGATTACGGACAGAGCAAGTCTGCGCGCGGGAAAGACGGGCACGAATTCTGGATTGTTTTCAGTGACCGTGCGGACAATATTACCTATGTGGCGCCCAAAAGCAAAACTCCCTATAAGAAACTCGGTTTCAACGACAAGGTCCGTATCGCACAGATTCAGGACGGATGGGCGCTGGTGTACACGGAGCCCATGGAGCAGGAGACTTATCCGCGTTTCTCCAGCAAGATGGAGTGGCAGGGATGGATTCCGATGGATCACCTGCTGCTGTGGAACACTTGCCCGGCCAACGAAAAAGGCATCTACAACAAGGCGATGCTCTGCGTCAACCTGGATGAAGACCTGGGGAACGAAAACAATGGCAAATGCTTCAAGAATCCGGATAACACCAAGGAATACGAATCTGCCCGGACAGACTTTACCTACTACTTTGTGATGAAGGAGCAGGGCAAGATGGTGCTCCTGTCGCACCAGAATTCCATGAATGGCCAGACCTACCGCGTGCTGTACGGCTGGGTGGACCGCAACTCCTTCGTGGCTTGGAACCAGCGTTCCTGCCTGGAGCCCAACTGGGATCCGGAGGTGTATGAATTCTTCTCCAAGAATGGTGTCAAGGCCAATTTCTACGATGATTCCCAGCTCTCCAACAAGTCGTCCTGGGTAGAGTTTAACGCCGGCAGCGCCCCCAAATCGAAGAATGGCCAACCCGATCCCTATCGCTACCGGATGAGCGGCGACATGCTCCGTTATCCGATCCTGGACCAAAACACGGACAAGATTTGGAATTGCTCCACCTTCAGCTCTGCCGGCGAAGGCGGTGCCATCAATAAGCGGTCCAACCGGGCTAGTGGCCAGGCCGTCGTCAAACGCAACATGGACGCCCTGGTGAACATCAACATCGGCTTTGTGATGGACGGAACGCAGTCCATGGCGCCCTACTTCCCGGCTGTGAAGAAGACCATCAAGGAGATCAACAAGTTCTTCCCGGAGACCTGGCATGTCAAAGTGGGCTTCCTGATCTACCGTGACAAGGAAGACGGGGAATACGTGACGGAGATCGTCCCCATGACCAGCCCCGACAACGAGAAACTGGCCGGATGGCTGGACAAGGGCGGCAACTATGGCATCAAGAGCGGCCCCAAGGACAAGACCATGGAGGAAGCGCTCTATTACGGCATCGACAAAGCGCTGGACGGTTTCAATTTCAATCCGGAGGAGTCCAACCTGATGTTTGTCATCGGTGACTGCGGCGATGCCGGCGACTATCCCGAAATCACAGAAGAAAGCCTGGTGAAGAAACTGGCGGAGAAAAGCGTCTCCCTCATGGGCTTCCAGGTGCGCAACAATGTATCGGATCCTGCCTTCGGCGCCTTTACCAATAGTATGACCTCCTTGATTATGAAGAGTTTGCAGGAAAAGTACGACCGTCTGGTAGAATCTGATCCTGGGCTTAAGGGAACGGTGGAAGTGAAGGCCAAGATGAAGAGAAACGAATACGAATTCTTCAACAACGCTAAGAATGAAGAGGGCGACCTTTACATTGGATCCTACAAATACATTCGTTCTGGCACCCTGGATGTGGAAGAGCTCCGCGATCAGATCCAGAATGTTGTCATGACGGTGAAAAACGACGTGGACCACAAGCTGTCGGTTCTATATGATGCGATGAACGGTGTCAGCGGAAGCAGTTCCTTCGGGGGTACTGCCTTCGAAGGGTCCACGGAAATTACCGGTCCCCAGCTGGACAGGACCTGGCTGAAGAACCGTGTGGGTGAGGCGGCTGCTAAGGAACTGATGGCCATCAACGCCACCATTTCCTTCAAGGGGTATTCCCTAAAGCAGGATGCCAGCGCCCACGATTACTTCAAGACCGTGATTTTCATTTCCCAGCAGGAGCTCAACACCATGATGCAGCGTCTGGCTCCGCTCTATGAAGTGGCCCAGCGCAAGGGCAACGACCGTGAACCTTATGTCAAGGCCATGCGCGCCTTGGTACAGGGCATGATCCCCAACATCACCGATGCGGAGATTAATGCCAAGGGCTACGATGAGATCATGGCCATGGTTTCCGGCCTGAATGTCCAGACTGTCATGCAGAAGGGCCGGACCATTACGGAGATTGCCTCCACGAAGGCCGTTCCGGCCAATGAGTACCAGTCCATCACCAACAAGTTCTCCCGCCAGTACAGAAAATTGCAGCAGATTCAGAAATCGCCCTATAAGTTTGTTCGTGAATTCAACGGCGCCAAGTATTATTGGATTCCTACAGAAGACCTTCCGTAATGAATAGAGCCATGAAAAGATTATCCATCCTCCTGTTCTGTGCGTTTGCGCTGATGGCGCAGGCCCTCTACGCACAAAAACCTTTGAAACAGCTTCCTAAGCAGAACGAGGTTTTCCGGCCCGAAGCCCTGGATCATCCCATTTGTATGGAGATGGTAGAAGACCTGGTCAAAAATCATGGCCAGAAAGTCAAGAGTGAAGGCTTTGTAAAAGTCCCCTGGGACGTTTACAGCGACCGGGACGACAATACTACCTATTCCACTCCTCGAGCCAAAGACGTCTATTCTTCCTTAAAAATGGGGGAGAAGGTCCGTATCGCCCGCTTTAAGGGAGACTTCGCCCTGGTCTATGTGCCGGGGTCGGATGACAATAAACCCTATCCAAGCCTGCCCAGTAAGCCGGAGTGGAAAGGATGGGTCCCGGTTTCCAACCTGGCTTTGTGGGAGAATCCCCTGGTGACGATGGACGGCCTTCCGATGCGCGTCCTGATCAATGCCAAGGTGCTCACGGCCACCCCGTCCGACAACATGGGGAAGGTGTATGCCAGCCCGGATCCGACCGCGATTCCCGTCGGGACGCTTACGTCTGGCGGGGAAGACAGCTTCTACTATATCTTGAAGCAGGAAGGGAACATGGTCCTGCTGCTGCGGGACAACCATCCCGGAAACGATCTGGAGAACCTCTTCGGCTGGGTCAGCCGGGGATCCCTGTATCCCTGGAACAACAGGGTGGCCCTGGAGCCCAACTGGGAAATCGCCACCGTGGAGGATTTCGCCCAGATTGGCTTCTCCAGCAGCATCTGCACCGGTTTGAGTGAAGACGCCAAGATTGGACAGGTCTCTTTCCAGAAAAAGAAGATGCCCTATTACCGGGCCGATTATTACCGTATGGGCGGGAACCAGTGGCGTTTCCCTCTCATCGGATTCATGAGTGCGGGCTTCACCTCTGCCATGATTCCCAACAATTCCCTGTTCCTGGACGACGCTGCCGTCAAGGCGGAGTCCACGAACGAGCGGGTAGAGGACCTGAATCAGGTGAACGTGTTCTTCGTCCTGGAAGGTTCCCGGGATCTGGAGGACTATTTCCCCGCCGTCGTGGAGAGCCTGTCCGGCATTAACAGCCATTTCCCCGGCAAGAATGTCCGCGTGGGCGCGGTCATCTATCACGATGTCCGGGACGAAGACTTCATGACGGAACTCCAGCCGCTTTCCGGTGCAAAAGACCGGAAGATGAAGGAATTCATCGATCAGGGCGGCGAATACGGATTCCAGGATAATGCTAGTTCCCCGGCGCTGCTTCCGGCCCTGCAGGCGGTCATCGATGACGGCCAGCTGCGCGCCTCCGAGACCAACATCATCATTGCCGTGGGCGCCCGGGGCGATGGCTCCAGCCTCAGTCTGAACGCCGTGGCCGACCAGCTGGATGGCAGCAACATCCTCCTCTTCGGTGTCCAGGTCCAGAATACCGCCGTCTCCGCTCCCAATCAGGCTTATGGCTATCAGCTGACCGACCTGATTGCCTCCAAGTTGCGGGCCCGTATCGAGAAAACGGGGTCGGAGAACGATGTGGTGCTCCAGGCCGTGCGGCACCAGTCTCCGCTGAACTATGTTTCCTTCGCACTGAACACCCCGGACAACCTGTATCTGGAACAGCTGGTGCGGCAGGATGATGCCCTGATGGACGAAGCGGTCTTCAAGGAATGCCTGAATGAGCTTTTCGACAAGGTGGACGAATACATCAAGACCCGTCAGTTGGAGATTACGGCAGAAGAGGCCAAGATGCAGCTGTTCCGCTCGTTATGGATAACCAGCTCGGACCATTCCAACCGTCCCTTCTATAAGTATGTGGCCATCTACGATGAAGAGGAGTTTGACGCGATGATGGAAGGCTTCGAGGCCCTGTACAAACTGTCCCAGTCTTCCCTGAATCCCAATCGCCAGATTTTCAATATCCTGACGAACCTCCTGAACAATGTCCCGGAAGTCGCTCCCGTGAAAGCCCAGGACCGGGGGTACTATGAAGCCCTGCGGATTATCGAAGGGATTAATGTGTTCTCCGATGAATATAACGGTGTCGCGCTGAAGAATATCCGTGACCAGAAGGGATTCACCCCCCAGGAGGCGAATACCCTCCTGAAGCAGTTCGCGTTCAAGTACCAGAAACTGATCGAAGTGAAGAAATCGGCCTATCCCTATTATTCCATCATCAATGGCCGTAAATACTATTGGATTCCTGTTGACTATTTGCCGTAGCGTATGCAGATGCTGTTTGAGATAGCGAATCTCCGTTGTTCTTATGACAAGCCCTACCTCCCGGGCCAGTCCAAGGTTGTATTGGAAATCGAGCACTTACAACTTCCCCGTGGCAAGAAGATTTTCATTGTCGGCGAGTCCGGCATTGGAAAGAGCACCATCCTGGAAGTATTGGGGATGATGAACAATACCCTGGTCCCGGACCCTTCCACCCGTTTCCTCTTCTGTGACAAAGAGGGGAAACAGACGGATCTGCGGGCCCTTTGGGAGAAGAACAGCGATGAGGAGCTGTCTGCATTCCGCCTGCGCCATTTCAATTTTATCTTCCAGAGCACCAATCTCATGCGGAACTTCACCGCGTATGAGAACATTGCCATCACCCGTATGTTGCAGGGCTATGCCCAGGAAGAATCCTTCTCCAAGGCTGCCGGTGTCCTGGCCGACCTGGGGCTGGGGTCGCTGGACCGGGACCGGCTGGCACAGGAACTCTCCGGCGGCCAGCAGCAGCGCCTGGCCTTCGCGCGGGCCATCCTGCCGGATTTCAGCGTCCTGTTCGGGGACGAGCCCACCGGCAACCTGGATCCGGACAACGCCATGAAAGCCATGGAGCTGCTCTCGGAGAAACTCACGCAGCTGAATGGCAGTTCGGCCGTTATCGTGACGCACGACATGCATCTGGCCACCACCTTCGCCGACATCGTCATTAAGGTCCGGAAGGTGGTCCGCGCCGAAAAAGACTGCCATGGCGAGACGGATACATATGGTTTGATTGACGACAACTCCGTCTTTGTCCCGGACGCCGGGCGAAAAGCCTGGTCCAATGGCAAGGAGTCTTATCCTGCCCCCGAGTTCGAAACGTTCCTCCGTAAGAAAAGCTAAGCCATGAAACTGTACGAGAAGCTGTCCGACGACTATTTCAAGTTGTTTGTCCGCCGGGAAGGGAAAGTGGTGCTCGGGAAAGGGTATTCCACGCTCTGGCTGCTGACCTGTGTGCTCACGGCCACGTTCCTGGCCATTGCTTTCAGCAACGCCAGCATGCAGTACCTGTCGGAGAAGATGAACGATCCCTTCATCCGCTGGATGGACATTCCCAATCGGCAGGAAGGGAAATTCAAGGAGTTGGAGTATGCCCTGGGAGAACCGGAGAACATGGAGCGCTTCAACTACGAAAGCTATCAGGCCGACAATTACCAGGCCTACATGTTTTTCGGGGCTTCCGGCACGGATATCCGCTATCTGCGCGTCCGTTTTTTCGACAGTATGCAAACGGACCTGATGCAGGCCATCCTGGCCGACGACAACGTGGTGGGCGGTGCGTGCATCGACGAGATTCCGGATCCCACGGTGGGCCTCTTCATCACGGAGAACGCCATCCGGCTCCTGGGCTACGACGCCTTTCCTGCGTACATCGAGATCCAGGAAATCAGCGTGGATGCGGATACCCTGGGCTTCCGGCTTACCGCCGACGGCATGGCCCATACACCGCTGCCGGTGCTGGGTATCGTCAAGCGCCTGCCCAGCGGGGTGGACATGGTCGCCTCGCAGTTCTTGTTTGAACAGGAGAACAACGACAACACCTACCCGTTCAACATGAATAACCGGTCCTATGCGGAAACGCTGACCTACTTTGTTCCGGAAGGGGTGGATGAGGAGGCGTTCGCGGAAGCGCTCAAGGCGGCCGCCCGGGAAACGTCTTCCATTCCGGCCTATGTGGATGACATCTCTTTCTGGAAACCGGAGATCGCTTCGTTTCGGAAGGGTGAATACGTGACGCTCCGCGGTGAAACCACGCCCCTGGAGCCGCTGGAAGCTGCTGCGATGGATGCCGCAATCCTGGAAACATGGGGCGAAAAAGGCATCTGCCGGGTCTTCGACTACACCTTTTCTCCCTATGAGACATCGGACAAATCCTACCTGTCCGTCTATTTCAACAGTTTGAGCCAGATTCGTAGCTTCGAGACCTGGGTGAACGACGAATACCAGATCAAAGTGGACATGTCTCAGGTGAATTCCAAGGAAAACTTCAATGCCGTGAGCATCATGGCGGGGATCCTTTCCTGGGCCATCATCGTCTTTGCCATCGTGTGTATCGTCCTGTTCATCGTCAATCTGCTGCAGTCCTATTTCCAGAAGGTCAAGCGGAACCTGGGAACCTTCAAGGCCTTTGGCGTCAGCAACCGCCGGCTGATCAGCGTGTATGTCCTCATCGTGGGGGCCATCGTGCTGTCTTCCGTGCTGATTGCCTTGCTGATCAGTTTCTTCGCACAGGAGTTCTTGATCCTCATCCACTTCCTGAAAGATGGCACCTATAGTTATCTGTCCCTTTGGAGCGTGAAGACGATGGTGTCCATCCTGATTATCATCGTGGCTTCCGTGAGTACCGTCTTCGTGGTGATGCGCCGCCTGCTCCGCCAGACGCCCGGTGACCTGATTTATGACAGACAATAATGAAAAGTATGAACCGATATTCGCTGCTTGGCATCCTGGCCTGCTGCTGTCTCCTTATCCAGCCTTCCTGCACGAATAAGGACAACTTCAAGTATGGCTCGGTAAAAGAAGTTTCCGGAGAGGCCCCGTCCCTTTTTTCCATCGACAAGTATGTCTTCGACCCTCAGGGAAGCCATCAGACCTTTTCGTTAGTTTCCGGAAGCAGCTGGTCGCTGGATTCCTGCCCTTCCTGGGTCAGCGTGTCTCCGACCAACGGACCGGAAGGCCGCACGCTTATCACGATTATGTCCAATCTGAACGAGGACTGGACCGACCGCGAGGGGGCGCTGACCTTCCTGCTCAACGGCAAGGAGCGTTTTACGCTGCCCGTTTCCCAGGACTGTCCCCGGCTGAATCTGATCGTGGAGGACAAGCCTTCTCAACTGGAGGTGTCGGAGGATAACAATGTGTCCCAAAACCACCCTGACGGGGGATACAATTTCCCTTTTCTCTGGTCCCATAAGACGGGCGAAACGAAGTCTGTCACCTTGTCTGTCCGCAGTAATATGAAATGGCGCCTGACCTTGGATAATGTAGAGTGGTTTGCCATTTCAAAGGATAACGAGAACTGGATTGAGCCAGGGGATGACGACACCATCGTCCTCGATGGCGAAGGCAACGAGACCCTCTACCTGAATACGCCGAAGCATAATTACACCAGTGCGATGGTGGAGAATGCGCATCTGTCCCTGGTTGCCTATACCAATGAGGAACGCGATACCCCTATTGCCAGCGCGGCCATCGCCAACTGGACGGTTTATCTGTCCCAGACCAACCTACGCTTCCTTGTGGGGACCGACGACGATACCGAATTAGGCACGGATCCCTTTGAGATTGATTTTGATGAGTTCGGTTTTCTGAAGGATACGGATGAGATGCAGCAGACGGTCATTGTGGACTGTGAGCTGGAGTGGCGTCTCATAGAGAAGGGGGCTTCCATCGATGTGGAAAACACGCAAGGTGGCAATGCATATGACGAGAATGGGGGCGGCCAGCCGCCTCATTTCCAGGTGTCCATTAAGCACCCGGGAACGCAGCATCCTGTGAATCCGGAGTTGGAGAAGTACGAAAACGGTTTCACTATTGTCCCTTTGCGAAACGGGCAGGAGATTACGGAAGCAGCCCGTCGGATTACAATCGAGCAGGATCCCTATGTTTTTGATCTGAAGAGTCACGAGGTTACATGGCCCAATGGTGTTTGGCTGAATAATGGAGATCGCGCCTATTTCCTGGAGGAGAATGAACCGCTTGTGAGAACCCTGACCCTGGAGACGACGGGCCCTTGGGTGGTAGAACCTCTGACGCCAGAGGAACAGGAATGGCTGGAGCTCGATTCCACGACGATGGCAGGGGAGGACACGCGGGATCAGACGGATCATCTGCATACCATCCAATATTGGGTGAAGAAACAGAATATGCGTCTGGAAGATATCAAGGCCGCTATCCGCGTGCATGCTGCCTATGACTGGTTGCCGGAAACAAGTGATTTACGGCAGGAGTGTCAGGTGACCCAGAATCAGTTCGTCTTCGAGGAAGAATACGACAAAGAAGAGAAGGGCGTCTTGTCTGCCACACAGTTGATTGATGTTGAGAACCGCAGTCTCATCATCCATTCGTCCGGTCCCTGGGAGCTTTGTGTGAAACAGAACGGGGAATTGGTGCGCGTGTCCGAAACCAGCTCCGATTGCTGGGTGCAGACGATGAACGCCGTTGACACGGGAAATACCGATCCCGGTGCGCCCCTGCAATCAAATCTGACTGTGGGTTCCAACTTGCCGAATGTGGATGATAATCCCCGTACCCTGGTATTGGTCCTTCGCAGTTTGCTCCATGAGGCATTATCTGGGGAGGAATATGAGAAAACCGGTTACGCTCCTCTGGAAATTCCTG
>Ga0310696_10006771_pt1 | contig 13551 bp, 15 predicted proteins | sample AusTroGonzalo_MG_4_FD_203885 | JGI IMG/M metagenome (GOLD analysis project Ga0310696, IMG submission 203885) | Bovine rumen microbial communities from tropical cattle in Woodstock, Queensland, Australia - Gonzalo_02 (v2) (version 2) | ecosystem: Host-associated > Mammals > Digestive system >... | reverse complement strand
CTACCAACTGAGCTATGAAGCAATCTAGTCGTTAGACTTTTGTCTTTGAGATTGCTCTCATCGACGGCACCAAATATAGATATTCAGAATATTTCGTCAAGGGGTAAGTGCGATTTTTTTGCGTTTTTTTTGAAAAAAATCATTTTCGAGAGCTTTTCGCAATTTTAGACGCCGCTTTTAGCCCTTTCCACCAGTTCCGCCATCTCTGCCGGGTAGTCTTCGCTCTGGAAAACGCGAGATTCTCTCCAATAAGGCAACTGGATTTCCACCTTGTAGGCAAAAAGCATCTGCGAACTACCGCCGAGGGCCGCCAGGTCTTCGGCGGAAAGTCCCGCTTCAGAATTGTCCACGGATGCATCGCGGGACCAGGAGCGGGACATCTTCTCGTAGTAGACGCCATCGAAGCTGTACAGGCGGTCGCCCAGAATCGGGTACCCGAGCTCGGCGAGGTGTGCACGAATCTGGTGCTTGCGGCCCGTCAAGAGTTCGGCCTCCACCACGGAATACTTCGTCTCGCCACCCACCGGCTGCGGCAACATTCCCACGCCCACCTTTCTAAAGCGGGTATGGCAGGGTTTGCCATCTTCAAAATGGTGCATACGGAGCCGCAAGCGATCCGCGGGGTCTTCGCGCAAAGGCATCTGGCAGTCCACAGGCTCGTTCGCAGGAGTTCCCTCAACCGCGAAGTCCCCGCGCACGACCGCCATATAAAATTTCTTCAGCAAGATTCGGTCCAGATTCTTCTGGAACCGCGCCGCCGACTCGGCGTACTTGGCAAACAGCATGAGTCCGCCCGTGTCGCGGTCCAAGCGGTGCATCGGGGTTGCTGTCTCGTAATCTGTCCCACGGCGCACAATCGAGGTAAACGTATTATAGAATATGTGCCCCGTGTGGTGAACCGGCACGCCCGCAGGCTTTGCCACCAGCATAAATTCATCGTCTTCGAACACGACTTTAAAATCTGTAGGCACTTCGGGTTCGGTGTAGTTTGCCACATGGTAAATCACCTTGTCGCCACGGTGCGCCACCGTTTCAAGGTTTGCCACTTCCCCATTCACCTTCACGAACCCACCGGCTATCTTTTCGCCCCAAAGTTCGCGACTGTGGTAGGTAAAGCGCTTGCACAAAGAATCAAGCAGTAGCCAGCCCTCATGTTCGGGCTGCACCACGCTTTCAAAATACATGTCAGAAGGCGCGCGCGACATTAGTCCCTGTACAATCCATGTTGCTTAATGTACTCGTACACCTTCGGGTGTAATCCCTTGGGCTCGTCGCCGCACAACAGCGCCTTGCGAATCGCCGTGCTGGAATACACACCTTCAAAGCCCTGCTCCGGCCCAAGCCACAGCAAGTTCGCATAACCCTTCGCCTTGTGGGCTTCCATATCCGGCTTCGGGTAACCGTTACGCGCAAACACAATCAGTTCAATATCGCGCAACAGCAAGTGTCCATTGTAATTCGTGCCAAAGAAGGTCATCGGGTCGCGCCAGTGCGGAATCCCGTCGTAAGTGTCGGCACCAGTCAAAAGTCTAAAATTGATATCCGGGAATTTTTCCTTGAGCCCACACAAGAACACGTACGAGCCGCGAAAATCACCCTGTTCAATTTCCAAGTCCGAAAGAATCAGCCGCGGGTCGCCTTCCATGGCAAGTTCAAGCATGGCAAAGCGGTCTTCGGGGCTTGCGTTCAGTTTCTTGTCCCAGCGGTCCGGGCTCGGCATAAACCAAACTTCGTCACAAAACTTTTTTTCTAGGCAAGTCTTTGCCACCCTAATGTGATCCATGTGAACCGGATCAAAAGCTCCCCCTAAAACAGCAACATTCTTCTTGTAGTCAGACAAAACAAATTCCTAAAATTAAATCACTAGAACACGTACACCGAGAATCCCAAGTTCATCTGGATACGGCCGCCATGCACCTTCTTATCCAAGAACGGGTCGTAATGCGTCAATACCCAGCGGTAGGCGACTTCGGCAAACAACATCGTCTTCGAGAAAATAAACAGAATCGAACCAAAACCGGCGCCCCATTCGTTCCAGGCCACATCGCCCAGGTCGCTCAGTTCCTTCACGCGAGAATAGGAACCAAGCAAGTAAACTTCGCCCAGCAAGTGCAAGCCCAATTCGAAATCCATTTCCGAATGGTCCACCTGGAAGTCCTTGCCCTCTTCATTATCTTCTTCGTAGCCGTACATGCCGTAACCCACGCGGAACAGCGCAAGTCCCGGGTACCAGATACCCACCACCGGTTCAATCTGGCGAAGTCCGATTCCTCGGTCAGAGCCCACGCCCGTACCAGAGCCAAAGCCCAGCGCACCGCCCACAATCAACGGCGTGCGGATTCCGTTAAGCAACGGCCCCGCCGAAGTTCCTGTGGCAGCTCCCGTTGTCGGGTCTATAGCGGCGCTCATCTGCGACCAGGCCGGCACGCAGGCAAACAACGCAAACACGAGCAAGGCGATTATCTTTTTCATAGGCTCCTCACGATACGGAAATCACAGCCACCCCAAGTCCCATCAAGACATTCACCGCGGCATCAACCTTGGTCATCTTGAAAAACTTCGGGCGGATAGAATCTTCCTTAAAAATTTGAGAAATTTCCAAATGGGAAAGATACATTGAAACAGCAAGCTTCAAGAATACGGCGCCCACCACCCAGTAGGCAAACTCCGAAAGGTAAGTCAACGCAATATACAGAATCGAAAGCGTCCCTGTCAAGAAAAAATTCGAACGGCGCACGGCACCTTCATCCGAATCGTTTTCCAACGCCATCGCCTTGAATTCCTTCACTTTTTCGCAAATCGCCTCGTAGCTGGTCACCAGCTGGTGCAGGTTATAACCCACCAGCACAATGGACGCCACCAAGGTAATTTTTATCGCAATATCCATCAAACCTAATTCCTAGAATTCAAAATTCGCAAATAACTCGCGTAGCGGGCACGGGAAAGTTTCCCCGACTCCACCGCCTCGCGTACCGAGCAACCCGGTTCCTTCAAATGCTTGCAGTTGCTGTACTTGCAGGTAAACAAGTCGCCTTCAAAAAATCCCGGGAAAATTTTCGCCAAGGTTTCGCCGTCCATGTCGTCGTCGCCGTCGGCAAGGCCAATGCTTCGAATCCCCGGCGTATCGATCACGTAGCCGCCACCCGGAAAATCGAACAGGCTCGAAGAAGTCGTCGTATGCCTACCCTTTCCGTCGCGTTCACGCACGGCGCCCGTTTCAAGTTCGGCACCCGGCACCAACGCATTCACCAGCGTCGATTTGCCCACGCCGCTCTGCCCGCTAAACACCGAAGACTTGCCCAGCAGTTCCTCGCGCAAGCGTTCCAGGCCCACGCCCGACTTCACGCTCACGGGAATCACCTTGTCCACGATACTCATAAAGTCGCGGATATCGTCCGACAAGTCGGCCTCGCCATTCGGGAGCAAGTCCATCTTGGTCAGCACCAGCACAAAAGGCAAGTTGTTCAGATTCGCCGCCAGCAAAAAGCGGTCCATAAATCCGTAATTGAACTCCGGCTGCGTCACGCTCGCAACAATCACCACCTGGTCAATGTTTGCCGCCAGGGTGAGCTTACGCCTAAAACTGTCGCGGGGACCGGGGCGCTTGAGTTCGCTCTTTCGCGGAAGCACGCGCACCACGCAATACTTCTGGGAGCCCACGCCTTCGCCACTATCTTCGTCTTCATTCACCTGACCAAGCAGCACGCGGTCGCCCACAGCCGGGAATTCGCCCAAAGCCTTCGATGTGGTCGCGCGGTACATCGCCGTCACGGTTCCCTCTTCCGGTAACCTCACCTCGCAGGTGCGGCGGTGCACTTCAACCACCAAGCCCTCGACGCAATCCTTCTCGTCGATTTTTTCGAGGGGGTCCTTAATCTTCTTGATACGGGGATTCTTGAATTCGCGGCTGAAACGTTCCTTTACTGGGCGTTCATCCACCACGCCCGACTCCAATTCGCGCATAACGTCAATACGCCTGCTGCGGTGATCGCGGCGGGTCGGCCTTACACGTCTAGGCTCTCGTTCGTTTTCGAATTCGTCCTCAAACATTGCGCTTTTGGTCTTTAGCGTTCTTTTGGCAATTTAGAAAATCCGGCAAAGTTTCTTCCAGCTCTTCTTCCGAAACGGGTCTGTTCTGACGAATGGACTCCATCAAAAAGTGAATCGCCTTCAGGCGTCCATTGCATTTCTCGATACAGTTGTCGTAGAAGCCCTTCGTTTTGTAATCGCCTTCGACCACGCGCTCGGACGCATACAGAAAATGCTCCACGCAAATCGAAAGCTGCTCGGCTTCCGCCCGCAAGTCAACAAGGTTACTCTTCGTAAAAAACGGCATGATTCAAAGATAGAAAATAAAAGAGTATCTATATTTACACCATGCTCGCAGCTTTAGTCAAAATGTCCCGGCCGGTCAATATCGTCATCGCCATGGTGACGCTCGCTATCGGCTACTACCTGCTTTCGGCCTTGCCCGTCAACAAGGGCGGCATCGAATGGATTCCCCTTGTTTTGCAGGCGCTGGGTTTTGCATTCGCTATCGCTTTTGCGAACATCCAGAACGACATTTTAGATTTGGCCAGCGACAAGTTGAACCGGCCGGAGCGCCCACTCGTAAGCGGCAAGGTGTCGGTTACGGCGGCGCGGAGGGCGTGGATTGTATTACTCGCCCTCACAATCGCATGCGGGATTGCCGACAGCATTCTCACCCAGACAAACGGAACCGCCTGTATCTTCTTTATCCTGCTTTCGGGGCTCTTGATTGCCTACAACAAGTGGCTCAAGCACATTCCGCTACTCAAGAACATGACGGTTGCCTTCCTATGCGCCACCCCCCTCATCCTTTGTCTTTTCTACCCCGCAGGCTTGAACGCGTCCGACACCCTCGTCTCGGCGCTCTCCCATAAAATCGGACTTCTCTACCCCGCTATGTTGTTCGCATTCCTGCTGACCACGGCCCGCGAAATCTACAAGGACCTGGAAGACGAAACCGGCGACCTCAAGGCGGGCATCATGACATTCCCGCTGATTGCAGGGGCTCCCACCGCAAGGCGCCTCGCAGGCCTGATTTGCCTGTTCACCTGGGCCATTTTACCGCTCCCGGTCGCCCAGGGCTACTACCCCATGCTGTTCTTGATTATTACCGGGATCGCCTTCACCCCCGCAGTGATCGCCATTCTCGTATTTGCAAACAAGCGCAATTACCGAAATTCCCAAAAATTGGTGAAAATCGCCATGTTTGCAGGCCTAATCGCCCTCGTCGTCAGCTGCTAAAAAGCCCTTTTATCCCCAATTTCCTCAAAAAAATTGCTATCAAAAGCCAAAATGGTAAGTTTTTTGTAACTTTTACCTGCTTTCATTTTTTTTAAGGAGGAGATATGAAAATCACAAAAATAATCCCAGCATTATTGTTTTTACCCCTTGGAGCATTCGCTGACGCCCCGATAAAACCGATCGATACGGTTTATGTGTCAAGCGAATCCAATTTTAAATACAGTACATCCGTTGATGGCTGTTTGGCTCTAGATGAAAGTAAAGACTACATATTAAAAGCAAACGTGACATTATCACACTGTTTTTTCGTTTCTTCTGTATCAGCTATTACCATAGACCTTAATGGTTATAATCTATCCCGCGATTCAAAAAATCTTGCAGCAGAAGATAAAGCATTGCATTTTGTTGTCGACGGAGCGCTTATCGTCAAAAACGATAATGACGGTCGTAGAGGCGTCATGACAGAAGTTGACGAAACCAATACGAATGTCCCTGCAATTTTCATCAATGAGCGCGGCGCAGCATTCCTGCAAGGCGGAACAATCAAAAGCAAAAGCAAAAATAATTCAGTCTTTAGCGTACATGGCCAACTTGATATAGGCAGCTCCGTTATAGCATACGGCACCGGCGTCATCGCTTATTCTGGCTCAAAAGTCAACATGAAGGGTGGTTCAATTGATGCAAACAACAGAGGCATCATCGCAAACAAAGGCTCCAAGGTGACCATTTCCGGTGGGTCAATCTATGTAAACTACGCCGTAGAAGCTTTCGAAGACATTGATATTTCCGGCAATCCTCATTTTTACAAGACCGACGCAATCGTCCTGTCCAACGGAAAGAAAATCAATATTGTAGGCGAATTAAAAAGCGATGCCATCATCAACCTGAACATCGCAGAACCTTTGTCTGACAAAAATCCGAAGATCGCCCTTTCCGGACAATCGGAAAACGTTACCAAAGACGCCATCAATAAAATCTTCAGACATGTCACAGGAACAGCGACTGGTTACGAATTATACGCCTACAACAACACGCTCATGATGAAAAAAGATTATCCGGCCATCCGATACATCACCGGAGACGGGAAAACAACCGCATTCATCGACGGCGACTACTACGGTTCCATCGGCGAAGTCGAAGCTAAAACAGTTGACTCCGTCGTCTTCGAAAGAAAGTTCCCCCTTTCTGCAAATGGATACTCCACAATTATGCTTCCCTTTTCAGCCAAGTTGAATCAACTCAGTGGAGTCAAGAACATCTACTATTTCAGAGGCGTCGAAGAAGTCAACGGCAAAATGGAAGTCCAAGTTCAAAACATAAAAGATGGAACCGAAGATATCAGCCAAGTAGAAATCCAAGCTTACAGGCCATATCTCATTCAGATGGAATCCGAGACCCTTAAAATTAAAGGTGCAGTAGAAATAAAGCCAAATAACTCCTATCCTGTAAGCAGTAGTGGTCTTTGGTTTCTTAATGGCAACGACGAATTCTTAGAATTTACATCAGAGCATCTTGCGGCGGGCGATGTTTATGGATTTAACGATCAAGTCACAGAAAACTTTAAAACAGCAGGCCAGTTCGTCAAAATTGGTAGCGGAGCCTCGATCCCTCCCTTCCGCGCATTCATATTTACCAGAGACATTTTCGGTCCCGAATTCAAGGAAACGAAGCGCCCCGCCACCATGGATGTTGTCATCGTCGAAAGCACCAACGGCAACGAACACACGACAGTTATCGGGCGCATCGATACCCGCACCGGCGAATTCAAGATGAACCGTAACTACGACCTCAAGGGCCGCAAGCTGAACGGCACACACCAAGCCCGCGGTGCCTACTACGGCAAGAAAGTTTTAGTGAAATAAGGAGGACTCTATGAGCAACGAACAGAAAAAGAATTACTTCGCCCCCGAATTGAAAGAAATCAAGCTCAAAAAACAGGCCCACCTGCTACAAAGCAGCGAACCCTACACAGGCCTGCTTTCAGCAGTTGATTCCTCATCGGACAAGTCCGACAAGGCATAAGACTCTTTTACATAAAACGTAAGTTTTACAAAAAGATTTTACACAAGTTGTAAAACCTTTTTGTTTTGCAATTTGAATTTTGGCGTTTTTGAGCCAAAATCGCCATAATGGCACATTTTTTGCTTTACAAGGGCGGCCGCTTCCTTGCTTGCACCCGTCTGGGTGGGCTGTGACCTTCGAGGTAGGGGAAGCATACATTTCAAAGAGGCGTTATGCTCGACGAATTGCACGAAGAATGCGGAGTGATCGGCATTTATAATGGCGACACTGTCGTAAGGAATATTACCATGGGGCTTTACGCCCTGCAACACCGCGGGCAGGAAAGTGCCGGATTCGCGGTCACCGACGGAGACAAGATTCGCGTCCGCAAGTCAATGGGACTTGTATCGACCCTTCTCCGGGAACACAACATCGACGAATTTGACGGATTTGCGGGTATCGGGCACGTGCGTTACAGCACCACCGGAGCCTCCACCCTGGCAAACGCCCAACCGATTCTCGTCAGCTGCAAGTGGGGTCAAATCGCAGTCGCCCACAACGGTAATATCACCAACGCCGCAGAACTTCGCGCCGAGATGGAAGCCGACGGCCACATTTTCCAGACCACATCTGACTCCGAAATTCTCCTGCACGAAATCGCCCGCACCGATGCCGCCGACTTAGGCGAAGCCATCAAAAAGGCCGTCACGAAATTTACCGGCAGTTTCTGCCTTGTTTTCATTAGCAAAGACTCCATGTACGTGGCCCGCGACGGATTCGGATTCCGCCCGATGTCACTTGCGCGCATGGGCAAAGCCTGGTGTGTCGCCAGCGAAACTTGCGCCTTTGACTTGCTGGGCGCCCACTACATTCGCGACATTCAGGCCGGCGAATTCTTGACCATCACCAAGAACGGGCTCCATTCCGAACGCTTTACGCAGAAAGACCGACTCGCCCACTGCATTTTCGAATACATCTACTTCAGCCGTCCGGATTCCAAGATTTTCGAACAGAGCTGCGACAAGGTTCGTCGCAAAATGGGCAAGCAGCTCGCCAAGGAATGCCCGGTCGATGCAGACATCGTGATTTCGGTGCCCGACAGCGCCACTACCGCAGCCCTCGGCTACGCCCAGGCCAGCGGCATTCGTTTTGAAATCGGACTTTTGCGTAACCACTACGTGGGTCGCACCTTCATTGACCCCACGCAGAACGTGCGCGAGCAGAAAGTCAAGCTCAAGTTCAACCCCATCGAAGGCGTGCTCAAGAACAAGCGCGTCTGTGTTGTCGAAGATTCCATCGTGCGCGGCACCACGCTCAAGATCCTTTCCAAGATGCTGCGCGATGCCGGCGCCTTAGAAGTCCACATCCGCATTGCATCGCCTCCGGTAGCGCACCCCTGCTTCTTCGGCATGGATTTTCCGAGCCAGGGCGAACTTGCCGCAAGTTCCATGACTCCTCCCGAAATCGCCAAGATGCTCGGCGTTGAAAGCCTGGGTTACCTGAGCGTAGAAGGCATGAAGGAATGCACCGGCGAAGGCGAAAACTATTGTGCCGCCTGCTTCGACAACGACTACCCCGACTACATCGGAACCGATTTAAGCAAGACACGCTGCGGCTAAAAAAGACACATTGCGGTTAAAATCTGCTAAAAGAAAAAGCGAGAGCATTTGCTGCTCTCGCCATCTTGTATATGCGAACAACGAAATATGAAAACTCCAAAAGGACAAACCAGTCGTTGTTCGCCCTTCGCTCTGGCAATAGGCAAACTGCCTATTGTCTTCGCTCGCCTTCTTTTAAAAAATACACAAAATTAAATCTGGTTATAAGTCCACTTGACGTGATCGAGCATGAACTCGTGGGCATCAAAAGCCAGCCCGAACTGTTCCTGGATCTTGCTCACGTCGAACAGCATGGGTTCATCGCCCCAGCCGAGGTCCGTTTCGATAATCTTGGATTTGCAACCCGGCTTCATCGAAACCATCATTTCGGCGATTTCCTTCCAGCTCATCCAAACTTCGCCAAGGCCGAGGAAGATTTCTTCGTTCTTGTCGGATTCCAGCACGCTCAAGTAAAGCTGAGCCTGCTGACTTGCGTGAATGAACTGCGTACCGTCATTCTTGATGATATTGATGTCGCGGTTTTCCTTGACAGCCTGGGCCATCGAGAAGAATCTGCGGTCCGGCTGGGAGCAGCCATCGGGCCATGCGGGGTTTCCGAAGGTGTAACCCGGGCGAATAATGTTACGGGTCATCTTGACTTCGGGGAACTGGGTTCCGTAGCCATGGGTAAAGCCCAATACAAAGGCTTCGCCAGCGGCCTTGGTGGCACCGTAAAGGTCCATGGGCAAGTTACTCGTGACTTCACGCATGGTGGGGCGCATACGGCCCATAGCAGCCGTGCTGCTGGTGTAAATAAACTTCTTGCAACCGGCTTTTGCCGCATTTTCAAGCAGCATCACCGTTGCGCGCGTATCGTTCATCATCATGGTGCTGGGAGTGTCGCCCCAGCCGAGAGCTATATGGATGCAGGCGTCACAGCCATTGAGTCCTTCGGCCATCAGGTCAAAATCTGTCAGGGCGCATTCCACAAAAGAAACATTGGACATGGCCTTGAGAGTCGGGACCTTGTTGGGGTGCCTAGTCGCGATCACTACTTCGTGACCCTTTTCCAGAAGGGCCTTGACCACGTAATGTCCGATAAAACCAGTGCCACCTGTAACGAATACTCGCATAACTACCTCTCTTTACCTATAAAATACAAACCTTTTGCTATGCGGGCAAGTGGACCAGAGAAAAAAGTAGTCCGAGTTCTATCTTCTAACTTTTTACTACATTATTCGCATAAGTTTTTCAAGAGGTTTATAATGGCACGTATGCGCGTATTGGTTTTAATGGGTGGTCCTTCCACCGAACATGATGTTTCCGTTGTCAGTGGCACCGGCGTTGTTCGTGCCATGAACCCGGATCGTTACAACATTCACCCGGTGCTCATCGACAAAGACGGCACTTGGCACTGGTCTTCCCGCGAACTTTCCCCCTACCAGAAGGACAACTTCTCGGTGAACTATTTCCGCGGTCTCGAAGGTACTGCCGCCAACTGCAAAAAGAACCCCGCCCTTTCTGAACTCCCCGACGCCGATATCGCCTTCCTTGCCTTGCACGGCAAATGGGGCGAAGACGGTCACATTCAGGCTTTGCTTGAAAACTGGGGCATACCCTACACCGGTTGCGGTCTCTTGGCATCGGCACTTGCCATGGACAAGGTAAAGACCAAGGAAATTTACAAGGCCAACGGAATTCCGACTCCGCCGTACCGCGTGATTTGGAAGCACGATTTTACGGGCGACACGCTTGTTTCTGTTTCCGACGAACTGGGATTCCCGCTGGTGATTAAGGATCCGCTGGGCGGCTCCTCCATCGGTATCGGTATTGCTAAGGACTTGGACGAAGCCGGCAAGATTGCTCAGGACTTGTTCAAGGATTCTAACCGCCTGCTCTGCGAAAAGTTCATTGCCGGCGAAGAAGCAAGCTGCGGCTACATCGAAGGCGAAAAGCCGCTGCCGCCCACCGAAATGCGCATGACCACCCGCGAATACTTTGACTTTGAAGCCAAGTACAACGGCGAATGCAAGGAAGTCACTCCGGCCGAATTCGAACCCGATCTTACGGCCCGCATTCAGGAACTGGTGAAGAACGCCCACTATGCTCTCGGCGGTGCAGGCTACAGCCGTACCGACGTCCGCATTACCAAGGACAAGCAGCTGTTCGCTATCGAAACGAACACGCTCCCGGGCATGACTCCCACGTCTCTCCTGCCGCAGCAGGCTGCCTGCAACGGCATTACTTACAGCCAGCTCATCGACTTGATTATCGACAAGAGCCTCTACATTAAGCGCTAAGTCACCATGACCTTCGACTTATTTGTAGATACTTCGCGCAAGGGAATCTCGATGGCGCTCCTGGAATCGGGCGCCGCCGACCCCCGTTACTTCGAATCCATTGACGAGGCGGCCCGCGGTGAAACCGCGTCTGCCATGCTCGATGCCCTGCTTGAAAAAGCGGGTGCCGCCCTCGACCAGGTCACCCGCGTCATGGTGACGCTTGGCCCTGGTTCTTTCAGCGGACTGCGCACGGGAGTCGCCTTTTGCGAAGGCTTGAGTTTTAGCGGCAAGCGCAAGCTTTACGGCGTTTCTACGCTGCAAGCCCTCGCCTGCTTTGCCGACGCGCCCGAAAACGCAGCAGTCGTCATCCGCGCCCGCAAAGGCTACTGGTACCTGCGCATTGCCAACAACGAAAGCTTTATCGAGACCGCCCAAGTGGTCGACGCCCTCAAGGCAAATCCGGTAAAGACTGTTGTCGTAGACGAGGCCGCCCTCGCCGACGAAACGTTGCCCGCCGTATTCAAAGAAATCGGAGCCGCAACGATTCTCGACAAAGGCCGTCCCTTAAGCGATTGGGCCAAGCTGTTCGATTCAGTCACCCCGAGCTTGATGCAAGAAGCCAACTACATTCAACCGTCGTACTTCGAAAAATTGCACTGAGTTCGCCGAAAGCCCTTAGGAACTGCGCCATGTCCATTCGCAAAATGAATTCCGCCGACATTCCTGCCGTACTGAGGATTCAGGCCGAACTTGCGTTTCAAGACTGGAACGAGCGACAATACGAACAAGAAATCAAGGCGCCCTACACCTACGCTATCGTTTACGAAACCGATAGCGTAATCGAGGGCTATGCCGTATTTCACTTGCTAGGCGCAGATTCCGAACTGCTTTCGATTGCCGTAAGCAACAGCGCGCAGCGCAAGGGAATCGGCACGCAGCTTTTGCATGCAGGGCTTTCGCAGCTCGATTTAGACAAATCTGACTGTTGCTTTTTAGAAGTCCGCGAAAACAACATCAAGGCCCGCAATTTCTACGAGAAGCACGGGTTTAATTTGTTTGGAATCCGCAAGAAATATTACGCCGATGGCGAAAACGCGGCGCTTTACCGCACCGAAGGAGCTCAAATTGGCTAAGCTACCCACCAAAAAAGAAATTCAGAAAAAGAAAATCATTCTAAGCGCAGTCGCTGCCGCTTTCGTTTTCTTGATTATCGTCTTCTACATGGTCATGACGCGCAGCGGTCACTGGCTTGTGGACGACGATGAATTCGACCATGTAAAGTGGGCCGTGGTTTTAGACGGACAATCCGCCGACATGGAACGCATCGACCTTGCCGCCGAACTCATGGCCAGCGGCAAAGTTGACTCCGTGCTCATTCTCGGTCGCCGCATTCTTCGTAACCGCAGCAACGCCGAATTCTACCTCGAAGACTTTATGCGCCTCGGCAACTTTGACAGCAACGCCGTCTTTATCGCAAGGCACGATGACCCCTCCACCATTGGCGAAGCCTACACCATTATCCCTTGGCTCAAGCTGCACAAAGCCGACACCGTCTTGCTGATTACAGGGGCTGCCGCAACGCACCGCGTCAAGCGCATTTTCAACGTGCTCTCGGGCGAATCTCCGGTTTACCTGACCACAGATGTTCACCATTACCAGTACAATGCAGACGCTTGGTATTCCAGCCGCGAATCTCGCAAGGAATGGCTCCGCAACTGGGCTTCGCTTGCCGCCTCTTACTTTGACTTGCTCCCAGCAGGCAACCTCACCGAAGCCGATTCCTTCTACTACAAGCCCATTGTTTCGGCCAAGGAATACGAAGCCGAAAAGAATCCCGTAGTCGATTTGCAATCGCTGCTCCCGAAGGTCAAGGAAAAGCTAGATGAACCGGTGGAACTCCCCAAGGATACCGTCGCCAAGGACACTGTCGTGAAGGACTCCACCAAAAAAGAATCCAGCAAAACCGACAAGAAAGAAGCTGACAAAAAGGATTCCGATAAAAAGGAATCTGATAAAAAAGATGCTGACAAGAAAGAATCCGACAAGAAGGATTCTAATAAAAAATAATAGCGATCCGTCTTAACCGACGAAACACTATAAACAGACAAAATGGCGCGGCACAAAAGTGCGGCGCCTTTAATTTAGGCGCCTTTAATTTAATCGGTACAGAGCAATGCGAGCACGGCTGTAAGCGGTGCGTTCCAGTTGATGGCGGTTTCGTTGCTTGCGAACGAGCAGCGTTCATCCGTATACGAGAACCCAGATTCTTCGCCCGGATAATGCGGCGCACGGTGCTTGTCTTGGCGATCGCTGTTGATGCCACCCACCAAAAGTCCCGGAATCGGTTCTTCGACGCCATCGGAATGGCTCAAGCGGTGGTGCGGATCTTTCGGCGAACT
>Ga0310696_10006769_pt1 | contig 13555 bp, 3 predicted proteins | sample AusTroGonzalo_MG_4_FD_203885 | JGI IMG/M metagenome (GOLD analysis project Ga0310696, IMG submission 203885) | Bovine rumen microbial communities from tropical cattle in Woodstock, Queensland, Australia - Gonzalo_02 (v2) (version 2) | ecosystem: Host-associated > Mammals > Digestive system >... | reverse complement strand
TGAAGAAGTACAACGAATGGGCGAAGGGGAAGGGCTATCCGCAGTACGAGAAGAAGGACATCGCCAAGAAGAAGGAGTTCGCCGAGTTCGCCTACGAGGTGAAGGCGAATGCCAACCGCCGCATGACGAAGCGCCTCAAGGAAGCCGGCGTGAAAACGCTTATTTCCGGCGGAAACTGGTGGGAGAACATGGCGCAGACCTACGAGCGCGAGGCGCTCGAGGTGGTGGACAACCACCAGTACGCCGACATCTACCATGGCGCCTCTGGCAAAGTGGTGATGCATTTCAACAACCAGGCCAATCTCCAGAACGGCAGCCCCGCCTATTCGCTTCCGATCATGATGGCGTGCACGCGCGTTTGGGGCAAGCCGTTCACCGTGTCGGAATGGAATTTCTGCAACCCGAACCAGTGGCGCGCCGAGGCGGGCCTTATGATGGGCGCTTACGCTTCGCTCCAGGACTGGGACGGCATCTACCGCTTTGCCTGGAGCCACGACAAGGCCAACATGTTCAAGCCGAGCCCGTCAAAGGGTTTCGACATCGTGACCGATCCGCTCTCGCAGCTCACCGAGCGCCAGGCGGTGCTGCTTTTCGGTCGACGCGACGCTTCGCCCGCGAAGGGATCCGTCGCCTACGGCGTAGGGGCGGCCGAGGCCTTTGGCGGGGGCTTTGGAGACATGTGGTCGCGCGGGCTTTTCCCGCGTCCTTTTACGGAACTTGCGCATACTGTGCGCATCGGCTCGTTCGTCGCGGAAGGCGGCAAGTCGCCGGCGATTAAAGTCGACAAGGTCTATAACGCCGCGAACAAGAAAGAGATACCCGCATTCAACAAGGCGGGCGTTTCCGATACGCGAGAGTCCGCGATTGACTACAACAAGGGTACGTTGAGGGTTTCGACGCCGCGGACGGCGGGCGTCTGCTCGCTCAAGAAGGCCGATCTCTCCGCTGGCCCGCTTTCCGTCTCGGGCGTAACGACGTTCTGCTCCGTCTCCGCCTCGTCGATGGATGGAGCGGAGCTTGCGTCTTCAAAGCGCGTGCTTGTCTTCCATCTCACGGACATCCTGAACAGCGGCGCCGTGTTCAAGAGCACGGTGCGCACGGACATGACGAATTGGGGCGAGCTGCCCTACCTCGCCGCGGCGGGCGAGGCGAAGATTGCGCTCAAGAACGCGAATCGTGGCCTCAAGGTCTGGGCGCTTGCGCCTGACGGAACGCGTCTGAGGCAAATTCCTGCTGCCTACGAGGGTGGCGTCTACCGCTTCACCGTCAAAATTGCCGCTGGCGAAGGCGCAAACGCCCCGACGATGATGTACGAACTTGCGGCGAAGTAGGGCCCACGGATGCGCAGGGCGAAAGAGACGCAGCTTTTCGGCTGCGTCTTATACCATTGGGTGCAACGAGATATTTATGCAAAGTCAATGCGTTAGCGCAAAACGCAATTGTCGGCACATATGGAACCGTATATGTGAAATCGCGACGATACTGATATGCCGTGCTCTCGCACATAAAAATCTCGGTGCGCCCCTTGGAAAGTGAATATACTTTCGTATATTCCTATCCCTGCCTCGTTTTGTTAAAATGTTGCCGAACGATGGTTCATAGCATTGACGATATTTACCCGAAGTGGTAGAATGTCGTCAGAAGCAACGTGATACAAAAGGAGCGAAGGCAATGAAACATACTCATACCGAAGGTCCAGGTTCGATTCTTAAATCGCGTCTCGCGCGCGGAGTGTTCCCGCTGATGGCGGCGCTTCTCGCGTTTGCGCTCGCCGCGCCGGAGGCGCGCGCCGCCGTTCCGGCGGACTTCGCGAAGACGTTTACAGTTACGGTTCCGGCCGGACTGGTCGACGCGGGCCAAACGCTCACCTCGTTCCCGCTCTTGCTTCGGCTCGGCACAGGCATCCTCGGATTCAACTACGCCGACTTCCGGCAGAACGGCGCGGACATCCTCGTTCAGGACGCGAGCGGGAACGCGCTGCCGTACGAGCTTGAGAACTGGGACACGGCCGGCGAGTCCCGCCTCTGGGTGCGCGTGCCGTCCGTCGCCGAGGGAACGACGCTCACAGTGTACTACGGGTCAACGGAAACCATCACCCCGCCGGCGGGCATGTGGAGCGGTTATGCCGGCGTGTGGCACTTCAACGAGGCCGGGGACGGCGCGACTACGATCGCGGACTCGACCGCCAACGGGCAGAACGGCACGTCGCACGTGTCGTCGAAGGCCCGCTCCGACGGAAAGCTCGGTGCTGCGCGTGGCCTTGAGCTGGACGGCAAGAACGGCGCGATGACGACTGTTCCCTCGAGCGCCGTCCTCGACACGCTCGTCCCGACCTTCACCGTTTCCGGCTGGGTGCGTCCCAAGACTCTTTCTCTCAACTGGGGCTATCTCTTCGCGCGCAAGACGTCCGACGCGGACCCGTCCTGGGGCCTGCAGTTCCGAGCAGGCGACAACGCCAACTCCATCGGCATCTATTCCAACGGCAACGCCGACAACGACAGCAACAGGGCGATATTTACCACAAGCGGCAAGTTCACGGCGAACACGTGGACGAAATACGCGGTTGTCTACGACGACACGACGATCCGCCTCTACCTCGACGGCGCGCTCGTCGCCTCCAAATCGGCGGTTCCAGGCGCGGCCGTCAACAAATCCAATGGATTCGGCATCGGCGGCTTCCCGACGTCCACTAACCACAGCTCTCTCAAGGCGGATCAGGACGAGGTCCGCCTGATGAACGGCGCCGCTTCGGCCGCTTGGGTCGCCGCCGAATACCGGCAGGAAAACGGCGATGTCGCACTTTCCTATGGGACGGCGCACAGCACGGACGCCTCCGCTCCCACCATCGAGGCTCCGGTCCTTTCGCGGAACCCAGCCACGGACGTATTCACGGTCGCTGCGGAAATCTCCGGGAACGTTCCAGCGTCAGTCGTCTGCGATGCGGACGGCGTCACGAACACGATGGCGACGACCGACTCCGCGCTTCCGATGACCTACACGGCGACGCTCGCCGGCCTCGCGGCGGACACAACCTACGCCTGCCTCGTTTCGGCGACCTCCACGGGCGGAACCGTCACGGAGATGGCCTGCCCGACTCCATTTTACAACGGCGACCTCTCCGTCGCGAAGGTCAATGACGCGAACGAGTACGGCCTCGTTCCCGGCGCATTCCGCATCTCGCGAGCCGACACGGCGCACGATCTCACGATCACCTATACGATCGATGGAACCGCCACGCCTGGACAGACCTACGAGACGCTCTCCGGCACGGCGACAATTCCCGCAGGTTCTTCTTCGGTGGATGTCGAGGTCGTGCCGCTTATTGATGCTCAGACAACGGAGGACAAGACCGTTGTTCTTACGCTCAATGGAGGACTCTACGGCGTCAACGCGCAGGCCGGCTCCGCGGAGCTCACGGTCGTGAACCTGGTCGCGCCCGCTGGCTACAACACGTGGGTCGCCACGTCGGACGGCCTCGCGTCGGAAGGCTCCAACTGGTCCAAGGGCGTCGCGCCTGCCGCGTCCGACAACATTCTCTTCGATGGCCGATTCTCGACCGCGAACTGCACATGGGATTCTGCCGCATCTGCAACGGTCGCCTCCTGGACGCAGAACGCGGACTACACGGGAACAGTCGAAATTCAGACGACTTACGCAAGCGGCGCATTCCCGCTCTTCTCGATTGTAGGCGACTGCATTGTGAGCGGCGGAAAATGGACGCATCCCGCGAACAACGACTCCGAAGCGTATCGCCTGAAGGTTTCGGTCGGGGAAGACTTCACCCTTGCCGCCGCCGCCACAATCGATGTCACCGGCAAGGGTTATGCGAAAAACAAGTTCCCGAGCGGGAGCGGAAAGGGCGTTCACGGCGGCGGTTGCGGCGGTTGTGGAGCGACATACGGCGATCCTTTCGTGCCTGAGCGGCTGGGCTCGGGATACAACTCGCCGGGCGGCGGCGCGGTCTATCTCGCCGTGGCGGGCGCGGCAACGGTCGACGGGACGATCACGACCCAGGCGTCCCAAGGCTCGACGACGGCGTCCGAGTATGGCGCCCCGGGATCGATCTACCTGCAGGCCGCGTCGATCGGCGGAAACGGATATGTCTATGCAAACAATCCGGGCGGCAAGCGCTGCGCCGGAGGTCGCATCGCGCTTCATGCGACGGGATCGGAGGAAATCGGCATTCCCGTCTCGCACATGTCGGTGCAGGGAGGATTCTCTTCCGTCCGCGGCGGAAGCGGAACGATTCTCCTGCGCACGAAGAACCAAGAGCACGGCGTCCTGTATATCGACACGCCCACGCGGACAAACTATTATACCAACGGATATCCGACTTCGGACGAGACGACCGTGATTCCAAACGGTCAGACCTGGACGGTGGACGGAATCGACTTTCAGAATTCCGGAATTCTGACGGTCGGACCGGGAACTACGCTCGCGCTCGCGAACGGATTCGCCTCAATCACTGGCGGTGCTCGTACTGCCGGTATTCTGTACAACGGCGGGACGATTACGTCCGCGCAGGCATCAAGCGAGACGCTTTCCGGAACGTGGACTTTCCAGGCGAACCGCAACTATGCGTTCACGGGGGATGTGACCGTCAAGAACGGCGCTTCCATCGGCGGACTGCGGCTTTACCAGGTGACGAACTATGTCGACCGCGTGGACTATCTCTGCGACGTGCGCGTTGCCGGTAATCTCACGGTCGAGTCCGGCGGATTCCTCTCCGGCGATTTTTCCGGCTATACGTACAAGACCTTTGCGGGCAACGGCTCGTACCAGAACTCCGAGCGGTTCGGCGATCCGTATGCCCATGGCGGACAGATTTTCTTGAGCGAAAACGGCGCGTACGGCTCCATCCTGAATCCGGCCATGCCGGGAACGTACGGACAGACGGACGACAAGAACACGCAGAACCTCGGCGGAGGTGCGCTCAAGCTCGTCGTGGACGGCGCGCTGACGATCGACGGAACCGTCACGTCGGTCGGCGGCACGTCTTCCAGCAGCGGCCAAGGCAGCGGCGGTTCCATCAACATTACGGCGGGTTCGCTCTCTGGAAGCGGCACCATGAGTGCGTCCGGCTGCAAGGCCACCAGCGCAACGACTGCTTTCGTCAACATGGACTACATGCTCAAGAACCGTGGCGTGAAGAGCGCTTCCGCCGGCGGTCGGATCGCCGTGCGCTTGACCGGTTCCGGCGCATCGTTCTCCAACCATTGGATTGAAAACATCCTTGCGACAGGCGCGCTCAACACGAGTGGCGGCACCGTCTTTTCAAACGGCTGCGCATCGGCGGGAACCGTCTACCTCCAGACTGTCGCCGATGGAGAGGGGGGCGGCACTGTATACGTTCGCAATGGCGATCAGACAACAAATCCGGCTGTTACGCCGATTCCGTCTACCAGATGGGGTGGAGAGCGCGACGATTTGACCAAGGCGTCGCTTGCCATCGGGGCTGCTGCGCGCGTGAAGCTCTTTGACGGACTCAAGATGAAGTCACTCGAAATGACATCTGGTACAACACTCGACCTTAACGGCAAGGCGCTTACCGTGAAGTCTGCGAAACTCGGTGGGACGAAGCTTTCGATAGGAACGTATGCGGCGGGCGACGAGGCGGTGGCGGGCTATGTGACCGATTCGGGCGAGGGCGGTGAACTTGTCGTGACGGGCGGCGGGTTCTACTTGTTCGTCAGGTAGTTATGCCGAGGTAGATATGGCAATTAAAAAGTGTGTTGTGGTTTTCGTTGCGGCGACTGCCGTCGTGTCGGCTTTTGCTGACGGCGCGGTCGATCCCAAGAAGGACCCGCGCAGGACGTATTCCGACAAGGGCTGGAAGCTCGAGTGGAGCGACGAGTTTGACGGCAAGGGCACTGCGCCAGATGCAAAGAACTGGCGCCCTGAGGTCGGCATGATCCGCAACCACGAGCCGCAGTACTATACCTCGAACCGAGTCGAGAACTGCTGCGTCAAGGACGGGGTCTTAACGATAACCGCCCGCAAGGAGAAGTGGGCGAACCCGAAATACGCCGAGCGCCATCTCGGCGGCTGGTATAGGCAGAAGGAGTTTGCGGACTACACGTCGGCGGATTTGCAGTCCGTTCGCACCTTCCACTACGGGCGTGTCGAATTTCGTGCGCAGATGCCGGGCGGATGGGGCGCGTGGCCGGCGCTGTGGTTCCTCGGCGACAACCTTCGCAAGAAGCCGTCTGACCCAGAGTACCTCAACTGGCCTGCATGTGGCGAGATTGACCTCGTCGAGATATGGGGCAACAACCCGACGCGCGTGGCGGCGTGCCTTCATTCAGCCGACCGCGGGCCGAACCCCGGCGAGAAGAAGTACAAGTCAAACGAGCACCACAAGGTGACTGGCGGTGGCGAGCTTAGGGCGAACAAGTCGGGGATGGAGCCGTGGAACGGCTTCCATACCTACACGCTCGACTGGTACGAGGACAGGATGTACATGTTCTACGACGGCAAGCTCTATGCCGACATCGATCTCAAGCGCAGCGACTGGCCGGACGGGCGCAATCCGTTCCGCAAGCCGATGTTCATCATCATGAACCTCGCGCTCGGCGGCTACGGCAACAAGGTCGTCGACGTCGATACCGTGGACGAGAAGAGCGGCAAGACAATTCCCGCCGCCAAGTTCCCGATGGAGATGAAGATCGACTGGGTGCGCTACTACCGCCGCTGAACTTAAGAGTCTTTCAATATTTGGAGGTAAAGTGAATGAACTTGAAGTTGTTTAAGGGGTTGGTCGCCGTTGCCGCGATCGCGTTTTCCATCGCCGCGCCGTCTGCGCGCGCCGCCGCTGTCACGCCGCCCGACGAGCCGGTTCTCATCGACACGTCGGCATCCGCCGGAAGCGTCGTCGAGTCATCGCCAACCTACAGCTCCTACACGGCGGACCGTGCCTTCGACGGAAACTGGTCCGACGACGCCGGCCGCTGGCTCGCCCTCACGTCCAGCAATCCCATGTATCTGGTCTACAAGTTCAATGTCGCGACCAAGGTCAACATGCTCCGGCTTCGCATACCGGGCAACAACAGCTATGACAAGCGCTCGCCGAAGGCCTGGACCTTCTCCGGTTCGAACGATGGTTCGACCTGGACGACCCTTGACACGCGCTCGGGCGTTTCGTGGTCCGCCAGCGAAGTGAAGACGGTATCCTTCTCGAACGACACGGCCTACGAATACTACAGGTTCAGCTGCACGGCGATTGTGGGCTCGGACGACTACATGATGCTCTGGGAGATCCAGTTCTTTTACGAGCCGCCTTCCCTTGTCGACCTCACGAGCCCCTCCGGCAACATCTCAACGACAACCTCCGGCAGCTGGGTGAAACCGGCGAAGAATGCCTTCGACAACGGAACGGCTCACAACAACGACGACCGCTCCATCCACAGCGGCTCCGCCGTGGACTGGATCTACACCTTCGACACGCCGACCAAGGTGAACGCCTACCGGGTCTTCGCGCCGGGAAGCTCGCCTTACTACTATGACAAGCGCATGCCGAAGACGTGGACGTTCGAGGCGAAAAACGCGGCGGACGCCTCCTGGACGATTCTCGACACGCAATCGTCGGAAACGGGCTGGACGGCCCTTGAAAAGCGCTACTATGCCTTTGAAAACAATACCGCCTACGACTCCTACCGCTTCGCCGTCACGGCGCATCAGGATGATAGCGACAACTATGTCCAGATCGACGAGCTGGAGTTCTATTACATCAACACCGATGCGCCGTCGCTTGGCGTCGCCGGGCTTGAGCGCACCGGCGCGGCGGCGTATGATGTCTTCGCGACGATGAAGGTCAATTCCGCCGACCTCTCCTGGATCGCGGACGACGGCGCGACAGCCTCGACGAATCTGCTCGCGGCCGGCGTCGCCGAAGGGGCGTCCGTGACGAATTCGCTCTCCGGCCTCTCGGCAAATACGACCTACCAGATATCCGTCCTCGCGACGAACGCGAGCGGCACGGCCGAGGCCGTCGCGGGCACGCTCTACACGGGCGAACTCTCGCTCGGCGCGACGACGGACGCGAACGAATACGGCCTCGTTCCCGGCGGCGTCGTGGTCTCGCGCGTCGGCGCCGATCCTTGGCCGCTCACGGTGAACTACACAATCTCCGGCAGCGCCGGTTCCCAAGGCGCGACCTGGGCCGCGCCGCTTCCCGTCGAAATTCCTGCTGGCGAAGCGTCCGCAACGCTCCCCGTCAAGCCGCTTATCGACGGCGATGTCACCGAGGACATCACAATTACCGTCACGCTCGCCGCCGGCAACTACGAGATTCCCGCAGCCTCGGCGACGCTGACGCTCGTCAACCTCGTCGCGCCCGCAGGCTACAACGTCTGGGTCGCGCCGTCGAACAGTCTTGCCTCCATCGCTTCCAACTGGTCCGAAGGCCATTCCCCGACTGCGTCCGAAAACGTCCTCTTCAACGGCGACTTCTCAACCGCCGACTGCGAGTGGGATGCCGCTTCGTCCGCGATCGTCGCCTCGTGGACGCAGAACGCGAACTACACCGGCACCGTCACGTTCGACATTAAGTATCCCGTGACGGGTGATGCATTCCAGACCTTCACCGTGACCGGCGCGTGCGTCGTCAACGGCGGCGCGTGGACGCACCCGGTCTCCGTGAATATGGCCGGCAACCTGTCGGCACCGACGATCGAGCAGCTCCGCGCCGCCTACACCTACCGCCTGAACATCGCGGCCGGATCGTTCACGCTCGGCTCCGGCGCGACGATTAGCGCCGTCGGCAAGGGTCACAGCCAGCCCCATGTCAAGAGCCTCGGCGCGGCGGGCCTCAAGCCCGCCCATGGCGGCTGCAATGCAGGCTCGACAGTCTCATGCTACGGGAATCCGAAGTATCCGGAAGACATCGGCTACGCGAGCAATCTTGGTTCGGACAACGCCAACAAATGCGCGCCCGGCGGCGGCGCGATCAAGCTCGCCGTTGATGGCGCATGCGTCGTGGACGGAACAATCACCGTGGATGGAATGGCGTCATCAGGAAACCTCGCGGCCGGCGCCGCCGGATCGATCCTGATCGAGGCGACCTCCATCTCCGGTTCGGGCTCCATCTTCGCCCGCGCCGTTTCGTGCAACAACAACAACTACCCGCACGGCGTCGGCGGCCGCATTGCTCTCCTCACGACCAATGCTGTCGATACAGCGGCGCTCACTATTTCTGCGGGTGCCGCAGGGGACTTCGCTGCCGCCAGCGGAACGGTCTACCTCCGGGACGGAACCATGACGAACGGCGTTCTCGTCGTCCGCAACCCCGGCCGCACCTACTCCGATCCGCTTCCGGGCCGCCGGACAGAACCAACGACAGAAGGCGACTGGTCCTTCGACCGGATCGAACTTGGCGGCGACGTGCAGTTCGCCGTTCCTTTCGGCAAGACCCTCTCCGTGCCGGGGTGGGACTGCGTCTCCGCACCATACAACGCTTCGTCTGCGGTCTCCGGCCTCTACTACATCGGCGGAACGCTCGACTTCGGTTCGGCTGCGGACGTCACGCTCTCCGGGCGCTGGTATTTCGCACCGATCTCGAACTATGTGTTCAACGCGAATGTTTCGCTTGCGGACGGCGCGTCAATCGGCTTTGGCGGTAAATTCCCTCAGGCGCTCGCCGGCAGCGCCCATCCGGTTGATGTCGACAGGATCCGCTGCACCGTGAACGGCGACCTGACCGTCCCGAATGGTTGTTCGGTCAATGTCAACCTTGCCGGTGCCATGCAGAACTCCAACAGCACCCCCGCCGACTACCCGCTGGGCGCTCACGGAGGGCGCCGTTCGAATACGATGAAGACGATCGGCTCGGTGTTCCATCCCCGAACCCTCCCGCACGGCCAGTCGAACAGCTACGGGCACATCATTCCCGGCGGCGCGGTCGAGCTCGTTGTCTCGGGAACGCTCACACTTGGCGGCACCATCACGGCGACGGGCTATACCGGAAATGACGGCATCAACTCCCAGGTCGGCGGCGGATCGATCGACATCTCCGCCGGACGTCTTGCCGGCACCGGCGCCATCAAGGCGGGGGCCGTCAAGAACGGACAGCCCGGCGGCCGCATCGCCATCCGCCTGACTGGCGCGGGCGCGACACTCGATGATTTCGAGGGAACGATCAACTGCGCCACCATGGGCAACGGCAGCGTCGGCTCCTGCGGCTCGATTTACATCCAGACCGCGGCGGACGGAGAAGGTTGCGGCACGGTCATTTTCGATGACAACAACGTGACCTGCACGACCTACACGCCCATCTGTGCGAAGGGCTACGAGGCGGATGACATCGACGACTTCAAGTGCGCGAACCTCGTCATTCGCAATCAGGCCAAGGCACAGGTGTCCGTTGCCGATGCCAATGGAACCTTCAAGATGGGCGACATCGAGATTGATGGAACCGGGGAGCTCGACCTGTGTGGAAACACATTCGCCGTCAAATCTGCGCGCCTCGGCGGGACGAAACTTTCCGCCGGCATGTATGCGGCTGGCGACGAGGCGGTCGCTGGCTTCGTCACCGATTCCGGAGAGGGCGGTGAACTTGTCGTGACGGGCGGCGGGTTCTACTTGTTCGTCAGGTAGCGCTATCCATATCGCGTGTCGGCGGTCTGTCCACCAAGCCGCCGCTCGCGCCGCGATGGATTTCCGCGAGTTTGGGTGTTTGATCTCCCTGTGTAGCCGTGAAGTGTGTAATTAACTTGTAAAATCAGAGAGATAATTACATGTCATAGCGTGATTTTGCCGTGAGGGTTGTAATTATCTCGGCGGGCCACGGCTTGCGAATTGGGAGGGGCAGTCGTTCGAGCGGGTATGCCTCCTCCACATTGACCAGATCAAGAAGGCCCTGGGGATTTCCGGCATCGGTTGCGAAGTATATTCCTGGCGGAGCCGAGCCGAATCAAAGGCAGGGAGAGGCGCGCAAATTGATCTGGTGATTGAACGTCAGGATGGCAACGTGAACCTTTGCGAAATGAAATTCTATCGGACGCCCTACGAAATCACAGCCGAGGAAGAGGTGAAACTACTCAACCGCCCCGAGGCGTTTCGCGCCGACACGGGGACTTCTGCAAACTGCCGCATCACAATAATCGCGTCAGAAGGAGTCAAGCAGGGGGCACATTCAGGCGTCGCGCAAAACACGCTGACGTTGGACGACCTTTTGTCTTAGTTGTTTCCAAATCATGAAATCGGGGTGTTGCCCACATTGCAAATTCAGCTTATGCCTTGGAATCGGATTTTTGGTATAATGTAGGTGAATGGAAAAGGTTGCGACAGACATCTACACGTTCGCGGAGCTGCGAAAGAACGGCTTTACGTACATCGCCACTTTTAAAAGTCCCGGCCACGCTCAAAACAAAGGAGATAAACGATGAATATGTTCAGAGCATCACGAAGAGCACTCGGCGCATTTGCCGTGGTGATGGCGTTTGGTTGTATGTTTACGGGTCGAGCGAGTGTTCTCGTCTCCGACGGCTTCTCGAGAACGGCCGCCTATCCGATCGCCGCGACGCAGCAGGGAACGCTGTCGAACTACCCGTCGACTTACGATGGAACGATCGTCGGATTCAACACAGGCAAAAAGTGGCTGATGTACGGCTCCCAGCCGAAGGTTCACGGCTACGATCTCCGGCTGCCGGCCGCGATGACCGCCGCCGGTTTTTCCTCCATGGGCGAAAACTGCGTCGGAATGAACCGCGGTTCGGCCAACTCGAAGAACCGCTATGGGCGCCACGATCTTGCGGCGGACGTGCTCAAGATTTCCTCGGGGACGATCTACGTCCGAGCTTTGATGCACCTGGATTCCACCGCCGCCAGTCCGATGGTGAGTACTTCCGACAGCGTGATTGTGGTTGCCGACGACAATGTCAACTACTATGGCATCGGATTCTCGCCACGTTTGGATGCGAGTCAAGATGTAGCATCATGTACTTCCCTGACCGCCGCGAACGGTGCATTCGGCTTCTTCTTCCTGAAGAACAAGGCCGGGGCGATCAGTTTGATCTTCCGCGTGAAATCCGCGACCGGCACCGTCATCGAGCGGAAGCTCTGCGACGTGTCGTTCGTCACGTCCGGCGCCACCATCGCCGGGGGACAGAACACCTATATCGCCTACGCGGAAATCAAAATCGGAGCCGGGGCGAACGGCGAGGAGATCGTCCGTGCCGGCGCAAAGCGCGTTCTGGAATATAATTCCGTTTCCGACCTGACATGGGCGACGCTCGACCCCAACAACAACACGGAAGCTCTGACCTGCGATTTCATGACCGACTCCCTCTACCCCAAGGCGCTCTACTTCGACGGATGCTACGTTTCCCAAGGATGGGCGCTCTTCGACGAAATCGTCGTTGCGACAACAATCGGGGGAGCCCTTGCCGCGCCGGAAACACCGGCTCTTGCCAACGAGTCGATCGCCGGAGGCCCGGCGACCTACACCGTCTCCGCGACCGTTGTGGACTACGCGGCGGACGACACAGGCGCTCTGGTTTCCGATGGCGCGAACGCGGCAATCCCCTTCTCCGCCGGTGCTGTCGCCGCAGGCTCGCCGTTTTCCGCGACGATCAACACGGCAGCTCTTTCTCCCGACACCACATACAACGTCGCCGCATACGCCGAAAAGACAACGGGCGGAACGACCAACTGGATCGGCACGCTCTACACGGGCGAACTCGCCCTCGGCGCGACGACGGACGCCTACGAGTACCAGCTCGTCCCGGGCGGCGTCGTGGTTTCGCGCGCGGCGGCCGATCCGTTCCCGCTCACGGTGAACTACACGATTTCCGGCAGCGCCGGCACGGAAGGGACGACCTGGGCCGCGCCCGAATCCGTCACGATTCCCGCCAACGAATCGAGCGCCGTGCTCCCCGTCGTTCCGCTGCTGGACGGCGACGCGACGTCGGACGTCACGATCACCGTGACGCTCGCGGCCGGCAACTACGAGATTCCCGCCGCGGCGTCCGCGCAGCTGACGCTCGTCAACCTCGCCGCGCCCGCCGGGAAGAAGACGTGGATCGCGGCGGCGGACGGCCTTGCCTCCGACGGCGCGAACTGGACCCCGTCCGGGGCGCCGGGAGCATCCGACGACATCCTCTTCGACGGCAATTTCTCCAACGCCCGCTGCACGTGGGACACCGCCGCCGCGCACGCCGTCGCCTCGTGGACGCAGACGGCGGCCTACACCGGGACGGTCGACTTCGATACGACTTACGATGACGGCGACTTCCCCGTGTTCGCCATTGCGGGCGACGCCACGGTGAACGGCGGCAAGTGGACGCACCGCGCCAACGCCGCCGTGCAGACGAACCGCCTCTCTGTAACGGTCGGCGGCGATTTCACGGTCGGTTCCGGCGTTCAGATCACCGCATCCAACAAGGGCTATGCGGCGAACAAGTTCCCCGCCGGTTCCGCCATCGGCGTCCACGGCGGCTCGGTGAACGACCTCTCGAAGGTCTACGGCGACTTCCGCCATCCGATCGACATCGGCTCGGGCGGCGGCACGGCCAACATGACCGGCGGCGGCGCGATCCACATCGTCGTGACGGGTGACGCG
>Ga0310696_10006767_pt1 | contig 13558 bp, 7 predicted proteins | sample AusTroGonzalo_MG_4_FD_203885 | JGI IMG/M metagenome (GOLD analysis project Ga0310696, IMG submission 203885) | Bovine rumen microbial communities from tropical cattle in Woodstock, Queensland, Australia - Gonzalo_02 (v2) (version 2) | ecosystem: Host-associated > Mammals > Digestive system >... | reverse complement strand
TCGATCAGCACCTCGTAGTCCTTGTAGTCGTTGATGATCTTTGCAATCTTCGACAGTGTCTCGGCGGCGCGGTCGTTGATCTTGTAGCTACCGCTCTGGTAGAGCATGTTGTCGGCCAGCGAGATGTAGACGACGCCCTTCAGCACCTGCACGTCAACCTCCTTCAGCTCTTCCTTAGAGAGCGAGCGGGTCAGGTTGTTGGTCAGGGTGATGTTCAGGCTGTCGCTCTTGTCCTTAGCCTGTACGAGTTGCTTGATGAACTTGTTGGAGGCGTTGATTTCATCGACCAGCTTGGCGATGCTCACGTTTCCCTCTGCGCTCTGTTGCAGGCTCTTGTCGAGCGAGTTCTGCAAAGCCGTATAGCTGTTTTGGAGCTGTTTGTTGTTGGCGCGCACCTCTTTCAGCCGGTCTTCGAGGTTCTGGATGGTTGCGCGATTCTCGGCTAATGTGACCTTGGCATTCTGTAGCTCATCCTGTGTCTTGCGATGTGTGTCTTGCAGATTCGTGTAGTTGGTTTGCAGTTCCGTGTACTGCTTCTTCGTTACACAGGAAGTGAACAGGAATCCTGCGGCGAGGATGATAAATAGCTTCTTCATAGGAATACGTAGTTTTGAAGTAAATGGATTTTTTCTGAATTTTACGTTGCAAAGGAAACTTTTTCTGATGAAATGGCCAAACTTTTCTGCTTTTATTATATTAAATGTAGTTAAATGGCATGGAAGTGTTAAGGCTTTTCACGTCTTTTCACTACCTTTGACGCCAAAACATGTCACAACTATGGCTTCACACAAGTATCTTCAGACGGTTTTGACGGCCGTCGCTTTCCTGTTCCTTCCCAACAGCGTCGCCTTGCACGCCGAGTCCACAGTCTACCTGACCGAGGCCGACGTCAGCTCTCTCTACAAGACCACCAGCCGCAACACGGCCAGTGTCCACGACCCCTCCGTGGTCCATACCACGGGCAAGACCTTCTACATCGTCGGCTCCCACCGGGGCTGGGCGCGCTCGACCGATAACCTGCGCAGTTGGACGGGCTTGGGCAGCGAGAACCTCTTCGGCAAGTTGAACGCCAGCGGCCGGGCTATTGTCTGCGGCTACGCCGACGCCTTCAGCACCAACGCCACGAAGACGGTTCCCGCACGTGTAGGCGAAGAAGTGCAGGAGGTAACCTTCGGCAACTTCGATGCCAAGGAGTGGGCCCATGCTTACCAAGAGGACTGGGACATCACGGGAAACATGTGGGCTCCCGACCTCCTCTACAACCCGAACTCGGGCAAGTGGATGATGTACATGAGCCTGAACGGCGACGACTGGCACTCCGTCATCGTCCTGCTGACGGCCGACAAGATTACGGGTCCCTACGTCTACCAAGGCCCCGTTCACTATTCGGGCTTCCGCAATACGACCATCCCCGAAATCTCCTGGAAGAAGACTGATCTGGAGGTCGCCCTCGGCGAGCTGACCACGCTGCCTGCCCGCTATAACCGTGACAACGACTGGGGCACCTACTGGACCAACGACATCGACCCCTGCACCTTCTTCAACGAAGAGGGGGAGCTGTGGATGGTCTATGGCTCGTGGAGTGGAGGCATCTTCCTCCTGAAGATGGACAAGCAGACGGGTCTGCGCGACTACACCGTCACCTATCCGATAGAGAACGACGGCAAGGGGCGTGCCCTCTCCGATCCCTACTTCGGCCGCCGCATTGCCGGAGGCTACTACAGCAGCGGCGAAGGCCCCTACGTCCGTCACATCGGCCAGTACTACTACCTCTTCCTCAGCTACGGCGGCTTCGCCCCGGACGGCGGCTACGAAATGCGCACCTTCCGCGCCTCGACGCCTGAAGGGCCTTTCCTCGACGCCGGAAACCTCGATGCCTGCTACCACGACCGTTACTGGCTCAACTTCGGAGTCAACGCCCAGACCAACGGAGGCATGAAGCTCATGGGCGCCTACAACGGATGGGGGCTGCAGACCGTGGGCGAGTGTGCCCAAGGCCACAACAGCGCCATCCAGGACGAGCAGGGACGCTCCTTCGTCGTTTACCACACGAAGTTCAACGACGGCACGCTGAACCATCAGGTGCGCACGCGCCAGCTCTTCCTCAACCAGAACGGATGGCTCTGTGCCGCTCCCTTCCAGTTCGACGGCGAGACGGAGAACGATGACAGCATCGCCAGCCGCTGCCTCTTCACCCAGGAACAGATAGCCGGAACCTACAGCGTGCTCATCCATCGCTACAAACTCGACTGCACCAAGTACGAGGAAGTCACGCCCGTCAGCATCACTCTGAGAGCCGACGGCCGCGTGACGGGCAACAAGACAGGTACGTGGAAAATGGTCGAGGGAACGGGCTACATAGATCTCACCCTCGCGAACGTGACCTATCGCGGCGTCGTAGTGCCGCAGACGCTAGACGGAACCGACATCCCCGTCGTGGGCATCACGGCTACTGCGGAGGCCGGAACCGATTGCGGCGTGCAGTTGTGGGCCTATCAGATTGACCCGCGTCATGCCGTGGCCTATACCGCCCGACAGAATGTTGTCAGTCTGAAGAACGGCGACATCATCCGCAATAACATCGAGCTGCCTGCTGAGCCTTACCTCGGCGCTGCCATCAAATGGACCAGCAGCCAGCCGACCGTCATTACGACGAAGGGTCGCTACATCGCTCCAGAGACCACCATGGAGGTCAAACTCACCTGCACCATCAGCTGTGGCGACGTGGCCCTTGTCCGCGAGTACATCGTCACCGCCGCCTCGGCCGATGACCTGCCCGACGGGGACTACCTTAGCGACCTCGTAGCCCACTATCCCTTTACCCTGAAGAGTACGCCCAACCAGTTCAACTCGGACCAGCGTCCCGAGTTCAAGGCACTGGGCGCAGGCTCCGTGCCCGTCATCGTCCGCGACACTGAGCGGGGCAACAATGTCCTTCACCAGTTCTTCGGAGGCAACTCCGATGCCAGCTATACCCTCATGGCCAATCCCCTCAAGGGGATGACGACCCTCAGGGGCATGACCATCGCCATGTGGGTGAAACTCACGTCCGAGAACAATTGGGATGCCATCTGGAGCTTCGCCAACAAGGAAGCCAACGACGCCACCTCGCGTTTCTACATGACGGGCAATGCCTACGTAGGCTTCAACAACGGCTCAGGCACCTACTTCGACATCAATCATCCCAACTCCGGCGCCACGGGCTATCTGCCGGCCGGTAAGTGGGTGCATCTGGTCGTGACCCTGACCTCCACGGGCGTCATCGTCTATGTCGATGGCGCGAAGAAGGCACAGAAGGCCTTCGGAGGCAGCTCGGCCTACAGCAGCGTCCTCACGTTCCTACGCTCTACAGCAGCCTACATGCAGCTTGGCACAGGCTCCTTCTGGGGGTCGGCTGATTGTTACATTGACGACCTGCTGGTCTACAGCCGTGCGCTCTCTGCGGCCGACGTCAATTTGCTGAACATCGTGGCCCGTCGCGCCGGTACCGATTACACCGCCGTCCGCGACCTTCCCGCCGCTACCTCGTCACCGAGAGCCTTCGACACCGCCGTCTTTGACCTCTCCGGCCGCCGCGTAGCCTCCTCGACTGAACAGCCCTTGACTCCCGGCCTCTACATCGTAGGAGGTCGCAAGGTATGGCTTAAGTAGCTGGCCGTGTCCCACTAGTGGAACACGCTTATCCCACTAATGGGACAGCGCCCAACTCCTAAGGGTTTCCCGGAGTTGGGCGCTGTCTTTCGGTCGGAGGGCCAAAGAGTTTAGACCAGCGAGTAAAGCAGGAGGATGATGAGCTGCGCGGTGAGGATGCGCAGGAACATACAGAGGGGATAGACGGTCGAGTAGCCTACGGCCGGAGCGTCGTTGTTCGCCGTCTGGTTGGCGTAGGCCAGGGCGGGCGGGTCGGTGTTGGCACCAGCGATGAGGCCCATGAGCGTAAAGTAGTTCATCTTGTATCTCAGGCGCGCGAGCGTTCCTGTAATTAAAATAGGAATAATGGTGATGAGGAAACCAGCCCAGACGTAGGTGAGGCCGTCGCCCTCGGTGACGGTGTTCCAGAAGGTGGCTCCCGCCTTAATGCCCACGGAGGCGAGGAAGAGAACCAGACCGAACTCGCGCAACATCAGGTTGGCCGAGTTGGTGGTGTAGCTGACCAGATGGAACCTGTAGCCGAAGCGTCCGATGAGGATGGCGATGATGAGCGGACCGCCGGCCAAGCCGAGCTTCACGGGTGTGGGTACGCCGGGCAGGGCGATGGGCATCATGCCGAAGATGATACCGACGACGATGCCGATGAAGATGGCGCTGAGATTGGGGTGGTCGAGGCGCTTGACCTCGTTACCCAACATGGCGGCCACGCGAGCGATGGCGTCTTCGGGACCTACGCAAACCAGCTTGTCGCCAATTTGGATGCGCAGGTTGCGGTCGGCGAAGAGGTTCATGCCGCCGCGATGGATGCGGGTGACGTTGACGCCATAGACGGACGAGAAGTGCAGTTGTCCGAAGGTCTTTCCGTTGACGGCAGGCTGTGTCACCAGCACGTTCTTCGAGACCATCTGTACGTCCTGCTGTTCCCATTCCACGTGATCCACGGGGCCGATGAAGGCGGAGATGGCTTCCCAGTCGTCCTCGGCGCAAGTGATGTACATGAGGTCGCCTACGTTGACGATGGTGTCCTTGTTGGGGATGGTGACGTGGCCCTCGTGCAGATAGCGCGAGCAGACGAAGTTACGGCCGAGGAAGTCCCTGACCTGAAGGATGGTGCGGCCTGCCAGCGCCTTGTTCTCGGCGCGGAGCGTCATGCGGTGGGGCTTGGCGTGCGGGTTGTCGTTCATTTCCTGTTCAATCTGCTCGGTCTCTTTCTTCAGGCTGATGCCGCAGAGATAGCGGATGGCGATGGTGGCTCCGATAATGCCAACGACGCCGAGCGGGTAGGCGCAGGCGTAGCCGGAGGCAATCTGGGGAATCTGGGCGGCACCTTTATAGATAGAGTTTACCGCCTCGGAGGCGGCACCCAGACCCGGCGTGTTCGTAATGGCTCCGCAGAGCACGCCCGTCATCATCGATAGGTTCCACACGTTCTCGCCGCCGTGGATGGAGGGGTTGTAGAAGAGAATAAAGTACAGCGCCAGCATCGTCACCACGTTCAGGCCCACGATGCCCATAGCCAGGGCATTGGCCGTGATGCCGCCCTTGGCAAAGCTCTCGAAGAAGCCCGGGCCTACCTGTAAGCCGATGCAGTAGACAAAGAGGATGAGGCCGAAGTCCTGCACGTAGTTCAGTACTTCAGGCGTGCCTGTGAAACCGATGTGGCCGGCAAGGATGCCCGCAAAGAGCACGAAGGTGACGCCCAGTGAGATGCCGAAAATCTTGAAGCGGCCGAGGGCGATGCCCACGGCGATGACCAGCGAGTAGAGCACCACGATGTGCGCTATCGAGTCCGTGTTGGTGAAGAGGTTGATTAGCCAATCCATTGCTGAATAATGAAATGTTGAAAGATGGAAACAGGGAAGTGCCATAGGCGATTCCGGCCACAAAGGTATAGCTTTTTTAGATGATTTCAGCTTGCTCCCCGCTTTTTTCTTTCCCTTTCCCCTTGATTGCCCTTCATTTTCCTTATCTTTGTGCTCGAATAGTTCGTTTGCTAACTCAAAAATTATCCCAAATCGGTCATTAGGATTTGTGTCAGATTAGTATTTGTTTCGAGCTGCTTTCTCGCCTCTTCATCGAAGGCGTAGCGGGCTACGGCGAGATGAAGAAGTGGAAAAGATGCCGAAAGAAATGCTAAGATGGCATAAATACAACGTCATCAATAAGACCCTTCAATATAATCACGTCGGCCTAATGACCGATTTGGGATTATCTATGAAACGCGAAGTCTATGCGAGTCAGAAAGTATTTGCGGGCGAGAAGGAGTTATTTTTGCGACAGTTCTATGTCGGGGGATAAATAATCGTGCAAAGGTGTGGGGTTTCGCACAAAAAGATGTACCTTTGCAGCCGCTAAATCCAACTCTCAATAACGTTCAACTCCAAGAATGACTCTCTATCCGCAACAGATTATAGACGCCCTGAAGACGGTGCGCTATCCCGGAACGGGCAAGAACATCGTGGAGATGCAGATGGTGGAGGACGACCTGCGCATTGCCGGTCTCCACGTCAGCTTCTCCCTCATCTTCGACAAGCCCACGAACCCTTTCCTGAAATCCCTCGTCAAGGCTTCCGAAGCCGCCATCCATGCCTACGTGGGCAAGGAGGTGGAAGTGGAAGTGAAGACGAAGACCGTTGCCTCGGCTCCTGTGTCCGACGCTACTCAGCCGGAGTCCTCTCCCTATGCCCACCTCGGCAACATCATCGCCGTCTCCTCCGGCAAGGGTGGAGTGGGGAAGAGTACCGTGGCCGCAAACCTTGCCGTGGCCCTTGCCCGCCTCGGACACCGTGTAGGGCTGCTTGACTGCGACATCTTCGGGCCCTCGGCTCCCAAGATGTTCCAACTCGAAGGCGAACAGATCTATAGCGAGGAGCGCGACGGCAAGACGCTCATCCTTCCCGCCGAGAAGTACGGGGTCAAGGTTCTGAGCATCGGCTTCTTCGTGAATCCCGACACTCCTACCTTGTGGCGCGGGGGCATGGCTTCCAATGCGTTGAAGCAACTCATTGGTGAAGCCGCCTGGGGCGACCTCGACTACTTCATCCTCGACACGCCTCCGGGCACGAGCGATATCCACCTGACGCTCGTGCAGACGCTGCCCGTCACGGGAGCCGTCATCGTCTCGACGCCGCAGCAAGTGGCATTGGCCGACGCACGCAAGGGGTTGAATATGTACACGAATGATAAGGTGAATGTCCCCATCCTGGGCCTGGTGGAGAACATGGCGTGGTTCACGCCCGCCGAGCTGCCGGAGAACCGCTACTACATCTTCGGCCGCGAAGGCGTGAAGCAACTGGCTGAAGAAACCGGGGTCCCCCTGTTGGCACAAATCCCGTTGGTGCAGAGCGTCTGCGAAAGTGGCGATGCCGGTACTCCCGCCGCCCTTGACCCCTCATCGTCTGTCGGCAATGCATTCTTGCAGTTGGCCGCGAAGGTGGTCACGCAGACGGACAAACGCAACGCGGAGCAGGCTGCAACCCGCATCGTGGAGACTCATTAACTTTTTCCTGACGCCTCTTTCTGCCATAGGTAGTCCGCAAAGATGCGTGCGGCACTCTCGACTTTGGCAGCACAGGGGCGTGTCTTGTAGTACTCTGCCGTGCGGGGCGATGCCTCGTAGGTGCAACGGGACTTTTCGTATCCTTTTAGTCCGAGTATTTCTGCGCAGATAAGGCTTCCGTTCTCTTGTTCAGACCGTGCCAGCAGCTCTTGTACGACCTTGTAGCAGGCCGATTTGCCGGCGCGGTCGCTACCTTCTGTCTGTCCGCAGTCCAAGCCCACCAACATGACGATGCCCGACACCGCGCCGCACATCATCCGCAGTCGGCCGACACCGCCGCCGAATCCAGCCGCTATGCGCTTGGCCATCTCCTCGTCCAGGCCATAGAGGTCTGCAAACGCCGCCACCACGCTCTGGCAGCAACCATAGCCCGCCATAAAGTTGTCCACGGCGCGGGTCACTCGTTCGTCCAATACTTCTTTGCTTAGGTTCTGCATAGATAGATTGTAAAATGTTATGAAAAGTGCCGCAAAGGTAGCCACTTTCCCGCTGGGCGACAAAGGGTACGGGGATTTCTTCTGTTAATAGTTCTTAAATGTTGAAAGAAGCCTTTGGCCGATTCGGATTATCATGGTAATTTTGTGCGCTAATGGTATATCTCATACACCTTTTTATTAAATAACCTATATGATTTATTCAACAGAAGTGAAGAACATGTGTAGCGTTTGCAAAGGCGCTTACCATGGACCTGCACCCATTCCCGAAGAAGGAAAATGGATTCAGGCAAAGGAAATCAAAGACATTTCGGGCTACACCCACGGTATCGGCTGGTGCGCTCCTCAGCAGGGAGCTTGCAAGCTCAGTCTGAACGTGAAGGACGGTGTCATCCAGGAAGCTCTCGTCGAAACCATCGGCTGCACGGGTATGACCCACTCCGCCGCCATGGCCAGCGAAATCCTTCCCGGCAAGACCATCCTCGAAGCCCTGAACACTGACCTCGTGTGCGACGCCATCAACACCGCCATGCGCGAGCTCTTCCTCCAGATTGTCTACGGACGCACCCAGAGCGCTTTCTCCGAGGGTGGCCTCGCCATTGGTGCCGGTCTCGAAGACCTCGGCAAGGGACTCCGTTCCCAGACAGGTACCCTCTACGGAACGGTTGCCAAAGGCACCCGCTACCTTGAACTCACCGAAGGCTACATCACCAAGCAGTTCCTCGACGAGAACAACGAAGTCTGTGGCTACGAATACGTACACCTCGGCAAGATGATGGAAGCCATCAAGAACGGCATGGACGCCAACGAGGCTATCAAGAAGTTCACCGGCTCCTACGGACGAACCTCCGAGGAACAGGGTGCTGTCAAGGCTATTGATCCGCGTAAGGAATAATTGAGCTTTAAACCTTAACGTTAAACATTCAACTTTAAACTACATTATTCCTATGATACGTAAAGTACAATTCGAAAGTCAGGAGCGTCGCTTCGCACAGGTGCTGGCCGCTCTGAAGGAGAATGGCATCAATAGTATTGAAGAAGCCAACGAGATTTGTGACAAGGCAGGGATTGATCCCTATCTGATGTGCGAGGAGACCCAGCGCATCTGTTTCGAGAATGCCAAGTGGGCATACGTCTGTGGTGCCGCCATCGCCATCAAGAAGGGCGTGAAGACTGCAGCCGACGCTGCCGAGGCTATCGGTATCGGCCTGCAGAGCTTCTGTATCCCCGGCTCCGTTGCCGACGACCGTAAGGTTGGTCTTGGCCACGGTAACCTCGCTGCCCGTCTGCTGCGCGAAGAGACCGAGTGCTTTGCCTTCCTGGCTGGTCACGAGAGCTTCGCTGCCGCCGAAGGTGCTATCAAGATTGCCGAGATGGCCAACAAGGTTCGCAAGAAACCTCTCCGCGTGATTCTCAACGGTCTGGGCAAGGACGCTGCACAGATTATCAGCCGCATCAACGGCTTCACCTACGTGCAGACCCAGTTCGACTACTTCACTTCCGAGCTGAAGATTGTGAAGGAAGTGCCCTATGGCAACAACCCCAGCCGTCTGAAGGTTCGCTGCTACGGTGCAGACGACGTCCGCGAAGGCGTAGCTATCCTGTGGAAGGAGAACGTCGATGTCTCCATCACTGGTAACAGCACCAACCCCACCCGCTTCCAGCATCCCGTGGCCGGAACGTACAAGAAGGAGCGCGTGCTCGCTGGCAAGCCCTACTTCAGCGTAGCTTCCGGTGGTGGCACAGGTCGCACCCTGCATCCCGATAATATGGCCGCCGGTCCCGCTTCCTATGGTATGACCGACACCATGGGCCGTATGCACAGCGACGCTCAGTTCGCAGGCTCCAGCTCCGTGCCCGCTCACGTCGAGATGATGGGCTTCCTCGGTATCGGTAACAACCCGATGGTAGGTGCCACCGTGGCTATCGCCGTCGCCATCGACCTCGCTCTGAACAAGAAGTAAGAAGACATACCTTCTTCTCCCTTTTCTTGAAGTGCCAAGCCATGCGGTTTGGCACTTTTTACGTGTTAAAGCATACAAATAACCTCAAATTCGTTGCTTCCTCTCCTTTTTTCTTCCAAATAAAAGGATTGTTCCCTTTTTTCTTCGTACCTTTGCCCCGCAGTCAATGTATAAACTAAATATAACCTCAAGCAATATGAAATTAAAATCTTTACTAACCTCGCTGCTTCTGCTCATTGCAGGAGTAGCTTTTGCCGATGTACCGACGGGTTATTTTCGTGTAATCAGCTACAACGGCAAGTATCTTACCGAGAACACGAACAACCACACGTTGGTATGTTCCGACCTCATCGAGGGCAACTACTCCCAGGTGTGGCAATTGGAAGAGTCGGGAACAAATGTAACTTTCAAGAATGTATTGACAGACCGTTACATTCTGGTAAATGTTGATGGCCATTTTTACACGGATGACAGTAGTTCTTCGAATTTTATCATTGGAGAGAACGAAGGCACTTACACATTCCATGTAACCGCCGAGTATATTGGCTTACATTGTGATGCCAATCAGAATGTTGTTTATTACAACATTTCTGAGAACAAGTCCAAGTGGACGTTAGTTTCTGCAACTGTTGACGCAGATGCACTAGCCACCCAGAAAGCCGCCACGACTGAGGTTACTACTGGGGACTTGCTTAAAGTCTTCACGACAACAGCCTGCACGGAACTTAAAAGCGGATATTCAGAAAGCGACCTTGCTGCGTTACCCGCCTCTGTCCAAGAACTCGCCACGAAGGTAAAGAACAATGCTTGGACAACCTTTGACGGTTGGGGTAAGACGGAGAAGACGTTCCGCATTGCTGACTACAACGCATACAGCAGCCACACACGCTGGACAGGCATCATCGGTCTCGGGCACAGCTTTGGACGTTTGACCAACCCCACAGGAATCTCTGTTTCGGCTGGAGACTATATCCAGGTATATGTGGGAACCATCTCATCGGGACAGTCCCTACAACTCGAAGTGGCTGGTAACTACCAGTCTTCCGGTACCACCTACACGCTAAAGCAAGGCATGAATACCCTGCTGATGGCTTCCAGCGGCAACTGCTTCGTGCAGTATGAGGTGGACAACACATCGGACGGCAATGCCCCCTACACAGCTATCAACAGCTATGACCCTGTTACTGTCCATATTGAGGGCGGCACCGTCAACGGCTATTTCGACCTCACGAAGGGAGATGGAAACCTTGACTGGGCAGCAATGCAGCATTACCTGATGAAAGGCTCCTGCGTTGAGCTCAAGACCAGCAATTTGCTCTTCCACATGCAAACCGACCTCGTCAAAGCCGCCTGCCCCGAAAAGATGGTCGAGCTGCTTGGCGAGTGGGACAAGATTCTCAACATGGAGTACAGCCTGATGGGACTGGAGGCCTTCGACGGCTATTGGAACAACATGCTTAGTGTCACGGACATGTCAGGCCAAGACTATATGCACGCCTCGAACTATGGCACATATTACGACGTAGGAACCCTATCCTCCATAATGAGCTATGCAGATATGTCTGCTGGTGGTGCCCTTTGGGGACCTGCCCATGAGAACGGACATATCTTCCAGAAGTATATCAATATGGTGGGTCAGACGGAGATCTCCAACAACGTGTTTTCCAACGTTGCCATTTATAACAACGGGCACCTGACATCTCGTGCCACCAACATCAGTACCACCTTCGAGAACATGAGGGCGGGAACCTTCTGGAACGACCGCGATATTTGGGAGCGCACACACCTCTACTTCCAGCTCTACCAGTTCTTCCATATCCTGGGCAAGAAGTCTGACTTCTATCCAGAGCTCTTCAAGGCGCTGCGCAGCGACCCGATGGTGCATTCGGGTGGTATGTTCATATCTGCTACTGACGACTACCTCAAGTTCTACAAGAAGTGCTGCGCGGTCAGCGGCTATGACCTGACCGAGTTCTTCCAAGCCTACGGATTCTTCGTCATTCCTTCGCTTACCACTTATGTCATCAATGATGTCACCAAGGATGCCTATCATGTGGGAGATTACGGGGACTATTACCTCACCATTACCCAGCAAGAGATTGACGATGTCAAGGCGGAAGTAGCAGCCATGAACCTGCCCAAGGCCAACATCATCTTCATCGAAGACCGCATCACCGCTCCCGATGCCACCTACGAAGGGGCTACCGCAGGAGCGAAAAAGACAGCCTTCTCCGACGAATTCCCAATTGGTCAGGCTGGCGAGACAGGACAGTACACAGACTTCGGTGCCACATGCTCAGCCTACAAGTACAATGTCAGCGGCAGCACCGTCACGATGGAAGGCACAGGTGCCGTGGGCTTCAAGGTCTATGACAGCACAGGCAACCTGCGCGGCCTCTACAACACCTACACCTTCACCCTACCCGACGGCATCGGCACTGGCTATACCGTCAAGGCTGCCGCAGGCAACGGCACAGATGTCGAGGCAACATACGATGCCAGCATTGGTGTCATCGTATCGGACGTGACGGACAATGCTGGCAATGCAACAGATGCTGTTACAATTGGAACGCAGATAACATCAGAGGCTGGAATCACAAGTGGCAAGGCGTATGTTCTGAAGACGGGTGCAGACCGTTATATTACAGACAATGGCACCAACTATGATGTCCCCAACAGCGCCAACACTTCCACCAAAGCCAGCACATATTTCCTCATAAGCAATGGTGATGGCACTTGGAAGATTAAGAACTACGTTACCGGCAAGTATTGGGGTATTCCTGTCTATAATACGGCATTGGCTCCTGCAGAAGATGCAGCGGCTGGCGCATGGTCGCTCAACTTCTCAAATGGTTTCGCTTATCCGTCCGCTCCAGACGCAAGCAATACGACACGAGGCATTGACCGTTCCAGCGGCAAGGTTTGGGGATGGAGTACAGGCGACAACAATAATCACAAGGTTTACATCTATGAAGCTGATTTAACAAGTATTGCCGCTAATGAGTTTGAGGACAAGGACATTCGTGTCAGCTCTGACGCAGCAGCCTCCCTGCAGACAAATCAGTGGTATGTGATGTTCGACCGCGGTGCAAATCATGGCTATCTCTATGAGAACAACTCGAACCAGCTCTACAATACGGCCACTGTTCCCTCAGGCTCTGCTACGAGCAATGCCAAGTACCTCGTCCGCATCGTAGGCTGGAACAACGAATACTACCTGCAGACTGGCCTCGGCAACTTCTTCGGCAACATACAGCAGAGCACGACGGTTCCCACGACTGCCACTGCTTCGGAGAAGATTACCATCAAGAAGATCTCCAATACCGACGGGCACTTCTACCTGATGTCTGCCGCAGGCATTGTCCTCGATGCTAACGCTGTAACAAACGGCGACGCCAATGTCGTAGGTTGGGGCAACACAGCTCCCACATCAACGGGCGGCAACAACGACTGGGCATTCTATCCGGTAGAGTTCGTTGATTCCTGGGTTCCTGCCATCAACGAGGTCTATACCATCAACAACACGAACACGAGCCGCGGTGCAATGATGTACAACGGCAGCTCCGACTACGTCTGGAGCAGCGGCAAGAGCGGCACGTTCAGCGCTACTGACCCCAACTGTCAGTGGGTACTCGTATCGGCAGGAGAAGACAATCAATACTATATATATAATGTAGGCGCAGGAAGGTTTGCTATTCCTTCCGGCACAAACAGCACAGCATCATGGGTGTTCTCCAGCGATGCCGTAGCCATTACGTTGATTAAGCAGAACGACGGCACCTTCAAGATAAAGACGGTGAAGACAGACACCTACGCTGCCGTCAGCAACGGATATGCTGGTCCTATCATCAACTACAACGACATTGGCGGCAACTTCACCATTACGAAGGTGGACGGCGACCAAAGCGCTGCAGCGACGGCAGCCTTCAACAAACTTATCAAGAACCAGA
>Ga0310696_10006765_pt1 | contig 13559 bp, 16 predicted proteins | sample AusTroGonzalo_MG_4_FD_203885 | JGI IMG/M metagenome (GOLD analysis project Ga0310696, IMG submission 203885) | Bovine rumen microbial communities from tropical cattle in Woodstock, Queensland, Australia - Gonzalo_02 (v2) (version 2) | ecosystem: Host-associated > Mammals > Digestive system >... | reverse complement strand
CATCGAACCCATCAGGTCGTTGACAGTCGTCACCCTGTTGTCGGATATGCTCAGCGTCTCAGGAATTTTCGCCGTAGACTTCAGCCATCTGCCGGAGCAGCCATAAGGCAATACATCCGTCAGTTCCAAGTCAAGGCATATCTGCTGCCTGTTCGCCTCGGACTGTGCTACGAAAGTAGAGTTCCTCGTCGCCTTGTATTTCCTTTCGAGCAACAAGGCACGCATATGCGAGGCAAGGAAGATTACATGGTCTTCCGTGTAGAAGGCATCGTCTGATCTTTCCTTCAAAAGATCGAGAATCATAAAGGTCACTTCTCCGAATGTTGCCATAGCTATGCGGGTGCTTTAGGATTAAGGTCTTCAGTAATCTGCTGCTTGCTGCCCTGTGCGGTCTCAGTGATACGACGGACTCTCCGTCCTTCATAACGCTGCGTACCTACCTTGATGCCGTCATGGACGGTATTATGATACGGCAACAGACATCCTGCGCCGGAGAAGGTGGCATTGAGGAGCTTGTTGATCTTCTCATAATCCTCGTCCGACAGGTAATCGTACATCGTATCGGCAAAGTCATACAGGAACAGGTACAGCAGGAAACGACAGGTGACGGGACCTTTCATATAGCCGGTCTTCGTCAACATATCGAAGTAATTCTCCAGAGTACCGAGTACCTTTCCTGAGTTGAGTACATTAAGCATGGCAACCACAATTACCGGAAGTGAAACTTGGACTGAAAGTTGTCAGCTTCAGGAAGCGTTCCCACAGTGCCGCGAGCTTGTCGAAGTCGCAGGCGGAGAGCGCCAGCTTGATGCTGAACCAGTTCAGGATAAACTGCTCATAGGCAGAGTTGGGAGTACACTTATCGCCACACACATTCATCCCTGCGACGAAGGACATGCCGTAGTCATACATCGTCTTCCAGTCTACGATTACTCCGATGTCCGTAGTATCATCAGTACCGCAGGCAAACTGTGCTACCTCCGAGCCGATAGTACCATCGCAGGTCACCTTCACGAAGAAGATACCCTTGTCGAAGGTAGTGACTCCCATCGTGCCGCTACTGATGTCCGTAAGGGACACACATCTGCGGACACCCTGAATGGTGGTATCATCGTTAGTATTCTCATAGACCGTAATCACCTTCGAGAGATTCACGGGCTCACCTACGGAGCTGGCATTCTTATAGTAATACAGCAGGATTTCGCTGATATACATGTTGTCGTAAACGGTCAGGTCCTGCACGCTACAGTCGATTATCAGAGCGCTTCGGTCATCGTTTATCCTTAGTTCGTTGAAGATAACCATGTCCTAATTGTTTTCCTCAAAAATATAAAGAAAAGAGGCGCGTCTGTAGGACGCAACCCCTCTGTTTATGAAACGAAAATGGTTTGTTTTAAATTCCATAATAGTCCGCTAATAGCTTGTCAAGCTCAGAAACCCAGCCAACAGGAGAATTCGTTATCCAAATCCTATCCTTGAATGACCGTTCTATATACCAGATACGGGGATTAGCACGGTACACGCCGCACTTGAACGGCTGGTATTCCGTATGCACATTGATAGCCAGACGATTGCCATAGTAGATGTTATAGTACAAGTCCTCCATGACATAGCTTTCGTTCTCCATGTCGTAGTCTTCCCACAGCTTCTCCAGCTTGTCCCACTCATACCACTGAGGCAGATGTGTGGTATAATTACGAGCAGGATATCCCTGAGACAAGAGTTTCTCTTTCGTCTTTGCCGCGTCCCGCTGCCACATATTCGTGGAAGATAACTCGAAAGGTATCCTGTCCCCTATCTTCTTCAGGACCTTGATATCCGACATATCGAAGTCATTGACGGCATAGCAGTCGTCGGCTACGAACACGAAGCCCTTGCTCTTCGGAAAGGCAGCACGGACTTTCTTGAAACAACTTACATAATCCAGATGCTGACGGTACTGTCCGTTCTTGCCGGGGACTCTCGGCGACTCGATGCAGATGATATCGTCTCCAGTCTTTGTCACAGGATGGTCTTCTCCGGCTAGGACAATGAGATAGTCTTCCTTGAAATGTTTCCTCCAGCCAGCAACAGAGTATTCCAGTTCCCGTCCCTGAGCGCCCTGAGAGCAGTACGGTATCACAACGAGAATCTTGTCGTCGTCGTTTTTCTTTGTTTTCTTAGTCGTCTTAGGTTTCTTTTCTTCTTCCATAGTATCATAAAGGTTTTTGTGTTTGTTCAGCCAGAATTGCCAGTTCTTGTGTTCACTGCTGGCAGCACCCAGATGTTCGACATAATCCAACATCTTGATTTCTCTTCCTGGAAGGTTTTTCTGCTGACAGTCGAAATAGAAAGAGCCCCCGGTATCGTAATACGGATGCCCATGATGACTTACTTTGTAGACCATTCCCTCGTGCCAGAACTGGATACCATGTTCTTCACACATCGGTACATTGATCCAAAGTATCATCGGCAAAAGCCTGACAGCCTGAAACCAGTAATATGGATGCCTGTCCACCTCGCCTATCCAGGCATAGTTCGGATTAAAGAATGATGAGATATCCTGTTTGACAAGCACATCACTGTCCAACAGAACAAAACCTTCAGGCAGATAGCTGAACAAGAGTTCGACGGATGCTATATGCTTCTCGCTGCCCCAATGACAAAGCGTGGGCAACTTGTTCGGATAACGCTTCAGCATCATCTCGAAGTCCATGAGCTGTCCTTTGGTGTTGTCGATGACAGTCACGCCGTCCATCTTCGGGAACGGTAGCTTATCGGAGTTATCGAATATCGTAACCTTACATCCAGGAGTATGTTTCCACAGGCTCTTTATCGCGGCAACGGTAAGCTCCGGAGTATTGTAGTGTACTATAGCTACATTTCTCGTCATTCTCCGCCATAGAATTTGTTCGTACTGACACAGTACACGGGCTTTCCCGTCATCATATATATCGCCCGTGCCTGTGCGTCTTCACTTTCGATAAACAGTTTTGCCATAGGGCGCTTGCTGTAGATGTCGGCTTTGAACTTTGCAGGAGAGATGCCGCTATTATGTCGCTCATCCCATGTCTCTGCCGGGAACATCGTCAAAGTTTTGTATCGTATGCCGTGTTCTGATAGCCACCTCTCTGTGATTGCCCTGTTGGAGTTCAGTCTAAAGGTTACTATCTCCCCTATCTCGGCAGCCGGTAAGAACAGTGGTGTGGCATTGCAGATATAATCGTGATATACCTGAGCGTCTCTCTCGTCTGGCGGGTCTACGCAGAATACGCCATCCATGTCGAAGAGAAAGCGCCCCATCACATCCGCATGATGCTGCAAAATATTCCATTCGTAGAGCACGATCTGCGTGAAGTTGTTGGTGTATTTCCGTACATCCTCCAGGGCAATGTCTATATCGTTGCATCTGCCTTCGTGAAAAACGACGAGGTAGATGAACTCATACTTATCCTTGAACGGAGCCAGTTTCTTTCTCGCCTCACGATTGGCAGTACCGCCATACAGCGTATCATCCACGACAAGGGCACGCTTCTTCTCTCGATCTGACTCCTTACGATACCGCAGTCTCTTGCCGCCAGTAGGCTTTGCACCAAAGATGAAGCTGTCGAGGTCTATCAACGGCAAGTTCAGAAACTCCGCCATAATGCTCGCGGCGAGAATACCGCTACGGGGAATGCCTATAATAAAGTCCACATCATGCGGAATCTTGTACAAGTTGTTCCGTATGGTGCGGGCCATATCTGCAAGAGTAACGAACTTCATCCTATATTCTTCCATAAAAGAATAGGGCGGAATGTTTCATCCGCCCTATCGAATCAACAATCAAGATTAAGCCTGACCGCTACCAGAGGAAGCGCCAGAGCCTTCGGTGATACCGCAGTAACCAGCGACGGTGGAATACAGGGAATCCACAGCGCCAGTACCTGCGCCAGAGCCGGAGCCAGCCGTTACAGCACCTGCGATCTGAAGCATGCGAGGGGACTTCTGGATGTTCTCGGCATTGCCGCTCCAGTAGTATTCGATGCTCAGGACATCATAGGTCTTGGACAGGTCGATAGCCCAGGTGATGTCGTAGTTGTTCGGATAGTCATAACCACGGAAGTAGTCTGCACGCTCACCAAAAGCAAACTGCTCGAGGTCTGCAAGGATATAGTTGGCGGGATACACGAGGTTGCCGGAGATGTTGCTCTTGGCGACGGTATCCGTACCCCAGACGATATCCTGCTCCCAGTTGTTCGGAGAGTAGCGGAAAGCTACGGAGAACGGGACAGGCTCGCCGGAGAGTTTGCCACGGACATATTTGCCGACAGCTTCTACGAGGACGACGCCCGATGCGGAGCCGGTGACGGAACCTTCGGCGGTGTCACGGGTCACTTCGCTGCCATTGCTGAAGACCTTCAGGAGAGGATAACCACCCACTTCCGGAGGCAGAGCCTTGGCGATAGCGATGGCCAGTGCTTTGTGGAAAGCCGTAGCGTTGGCAGTGTTCGTAGCGTCACCGGTCACGGTAGCGACGACAGACATGCTGTTTGCGGCATCGTAGTCGTGGATGCCCATGAAGGTGATGATGCAATCCACGGTCTTGCCGACGAGGGCAGAGAGCGTGACAGCGGAGGTGTCCACGAGGAGGGTGTGCATCATCAGAGGACGAGCCATGTCTGCGGAGGCAGTCTTCTTCAGGCTGACGACCTTCTTCGGGTCGATAGAGTCACTTCTGGTCAGGAGGCCATCGGCGTTCTTGTAGATGAAGTAGAACTCACCGGTAGCAGCCTGCTTCACCTGAATATCCAGGTTGTTGGCAATCGTCGAGCCGGTCTTGTCAGCACCGGCGACAAAGAAATGACGGGTCTGGTTGGTGTTGAAATTCTGCATGTTCGTTAATTTTTATTGATTGAGTTTACTTTTATTCCTTTTGCCGCCAATGCCATCTGGACGGCTCGTTCCAAAATAATGTTGTGGAGGGCAGAGTTCAGGGCGCATCCCTGTTCCTTCGTCTCTCCGTTGACAGACAGTCCATCGGGCATATCCTCAAGGACTATCGGTTCAGGTTTTGCCAGATACCGAATCAGATAATTGGAGAAGGTATATTTCGATACCAGCTCCACCTTTCCGTCTCCAGCATCCAGTCTCAGTACACGGTTACTGTTCGGACCACGGAAAGGATTTCTTCTGACACGGTTATATTCGTCATGGGTGACGGGAGCGACATCCGCGATACTGCCGTTGTAGCATCCGAGGCTGTTGTCAGCGAACTTCACCTGCTCATAGATGATGAACAGGATATCCGTCGGCAGCGTATAGAAGACGGAAGTGGCGCTCACTCCCGTTCCCGTAGCCGTAGAAGGAGAGTCGCTCTTGACTAACACTTCAAGATAGCGTCTCATCTCCTCGGTGGTCTCAAAAGACTCCCCATAGGAGTTCCTTCCACTGTACAGGCCAACGACGACATCATCCTGGGCCATGGTCAGATACAGCGACTTTTCGAACTCGTTGAACTCGATGCTGTCAGGAGCCTGCATCTTGTCAAAGTCTTCGAAGCGCCGGTAGCTGTCTACCAGGGTATCAAAACCGTTGCTCAGTTCTTTCGTCGTCATGGCTTATCGTCCGTTTTGCTGTTCCTGTCTTGCCTCCTGCCGTGCGGGTGTGCTGTGCGTTGCGATAGCCAGTTCAACAGCCTTGTGGAGAATATCCGTATGGAGGATGTTGTTCAGCTCGCACTCGCTGGCTGTACCCACACCGTCGATGGTAAGGCCATCGGGCATGTCTTCGAGGACGATAGGCTGCGGTCTCTTGACATACCTGATCTTATATACATACTGATATCCCTCGGGAAGGGTATCGCGCGGAATAAGCTCCGTCATCACATCGAAACCAGTGGACTTGTTCAGGAACAGACGCCACGCCTGCTTCTTCAGGGGCTTACCGAATGACTTCGACATCTGACGGTCATATTCCTTGGCGGAGATAGGTACGATGACATATTCCGCCTTGATGCTGTTGTCGGATGTCTTCTTCATCAGAAGCTTCTCCTGAATGATGAACAGAACCTCGGAGCTATTGTCGGAGCGCTTCGGAATCTGGTAGATGATGCCACGGGAGTCGAAGGTGCCGACAGTGCTGTTCGTCTCGGGAGACAGAATCGCATTCTTGATGAGGGAACTGAAGTCCGTCTGCCGCTGAGCGCTGTCATCGAAGCCCTGAGCCTGGGGGTTGTATGCCCTGTCGCAGTAAGAGCGAAGCACGATATCCTGCGCCTGTGTCAGAAAGGAGGACTTCTCGTATTCGTCGAGCACTATCTGCTGACCGGAAGCCTGTTCCCCAAACTGGGCCTGACTGCCATAGCTGTTCAGAAGTGTGCTGAAACCGTCGCTAAACTCTTGTAGTGTCATAGTCCTTTGTTAGTTCTTCTGTTCCACTGATACCGGGTCATTCCATGCAAGCTTCGCCAACAGCACCGCACGCTGGATGATCTCGTCAGCCAGATGTTCGGGAAGGGCGCATTCCGTAGCCAGACGCACCCCTTCTATGGTGAGGCCCTGCGGCAAGTCTGCAAGGATTATCGGAGTCGGATACTTGACATAACGCATCCTGTACGAAAGCGAGGCGCTCTGCGGGAAATTGGCAATCAGCTCTATCTGCTTGTCGTCAGTGATGAGCCGCCATACCTGTCCCTTCGGGGGATACTTGAACGGCTTCTTCATCAGCCGCGCATATTCCTCGGAAGACAACGGCACGACAACCATGTATCTGTCGTTAAGCATGACCTCTTCGTCCAACACAAGGAACGCATCGGAAGGAAAAGTATAATACTTCGTCGTGGTTCTTGTGTTGAAGCGATTGGTCGGTGTCGCCGCTTGCGGAGCAGTATTGGTAATAAGCGTCTTGAAATCCGACTGCCTGCGGGTGCTGTCGTCAATTCCTTCCTGAAGGACATTTGCCTTGGGCGTAAAGACATCCTTTACGAGAGCGAGCTGCGCTTGCGTAAGAAACGAACTCTTCTCGTAGACATTGAGTCCCGGAGCCTTGTTGCTCATGATGTTGTTCCACAGTATGTCGAACTGAAGCGACCACTCAGACAAAGATTTCATACCTATACCCTATGTTTTTCCACTTCGCTTTCGAGCAAATATTTGATGTCCTGATGTGCCGGGAGATTGATGTACCGGGCAGCCATCGTCAGCGTGGGGTTCTCACCATTCTCGCAGAGCGGCGTACCGTCTGCTGCGAGGAAATAGTAATCGCCACGGACAGTGACCTTGCCCAGTTCAACGGCTCTCCGAAGGATGACCTTGGCGTGCAGCAGAGGGTCCGTGATATAGCTGTAGAACTTCTTCGCATCCTGCTGGATGAGCATGTTCACACGGGCCTTCAGGAAATTGGCCTCCGTATTCTGCGCGTATGGCCTAGCATCAAGGAGTTCGACGAGAATACGCAGGGTATCCAGGTCATTCTCAATCTTGCCGAACTCCTTGTACGAAGCCATCATAGCATCCATCTTGGCATTCTCCAACGCCGTCTCCTCCGTGGTGCGGACAATCTCGAAACGATAGGTAGCCTTCGGTCTCTCGATGCGCTCCTGTACGGAAGGTGCCACCATGTCGCTGTTGGCGAGCAGCACCTTGTACTTGATGTAGTCGTCGGGATCGCTCAGGTCAAGATACATACCTTCTTTCGTAAGGTCGAACTTGTAATCGTCCCAGTAATTGTCCTCCTTGTTGTACACGGAAAGGGCGTTGTCGTCGAGGCCAAGCTTCTTCTCCAGGAAATCCTTCTCTGCGTTGGTCAACACATTCTTGTATTTCTTGGTAGATTCGAGGAACGGCACCACGATGGTAATTTTCGCACCATCGGCAAGGTTTCCGTAGTAGGGATGTGACTTGTCGTTACCGGCAAAGCCGTTCTCCTGCGGAACGAACCTCACATAGATGCGCTCGTTTCTCAACGGATTGACCTCGACTTTCTCCATGACATCTGTTTTCTTTTGTTTCTTAGTGTTTTCTTCCATAATTATCTTCCTCCATATTTTCAGTTACTACGCTTGCAGGATAGCAGGCACGACGGTGATGAGGCGAGTTGCGTCATACACGAGGATACCCTGGGTAGCCTTGTAGTGAGCAACTGCCGAATCTTCGTCATACGAAGCGAAGTGGTTGTTGAACTCGCCCGTGAACGGGTTGGCAAACGGACCCCACTGGTAACCGCGAAGCTCAGGCTGACCCTTGATCATACATTTCTGCACATTCGGGACGCTCTTGCCTTCGGACGATACATTACCGGCGAAGCTGATGTCGTAGGTGTAGCTCTCGGCAGGACCACCCAGCGGGTGCATGACCTTGTTGGTCTGGAGGTCATCCTTGGTCGAGTCGATCATGATGGTCACCTCAACGCCGTTGGCGGCAATCCACTTCGTCACCTGGAAGTCAGCCACGGAGACACCGTTAGGAGCATAATTCGTAGCAGCCTTCTGGACATACGGGACATTGCTCGTACCACCATACAGCGGCAGCCAGCCACTCATCTCCTGTTTGGCAGCCTTGCTGAGCTGGATAGCACCACGCTCACCGGTGCGGATAATGAACCTACGGCTGTTGAAGTCGATCTTGCCGTAGCACATCTCTGCGAGGGCGTCGTTGATGATGTCGAGTTTGAACTTCGTGTAGGGGCGGACATTACCAGCTTCCTTCAGCTGACGGAAACCGGCACCCTGACGGTTAGGCAGACCACTGAGACCCATGTTGGAAGCCTCGCCATCCACCATGATGGTAGAGACACCACGGTCAAGGGAGTTGTTCTTGTATTCACTCCAGGTCTCTTCCAGCTTCCAGGTCACCGCGAGCATCCAGCGGGATGCCATGACGGTTTTGGTCTGGCCATTGATTTCACGGGAGACGGGGATATTGGCAGCGAGACGCTTGCCGAGTTCCTTACCGCCGATCTTGTGCTGGATACGGACATGCTGCCATTCAGCGCTCATTGAGATAGGGCTGGAGAAGCGGATGTCACCAACCTTGCGGGAGAAGTTGTCTTCCACAGGAGCATAAGCCCAGCTGAAGCGCTCACCGGCGAGCAGACGCTCTGCGGGAATACCGGCACCACCACGGGCACCAAACGGCTCCACGAGATAAACGGTGTTCGTACCTTCGGCACGACCTTCTTCCTTTACAATGACAGGATAGACCTCATTGAGATTGCCCCAGAGGACTTCACCGAGGGCGAACCAGTCGGTAGGGAAAACAAGATAGAAGGGTTCGAAACCGACACCGACATTGGCAGAACCGGAAACGACCTTCGTACCATCATAACGACGAGCCTCAACAAGCGGGATGTTGCGGCGGGAGCTGGTCACGATGTCCCAGTGCAGGCGGCTGTCATCTTCGTATTCGCGGACAGGAACCTCACGGGAGAGATAGCTGTCGAGCGTCGGCAGATGCATGCTGCTCATCAGGGTAATCATGACATCGGTGGCCTTCTGCGGGTTGGTGCGGAACAGGTTGTAAAGGTGGTTATCCTTGGTAACGGTTCCACGCCATGCAGTCACGCTGGCCATCTGGGTTGCATTGATTTGTGCAGGCATAATTAAACAATTTTAGTTAAACATGGTTTTCTTCTTATCCTACCTGCCAGTCGTCTGACAGGAGTACATCCTCGTTGGTTCCCCTACCGCCACCGGACAGGTAGTTGATGGAGCCGTCGGCGTTGAAGGACGAGGCGTTGATTTTCTTTTCCAGCTCGCGGATTCCGTTTCGCTTCTGTGCCTGTACCTGTGGCTTCACGAATCCAGCGAGGTCTTTTCCTTCGTTGGTAAGCACGAACCAGATACCGAGCTGCTTGAGGAACTCTAGAGGGTTCTCCTTCTGGAACTTCTGTATCGCCGTCATCAGCCGTCCCGTATCAGGGTCCTTGTACACCGGCTTGGAGATGGCATCATACACACGGTTGCAGGTCTTCTTGTCGAGCTTCGTGTCGCCGAGCTTGATCTCGTCGTCCAGCACCATCTTCCGCAGGTCTTCCTCCTGCTTCTTCATCCGTGCTTTCGACTCGTCAGCTTTCTTCTTCGCATCGTTGCGCTCCTGCTCATACCTATCGTTGAAATGCTTCTTCAACGCGTCGAGCGCATCCTTGGCATCCTCGATGTCCGAAGCGGACTTGAAGGACTTCTCCACCTCGCGCTTTGCCCTGTCATCCGTATAACCTCTTGTGATGAGGTCATTATAGATAAGGTAGCGTCGCAGGTTCTCTCCATCCTCTCCCTCGGCGGTCAGCGCATCGTCGTCCAGGGAATCCAGATATTCGAGCGTCTTCTCGTATTTCTGGATGGACTCAGGCTGAACACCGTTGTTCAGTGCCTCGTCTATCCTGCGCATGCGCTCATCCATCATGGATGTCACGGCTTTCTGCATCAGCTCAGCGAAATCCTCCGGGGTGTTGACCTTAGCCAGTTCCACATCATCGAAATCGGGAAGGATGCCATCATTCTTCAGGGCGCTGGCTATGGAAGAATATAGGCTGGAAGAAGAACCACCGTCATGCTGTTCGATGGCATCCGTTCCGGTTTCTTTTTCGTCGCCTACTTTCTCTGAAGGTTGCTCCGGCTGTGCCTCAGCTTCCTCCTCAGCGCTTTCTTCTGTTTCGTCGTGCTTGTCAGGCTGCTTGTCTGTGTCTACCGCAGCCTCCTCTTGTTCAAAGAACTTTTCGGCTTCCTCATCGGAGAGGATACCGTCGATTTCAAATCCAAAATTTTCTTCCATATTCTTTCCAGTTTTGTTATCACAAATGTAAATAACAAGACAAAACAAGCACAGCCCCTAAATTTCTAGTTTAGAGGTAATTAAAAAATTTATTTAAACCAAAGGTTTTGTTTATCTATTCTAAACGCGGTACTTTATCCTTATCGCATTCACTACAGCCATAAAGACATATCACATCCGCAAGGTCACGGGCGGAATCTCCAGCCAGATATGCAGGGGTTTCTCCTTCCAGGTCTACGCCCAACTCAGATGCTATGGCAACTGCCATATGGTGTATCTCGTGTACTATGGTATCCAAAAACTCGTCAGAAGACGATACAGGCCCTATGACGACAAGACCCACCTTGAATATTGGATTAGTATATGTAAATCCCGTGTTGTCCTTATCAGACAGAAGGATACTGTCTACCTGCTGGATTATCTCATCCGAAGCACACAGGCGGTCAAGCTCATAAAGGACTTCCTCCCTGTCATAGTGTTCCTTGGCAAAGAGGAAGTCGATTATCCAGCGTCCGACAAACAGCGTGCGGCGTATCATCAGATCATATCCTCCCACATGATAGGAACTCCCTTGCCGGAACAGTCTGCTACAAATCGTGTAAACGCTATGCCTTCGTAGCCATCCTCGTCGTCAAGGACATCGCGGACATATCTGGCGAGATACTCTTCATTGGGAATAGAACTGCCGAGATAGTCAGATACGCCCATGTGATAGACGAATACCTTGTCATAGCCCTTGTCGTTCTTCAGTTTGATGCCATATGTGGCAAGGACATTCTCCACATACTCGTAGGTACGCTTGTCTATAGACTTTCCTCCCCTGTCTTCCATGCGGGATATGGCCCAGTCGCTCATAGCCTTGCTGAAATGCCAGCCATAGTGCGACAGATACGCATCCATACCGGCAGGAAGGATATCGTAATAATCCAATCTTTCCATTGCAGTAAAAATTAAGGGGAGACTGACGCCTCCCCCGGTTACTAACGATAGCGTCTCATGCTGCCGCGTGCACCGCGCTCCTCCATATCTTCGTGCTCATCACGACGGGAGTATCCGCCTCGCTCGCTGTAGCCATATTCATCCTCCATCTCTTCGGTGAGTTCACACAGCGTCTCGATGGATTTCTTGGCCATCTTGAGGGCCTTTTTATAGTCGCGGTAGTCATCGCCGCCGCGTTCCATGATATGTACAATACCCATTGTCTTATTCCTCCTTGGTTTTAGTCGTTCCGAGCTTGGCAGAGAGCATACCCATAAGCTGCTCGAACTTTCCGTTCATATCTTGGAGCTGTGTCTTCAAACTCTCGATTTCCTCTGCCTGCTTCGCTTCCTTCTGCTTCTCCGGCTGGAGTTGAAGTTGCAATGCACGACAGGATTCCACCATCTTTTCGTGATAGGGTCTCTGGTCGAGGACTTGTTGTGCGGCTGCCTCCATAGAGGCGAGTTCGCGGATGATTGCCGCCTTGTCTGTGGCTATGAAATAACCCTGGTCAGGAAAGTTTGCCATTACGCCATTTGCGGGAAGACCAACAAACGGAATTGTCTTATCATCGACTTGTACGGTTATATCCGTGACGGGACCATTGAGCATAGCCATCGGCTGGCTTGGATTGTAGGTCGGCATATGGGTGTTCACCGTTAACACCTTCCCTTCTGCAACACGAGGCTCATTCTTGTACAGTATATGCAGGTATGCTCCCTGCTGAAGACTCTGGAACATAATTAATAATTTTGGTTAGTTGTTAGGTTGTTGCCGGGGCAAGCGGCGAAGTAAGCTGAAGGATACCGCTGAAGTAATCGTAGAATACGGTGATAACACCTACACCAGCGAGATCAGCGGCAGTCACATTCGTACCTCCAAAGAAGGTAAGGTTTCGCGTGTTGCCGTTCAGCGTAAACCGCACAGGCAGCGTCCCAGTAGCGTCCGAAGGAATAGCATCGGCAATGTTCATCGTCAGATAACCCATTGCAGGAATCCTACGGAAACCAAGAGCGAAGTCCACGGTATCCGTGCCGACGGTTACGCTGCTGGTACGCAATACCGGAATGCCCGATACATTGGTGGTGATATTTGAACAGCCAAACATAACACGCCCTCCTAGAAGCTTACGCCATTACCATAACCGAAAGCCGCACCGTAGTAGCCACCATTCACATACGGAGTGGTATTCACTGCGGTGAGCGCAGGCCACTGTACCGGAACAGTATTCGGCTGACGCGCAGACAGGTCAGTGATTTTCTGGTTCAGTGCATTGAAAGCAGCGGTGAAAGCCTCAGTCTGCTTGTCGTTGCTGATCTGGTTACGCAGCTGAGTGATGATGTCCGACTGCGTGTCAATCTTAGACTGCATGTCACGCTCTTTTGCAGCACAGAATTCAGCGACCATCGAAGTCTTGAGATCTGCAATCGCATCAGCATTGCGCTGACTTGCACCGGAGATTGCCGAGGCAAGGGTATTCGTCTGATTCAGCGTAGCAATCTGATTTTCGTAACCCTGCGTAGTAACCAACTGTTTCATGGTGCAGCAGCATTCGCAAAGTTTTGCCTGCATTGCTGCGTCACCACTCTGGATAGCGTTGATAATCTGGAGCGAGGACATACCAGTCTGCGCAGTCAGAGCGGCGATGCCGTCGCGGATTGCGCTTACGCCTGAGTTAACCAGATTGAAATCCTGACCAAGCGCAGTAGAGAGATTCTGGATAGCGGTCCGGGATGCCTCACCCTGAGAGGTAATAGCGTTCATCAGCAGTTCGCGTCCGCTGTCATTGTTGATTTGGTTGGAAAGGAAACCGGCACCGGAGTTGTTACCGCCGAAGCCATTGCCCCAGCC
>Ga0310696_10006764_pt1 | contig 13561 bp, 12 predicted proteins | sample AusTroGonzalo_MG_4_FD_203885 | JGI IMG/M metagenome (GOLD analysis project Ga0310696, IMG submission 203885) | Bovine rumen microbial communities from tropical cattle in Woodstock, Queensland, Australia - Gonzalo_02 (v2) (version 2) | ecosystem: Host-associated > Mammals > Digestive system >... | reverse complement strand
ATTTTGATTCGTCAGGGAACATTATCTGTGGGTGATGTGTTTGTAGTTGGCGAAACATTTGGTCGTGTCCGTGGTTTGATAAATTCAAATGGTGTTCGTGTTAAATCTGTAAAGCCAGGCCAACCTGCGATGGTGTTAGGATTAGAATCTGTGCCTTCTGCTGGTGATGAATTGCATGTTATGGAAACCGAGGCTCAAACACGCGAAGTTGCAGCATATCGTGTTCAAAAAGCCAAAGACAAAGCAAATGCAGTTAAGCGTTCTTCGTTAGAAGAGTTGTTTGCTAAACGTGATGAAACAAAAAAATTGACTTTGCCGATTATTCTGCGTGCAGATGTACAGGGTTCTGTTGAAGCTATTTCCGACATGTTACGTGGATTTAATTCTGACAAGGCTGGTGTAGAATTGTTGTCTGCCGGTGTTGGTCAAATTACCGAAGGTGATATCAGATTGGCAACTGCATCTGGTGCGGTTATAATCGCATTTAATGTTCGTGCGGATTCCGCTGTGCGTGATATGGCAAGAAATAACGGTGTAGATATAAGATATCACAGTGTTGTTTATCGTATCACAGACGAAATTAAAGAAATTTTGTCTGGAAAATTGGCACCAGAACACAAAGAAAACTTTATCGGATACGCAGATGTCATCGCATTGTTTACTGTGGGCAAGGGCACAAAAGTTGCAGGATGTCGCATCAGTGAGGGTGTGGTAAAGAAATCTGCATTGGTGCGTTTGCTGCGTAATAATGTTGTTATATACGATGGTAAAATTGGTGAATTGCGTCGTGAAAAGAACGAAGTTAGTGAAGTTTCAGGCGCTGGCGTAGAATTCGGTATGAGCTTTGATAAGTACAACGACCTTAAAGAGGGTGATCGTGTCGAATGCTATGAAGTCCAAGAAATCAAAGCACAGTTATAAAATAAATTATTTTGTAATAAAAAAACACCGGCATTTGCCGGTGTTTTCTTATATTTTTTTGTTATGATTTTACAGACCTTTTGGTGTGTCCATTTTAACAGAAGAAATCTTTTTATTTAATGCTTTGACCACTTCGTCTGTGATATCAAGACCTTTGATTTCTTTGCCGACACGCGCCATACGACCATCAATTACCAAATCAAGATGCTTTTTTGCAATTACGCCTTCGATAATTGGATCCAGATGTTTCTTTTGAATTGTTGATAATGCTTCTTGATATGCGGCATCAATTGCCTGGGCATTTTCAGACAAATCGCGTTGGAATTGGCTTACGCGTTTTTGATATTCAACAACACGTCTTTGCAAAGCTTCTTGGGATAACATATCTTGTGATTTTTCGATGTCAGCTTTTTCTTTTTCAATAGCTTTTTGTTCTTTTTCCAATTTAGATTTCAATTTATTTTCAAATGAAGCGCGTTGTTTGTGTAAATCTTCCAAAACAGTTGCTTCTTTTTGGATTTGTTCCATACTGACCACTGCGATACGCAAATCAGCCCCAGTGACAGCTGTTTCTGTCACTTCTTTCAAAGCTGTTTCAGTAGATACACCGCGTCTTGCAGCGCTTATTGCCCAAATGCCAAGCAACGCCACAACAATCACGACCCCAGCAATGATGCCCATTTTTGAATATTTTTTAACTGTTGGATTTAATTCTTTTGTTTGTGCCATTTTTACTTCCTTTGTTTTTATTGGTTAACTGACTGGAATATAGCAAGATTTGTATAAAAAATCAATGATTATCTGGCTGGGCTTAATCTTATTTCTACGCGACGATTCATCAATCGTCCCATGTCATCTTGGGCAGCAATAGGACGCGCCGCACCACGAGCCACAATAAACATGCGTGATGTAGAAATTTGATGTTGAGCAAAATATACAGCAACGCGTTCTGCCATATCTAATGACAAAGCATGCGCCGCAGTTTTATCTTGCATAGAATCTGTATAGCCAGCAATTTCCATAAATGTTGCGTTATATTTGTTCAATATTTTGGAAATGGTTTTTAATGTGTCTGCACCGTCAACAGATATATCTGCAACATCCGGTTTCATAATTGCATCACGAACCAATATGATTACTACATCGGTTCCTGCGCGTTGAACAGAAATTCCTGGCTTTCGCAAAGCATCATATAGTTCATATTCTAAATTAGACATATAATTCAACAAAACCGCATTATCCAGGTTGTTTTTATCGCCGTATTGCATTTTGGCTGATAATTTGCCATCTTGTGTTATAACTTTGCCGCCATGCCCCATATACACCGGCAATTTAGCCGTTTTGGCATTTTCTGTCATATCCATAAAAGACGCGCCATACAAATACTGGTTCCAATCAGCACGATTTGGGCTGTGGTATTGCAAGCACCCAGAAAGTAAAATTGCAAAAGCAATAAAGATTATATTTTTTCTTGTCATTTTATTTTACAAAAAACGATACTATGTTCCCGCCAGTTTTCATACAATACGAAGAATCTGATGTATCATATCCATTAACAACCAAATATTCGACCCAATTAAATTTCTTTGTTGTAAAGTAAGCACATTCTTCGAAAGATAAATCCACTAAATTTATTGAAAATTCATCGCCTTCATAATTGCTGGTGACGGACCAGTCTTTACCACCAGCTGGTGCCCGATCATTATTTATAACACCAGCTTCGATTAAATAATCAACAGACACATTTGTATACCCTGAGTGATTCAACAAAATATGAGTCTTTTGAGCAATATCTTTTAATTCTTCGCTGGCAATAAGCCGTTTTTGTTTTTCATTTGTTGAATGATACATGCTGTATGTTGCAGATATCATGATTGCACCAATCGCCAAAACACCGACAATTTCTATTAATGAACGCCCGGATTGCTCTCTCATCTTTGTTCGCCCTTTGTTTTTTGTTTTATTTAGATACACCAACGATTTCTGCACCTTCAAATAAATTCATCGCATCAGCCACCATAGGATCCGCCGCGATTTCAGATTTTTTGTGTTCAGAAATTGTTTCTTGTTTTGGATCTTCACTTGTTATTTCAAGTGTCCAATTTTTACCAGTATTATCCTTTAACCACAAAGTCAATTTTTGTGGAAAACTTTTATCGTTTTGTCTGTCAAAATATTTTATTTTTCCATTTTCAAATTCCAGAATTTCCAAATTAGAACTGACATAAGAATACAGCAATAATTCGCGTGCATTTTGTAATGCGTTTACCAATTCATTCGCACTTTTTATATCAATATATTGTGATTTTTCTGGTGCAACTGGCGCTGCTTTTTCAGATTTGTTTTCTTCCCGTTTGATAGAATCTTGTTTTAACAATTCTGGAATAGACGGCATATCTGCAATATGCATCAATCGTATAATCAACATATCAAAACATTGTTTTTGATTACTTGATGATTGTAATTCAGGAACCGCAGCAACCATAACCTGCCATATTCTGGACAAAGTATTTAATGATATCGTTTCGTTTATTTTTTTGATTGTTTCGCGCTGATCCGCAGTATATGGCGAAGACGATGCTTCTTGTAAACGCAAAGAAGGATACATACGCGTTGCCCAATGTGTCCATTCCATCATGTCGTTAAGCAACATTGTTAAATCTGCCCCATTTGCATAAATTTCGTCCAGTTTGTTTAACGCTGCACTGGTGTCACCAGACAGAACGGTTTTCATAAAATTAACAACTGTGCCGCGGTCTGTTCGTTTAAGCATATCAAGAACCGCGCCTTCATCAACATGACCACCAGTTTGTGCAATCGCCTGGTCCAGCAAAGATAATCCGTCACGCACAGAACCATCTGCCGCGCGTGCTAATAATTCATTGGCTTCGTCTGATAAAGTGATTTTTTCTTGTTCTGCGACCCACGCAAAATGTTTTTTTAATGTTTCAACAGGAACGCGTGCTAAATCAAATCGCTGGCAACGCGACAAAATAGTGACTGGCACTTTTCTTATTTCTGTCGTAGCCAAAATAAATATCACATGTGCCGGTGGTTCTTCCAGTGTTTTAAGCAATGCATTAAAAGCACTGGTCGATAACATATGAACTTCGTCTATAATATAAACCTTGTATCGTGCATTAGTCGGACGATAAAGCGCAGCATCTAAAATTTCGCGCATATTATCCACACCAGTATGCGAAGCAGCGTCAATTTCCATAACATCAATATGTTGACCCGCCGCAATCGCGCGACAATTTTCACACACACCACATGGTCTAGATGTGGCTGTATCCGAAGATAAACAATTCAAAGCCTTTGCTAAAATACGGGCAGTACTGGTTTTTCCAGTTCCGCGTATCCCGGTGAAAATGTACGCATGTGCGATGCGCCCCGTATTTATAGCCGTAGTCAAGGTTTTAACCAAAACATCTTGACCAATAAGAGTTTCAAAATTCTGACTGCGGTATTTTCGTGCTAAAACAGTATAATTATTTTCCATAATGCTTCCTTGTCGTCAAAAGCATAGCAAATAAATATACGATTTCAATTAAAAAACGATAATATTTTATTTTAAATTTGTGATGAAATCAGGAAAACCGATTTCTTCTTCTTCGCCAGAATCGCCTTGTTCCACATTTTCAGAATTTTCAGCAATTTCTTCGGCGACCGCTTTATCCTTTGGATCACGCAAAGAATCGATTTTAGCCTGTTCTTCATTAGCAATACGACAATAATGTTCCGCCGCTTGTAATAAACGTTCGCGTTCGATTTCGTCACTGGTTTGACGAGCCTGGTCGATATATTGTTTTCTTTTCTGACGCCATTTATGACAGCGTTGAATCATCTGTCCCACAGGGGTTTGATTTTTTTTATTAGCCATGTTCTTTTCTTTTTTATAAAGGAAATACTTTTTCTTAACCAAGTGACAATTTTTTTATCACTTAATGTTTCAACACAATACATGTTATAACATCTTAAAACTGATTGCAATAATTTTTTTCAGTTGCTATGATTGACAGTGTAGGAGGGGGATTTTATTTGAAAAATCAACATGGTAATTTCTTGTTGCAAGCGTTATTAGCATTAACACTGGTTTTTGCTTTTATGCCTTTTTTTGCAAATAAATTGTCATCTCGTGATTTTGCAGCGCAAATGTATACCGCCACAGAACAAATAGAAACTGCGTATAATGCTGCGCGTATTTATTTGCGCGAAGAAAAAGATAAATTGCCATATAAAAAGCAAGAATTATCAGGAAATTCTTTTGTTGATGTACTGGAACATTATGGATTGCCTTTGGGATTTGTGCCAGAAACAACTTTTAAACAAAAATTATCATTTGTTATAGATAAAAACCAAGATGGAATTCGTGGATACATAAATGTCGAAGGTGGTAAATTATCAAGAATCCAGATGGCTGAATTGGCACGCAGAATTGGTTTTTATGCTGTGTTGCATGGTTCTGGCATAGAAGTAAATATTCCAATTGATACAATGTATTCAGATATTGTGTCTAAGAAAGAAACAGATGAAAATGTGGGCTTTTTGGCTGAATTAGATATGAATAATAATTCTGTCGACAAAGCTGGTGTTTTGTTTGCGCGAAATGGTGTTTTTGAAACAGCGCAATTTAATACTTTGGTTCTTTATGGTTTGGAATCAGGACGCGAAGGAAAAAATAAAATATCAGATTTATATGCCAATAGAACGGTTTTTCAAAGCGCGGATGGTGGTTCGGCTTTGTCTTTGTTGCGCGGCGAATTAAATGTTAGTGATTTGTCATTAAGGACGATTTCTAAATTCGGCACTGCAGGTGGATTTGAATCTAATTCTGCAGCGGTGCATGAATTTTCCATGGCAGAAGGAAAAACAGGCTTCACAGGTCCATCTGATTGGCAGGTTCATGGTTCTGTGCGTGCTGATAATTTCAGTTTTGCGACAGATAGATTGGATATAACTTCTTACATCGATGCTTCGCGTGGGCAAGATGTTTATATAGATTCAGACACTTTGTCATATAATACAAAAATGGGTATAGAAGTTAAAAATATTTATGCTACGAACATATCGTTGCGTGATCAAACTTCGTATGGGTTATTAAATGGGCAAAGTGGGGCTTTGTTGATTGATATTAGACCTGCGGGAACATCTTTACTGCCAGATGCTTATATAGATACGATAAACAATGATTCTTTTGAAATTATCGCAAATGCTAAGGATACAGATGGAAAAACGGTTTCTTGTAAAGACATCATAACAGGTCTTGGTGAAACATATAACAATAAGTCTTTGGCACAAAACATAATTTGTCAGTATGTTTTCTGGCAAAGATTAGAAGCAAGAATAGATATAAAACAATGTTTTAAAAGTGGCAGAAATGACTGTTTGTAAAAAACATTTTAATCGCGCGATAACATTGGCACAACGCGGCGCTACAATGACAGAGGTTATATTGGCTGTTGCTGTCGTTGTTGTTGTATCGCCTTTTTTGTATAATCAAATTATAGACATGACACATGAATCTTCTGATATCGCAACGGCAAATAAAATAGTGGATTTGCGTGGTTCTGTTATAAATTATTTGCGTATAAATCAACCCCAATGGGATGAAGTTGCGGAAATAAAAATGGGTGAAGAAGAACTTGCTGAAATAGCACCAATGGCACACAGTGGTTTTATTGATAAATACAAAGTAAATGGCGCAGAAATCACAGATGTTTATTTGGCTTTTGATTTGGATTTATCTGATTACAGAATAGCGAATATCGCGAAGCAAATCGGTGAAGATGCTGCGGTTGTGCGTGAAGATGGAATTGCTTATTCTCAAAGCTGGGCTGTGTCCGCTCCAGAAGATTTTTATGTTGGTGATTTGATTTATAAAATTTCTCGTGATTTTGAAGGTGCGGATAAATCTAGATTTTTACATCGTGGCACAATGGGTGAAGATAATCTGAATCAAATGAATCGCGATTTACATTTGAACAATTATAACATTTTTAATGTCAGCACTATTGATGGTGATTCTGCCAAGATAACAGATGTTGATGCGGTGTTTTTAAATGCTGATGTTATTGATGCGAACAGTGTGTATTTTTCTGCGGGCGCAAATATGAATTCTATGAACATGGCGGTTGGTTCAATGCGTGTGACTGGTGATACAAACGGATTTAAGATGATACGCGCAGATATGCTAAATGGGAATAAATACACCACAAATGGCAGATTAGTTGTTGACAGGGCAACAATAGGCAATTCGATAAATGTATCTAATAATTTAATTTTGAAATCCAGCAGTGCGAAAAAAGTAAGTGGTTTTGGTGGTATATCAATGGGGAAATTGTTAACCCCGTATTTATCTGCTACGGACATAACATTTTTTGAAAATTTTGGATTAACGGTTTCTGGCGAATTGTTATTAACTGGGGATGCACCATTAAAAATTGGTTCTTGGCTGTTTCCAACACCAACACCACCATCTTTTTCAAAGCTTATATTAACACGCGCAACAATACCATCTGTCCCAGATGCAGCTGAATTTAAAAACATAATACAGAAAGGTTGGCAGAACAAATAATGACAAGAAAAAAAACTTCTTTTTTTTGGCATAAAACACAGCATGGTGGAATGCTGGTTGAATTGATGATGACAATTGCTTTGGCGGCGATAATTATTCCGTTTGTGTTTCGCTATCAACAAACAGCTGTGGAACGCGCTAGAAATGTTGCGATAACAAAACAGATGGAAAATGTTCAAACTGCACTGGAAAGATACATTGTGGAAAACAAAACAGAATTGATGAAGCCAAAGGGTAAAAATATATCGCGCGTAAAAATAAGTGATTTGGTTAATTACGGATTACCTGAATATATCGCTGAAAATTACAAAGATGATTATCAGTTGCGTATTTTGAAAACCGCGGACCAAAGGGACAAATCTGTATTACAGGGTATAGTTATTTTGTCTAACAGCGAAATCACCCCACTTCGCACACGCGAAATAGTAAATTTAGGTGGTGGTCAATTTGGATTTATCGAAGGCAATATGACATATGGTGGTTTTGGTGCGTTCCATGGTAATACCAGTGATTTCGGTATCAAAGATACAAAAGGTTTGGTCGGAATAACATCAACAATGCGCGGTAATACGGAATATTTGTGGCGTCTTCCTTCGGAAAATGAAAGTGATGCGACAATGTTGTCCCCGCTGAATTTAGATGGACATGATATAACCAAAGTAAAATTTTTTGATGCGTCCAAAGCTCAATTTGAAGAAAAATTAAAAGTAAGTCAAATTATGGCTGATTCATTGGTGTTTTCAAATCGTGCCAGTGTAGATGCGATTTTTGCTTCGAACACAGCTGTTGTAAATGGTGCGTTTACATCTGATTCAAGAACTTTGAATGTGGGCGGAATATTGACATTGGCAGATTCTGGAAAATTTTCTAATTTTTATACTAATGATTTGTATGTAAATAATTTAACTTTAAATGGTTTTACAGTGACACCGACTGCCGGAAAATCTTCAACATTGCAAATCATTGGGGATATGGATTTGATTCTGGGACATATTACGGCTGCGTATGTTTCCGTTGGGTATACAGGGTCTGTGACGCCGAAATTGGTGATTAGTGGAAAAATCCAAGATCCCAAAGATTCTTCGTTTTATTGGGATGTTGCAGCTAAGAAAGCGCGTTTTGCAGATATTAATTTCCCAGAATTATACCGTATGGCATCACAAATTGCGAGGTTAGAAGCGGTTCCTGGAACTTCGGCGACAACAATATTTAGTGGTATCGTTGCTAATGTAAATGCCACAGTTGGTGATTATATAAACGGTATAAACAGTATGCAGGAACAAATTCGGGCTAAATATGAAGTGTTGAATTTGAAATAATTTATGCTATAAGAAATATCAAAGGAAAAACTGATGAAGATAATATGTGATTTTTGTAAAACAGAATATACTTTGGATAAAATGCCTAATGCGTCTGTGAGATGTGCGGTATGTGGGCATGTGTGGACTCCGCGTGTGCCTTTTCGTCAAAATGCCATGATTAAATTGATTGCTGCTGTTTGTGCTTTGATTGCGGCTTGTGTATTTTGTTTGGTTGTTGTTTTGAATTTATCTGGTGATTCAAAAAATAAACCGCTGATTACGAAAATAGATGAAAAAAATGTTCATATTGTTGTGGATGAAAATGGGGCCAATCGTTTGTTTGTATCTGGTGATATTACTAATACTACGGATGACATATATGGTTTGCCAAATATTGTGATTATTTCATATGATGAAAATGATAATGTTTTGTCGCGTCAGGCTTTTGTTCCACCTGCAACATTATTGGAACCAAAAACTACTGTCACATTTAACCATATGTTATCTGTAGATCCAACGCATGTAAAAAGATTGTCTGTGGAATTAAAGGGGGCAAAATGAAAAAAATATTAGTATTATTTTTATCGGTGATTTGTTTTTCTGCGTTGGCAGAAGATACACCAACACCACCAATTCCACAACCACGCGTCAGTTTGTTTTCAACCAGTGTAGATTGGTCGGCTGTGACTGGATTGCCATGGCGTCAATATCGTGGCGAAATTACTGGAACCAGTAAATTTTTGGTCAAGGAAGGTCTGGTATTATATTACCTTGATGCGTTTCCGTGTTATGGCGAAGCAGACAGTGTTCGTGTCTGGTTATCGCCAAATGGAAAGATGAATGGACATCTAAGATTGGTTTGTGTTCATGCGCCAGAAACAATTTCTTTTTCATATCGTAATGCAACCGAAGATGCGCTGGATGCGCGTTCTACTGGGATATTGAATTGCCCTGTGACTGGTAATCGCGATTTCAAGATAGATATTTCAAAATGTGTACGTGGTAAAAATTGGACGGAATATAAATAATGACAGAAATTCGCAGATTTACGGTAGACGAAGAAAACACAGGCATTCGTATTGATAAATTTTTATCACTTCAAATGCCAGAATTTTCACGCAGTGAAATACAAAAATTTAATATTAAACGCGCTGATAAAGGCGCATTAAAACTAGCAGACAAAACCAAAACAGGCGATGAATTTGTTGTTGAAATTGCTGAAAAAGAATCTGACATCGCATATGATAATATTTCAAATGATTTTGATTTGGATGTTTTATTCGAAGACGATGATATCATTGTGATTGACAAACCTCGTGGTGTTGTTATGTACCCCAGTGCAGGGAATAAAACGGGGACTTTGGTTCAAAATTTATTGTCTTATACGAAATTGTCGGCATTGGGTGGACAAACACGTCCCGGGGTCGTGCATAGGTTGGATAAAGACACCAGTGGTGTTATGGTTTTTGCAAAAAGTGACGCGGCATATCGTGGATTGGTCAAAATGTTTTCGACACATGATTTGACGCGTAAATATATCGCCTTTGTTTGGGGTGTCCCAACATGGGGCGGGGCAGAAATTACAGGCAATATTGCCCGTTCTTCACGAAACAGACAAAAAATGAGCATGGTTAAAACAGGTGGCAAACCGGCACATACAATCGTAAATGTAATGGATGTCTGGACGCGCGCAGGGATTTCTTTGTTTCGTTGTACACTGATGACGGGACGCACACATCAAATCAGGGTTCATTTGTCTTCGCATGGTTTTCCGGTTGTTTGCGATCCGCTTTATGGTCGTGAAAAATCACACATAGGTTCGGTAAAAAATCCAGAATTATTGAATTTTTTACGCGAACACAATGGGCAAATGTTGCATGCAGAAGTTTTAGAATTCAATCATCCCGTGACAGGCGAAAAAATGCATTTTAAATCTCGCATGCCTGTCGATATGATGGAATTAAAAGAAATCTTAGATAGTGAATGAAAATACTTGTTTTTTAAATATGAAATTTGTTATGATGGGTACAGACAAAGAAAAAGGAAGGGGAAAATAAATGCTCGAATTTATTGGTATTTGCAAGCGTTTTTGTTTGTGTAGTTTGCTTGTTTGCTTTTTTAACGTTTGTATTTTTTTATTTCCTTCATTAGGTTATGTGACAGATTCATCACAATGTGAAAACAGTGTATTGTCGACATATAATGGTTCTGCAAATCTGACTGCAAATTGGCAGGGGAACACAATAAATGTGACATGGTATAATGGCGATACAGAATACGACAGTAATCAATGTACATACGGTGGTGATTTAACAATGCCAAGCAGTATTCCACAAAAAACAGGCTATACATTTAAGGGGTGGCGGGTAAAACCTGCGCCACTTTGTGGTTTGACGGCAAACATGATGTCTTCAGATGGAACGGGACGTGGTTATCTTAGTCATGATGGCAATAAGCGTTCACATGATGTATCATATGGCTTAACCACACCAGGGGATTGGGTTGTAGATTTTAGTTACGGATCATATCGTGGAAACAGCAGTTGTAACAATTTGGCTCCATCTGTTTGGGATACTGTATTAACAGGTTTGATTAATGAAACAATGTCAGATGAAGATGCGTTTGTTACATTATGGGGAAATCGCAACGGCGATTCATATCAATCGTCGCTAAGTAGTAGCAGTACAGGTGTATATTGCTGGTGCCATGCCCAAAGTTATACCCCAAATAATGGCACGTTATGTGACCTGTCAAGCTTGCCGTGGGTATTTAATGGCGACAATGATGATGAAGAAGAATGCGCAACTGAATGTGCTGGGACTTGTGGTCAAGATATTGAATATATGCCTGCGTTTAGAACAGCGGTTTTTGGGGTGCAATAACACAATCTTTTTTATTTAAATTTATTCAGAATAACCCTTTTTTTAACCCCTTTTTTGTGGTATAATATAGCAAAGAGATGAAAAAATTTTGGCTAAGTTTTTTCTTGGGTTTTCTTTATACCGCGACTGTGTCTGCGGCATCTTCTGGTATATCGCGCACAATTCCAACGAAAAACAATACCGAAAACGCAACGGAAGAAAGAACGGTTTTGCCAAATTCAGCCACTTCGTCTGCGACAACAAATCGTGCGACTGTATCACGCAATGTGACCCGCAAGACCCAGGGTGCAACGAACAAAAACGCAACAACTATATCGCGTTCGGTAAATAATCGTAAAAAATCAAGCGGGGCATCATTAAGTGATGTGGTAAACACTGTTGGGCGCAGCGCACGCACCGAAGCCGCCAGTATAAATAATAATCCGGCTTTGCGTCGTGCTGGGATAACTTTGCGTGCTTCTACGGCAGAAGTTGGTGGGCGCGCAACAATCGGAAATACCGGGGTTCAAACAGGTTCAAACATTGATGAACAGGTTCGTGGTATTAAATCGCGTGCCGGCATTTTTGGAACATCTAAGCAAAAAACTGTGACGGCAGAATCTTTGGCAGCGGCCAAGGAAATGATGGAAAAGACTGCTGATTTAAATAATACTTGTCAACAACAGTATAACGAATGTATGGACCAATTTTGCGCGGTTGTGGATACCAACCAAAAAAGATGTTCATGTTCTTCTAATTTGACAAAATATACTGATGCCCAACAGGCTGTCGAAGATGCCAATGCTGAATTAAACGAAGTGGCACAGCAAATTCGCTATGTTGGTTTATCTGCTGATGAAATAAGCGCGATTATGTCTGCAACCGAAGCAGAATTGGAAATGACAAAAACCAAAGATCATACGAAAAACCGTAATCTGTTGGATGATATTGTAGAAATGATTAAAGACCCAACTGCTTATACAGATTTATATGGTTCTTCAGATTATTCGCTGTTGGATTTGGATTTTGATTTTACATCTGATTCTAATGATTTGTTCAGTCTAGATTTGTTTGGGACAACAAATGATATTTCTTCGAAACGTGGAACAGCGCTTTATAACGAAGCAAGAAAACGTTGTAAAACGGTATTAAATCGTTGCAAAGATGCCGGCGGAACAGAAAACCAAATTTCTGGAAATTATGATTTGTTGATTGCCAAAGATTGTGCTGCGTATGAACAGGGACTGGAAAAGTTGAACACAACATTAAAAAACAATGTGCGCAGTGCGAATTTAATGTTGCAAAAGGCGCGCTTGGCGGTATTACAAAATAAAAACGAATACGATGCGCGCGAATGCGTCGGTGCGCTGGAAACATGTATGTTGGATGAAATGGTTTGTGGTGAAGATTATGTAAAATGTGTTGACCCGACCAAGGTTTATATTGATGAAAACGGCAGTGTTGTTCTGGGACGAAATGTTGCATCTATAACAGAATTAATGTCCACATATGATAATACCAAGATTAATACTGATTTTATCAAAAATGCAGTATCTGATAAAAAATGCACAAAAACAGACGGTTCCTGTATCGTAAATTATTTAATGACCAAGATTGGCACGGGGCAATCGTTCAAAGACGGTGGACTTTGTCGCCCAGTGTTGGATAAATGCCAATATTATACTTATCAAAAAAATGGCAAAGATTCGACATATTTACCTTATAATGAAGTTGTTGTGAATTATATTCAACGTGCGCTGGTTAATATCAAGGCGGCACAGACAAAAGTTATTTCAGAATACGCATCAACTTGTTTAAACGATGTTGGAACTTGCTATAACCAACAAAATACCCAAGTCACATCATGGTCGTCTGTGGCTAATATTGATAATATTTATCGT
>Ga0310696_10006763_pt1 | contig 13562 bp, 4 predicted proteins | sample AusTroGonzalo_MG_4_FD_203885 | JGI IMG/M metagenome (GOLD analysis project Ga0310696, IMG submission 203885) | Bovine rumen microbial communities from tropical cattle in Woodstock, Queensland, Australia - Gonzalo_02 (v2) (version 2) | ecosystem: Host-associated > Mammals > Digestive system >... | reverse complement strand
ACCGGCTCGGTTGAGCGGTTCAGCAGGCAGAATGCCCAGTCACCGTTCTCAAGCGGCTTGAACCAGTACTCAATCTCGTTTTCAGTCTTATAACGCAGTCCCTGAACACCCAGCTTGTCCTGATCAATGGCAATCACCTTCTTGTTCAAGATGATGGCGCGGGTCTCATCGGTCATCTTTGAGAGGTCGTTGCCAAGTATGAGCGGAGCAGCCATCATGCACCACATGCTGAAATGGGCGCGGTCCTCGTTTACGCTCATGCCGTTGCCAACCTCAAGCATATCGGGATCGTTCCAGTGGCCCGGACCAGCGTATTTGCGCAGCGGGGCGTTCTGGTCGATGATGCTCAGTACGGTCTGGCCCCAGCCGCGCTGACGGGGATTGCCGGCAAAACGGGCAGTGATATCACCTGTGGTACGCCATGAGTGGCCTACATTCTCTGCCCATTCCCAGGGTTTGTTGGTACCCCACTCGCACATGCTGAACAGTATGGGGCGGCCGGCTGCACGCAGGGCGTCACGCATCAGGGTGTAAGCACCTCGAGGATTGATATTCTCGGTTGCGCACCAGTCATATTTAAGATAGTCTATTCCCCAACGGGCATACTGCAGGGCATCCTGATACTCGTGACCGAAACTTCCGGTACGACCTGCGCAGGTGCGGCGGCCGGCATCGGAATAGATTCCCAGTTTCATGCCTTTGGAGTGAACGTAATCGGCCAATGCCTCTATTCCTGAGGGGAAAGTCTTGGGATCGGGCTGTACAAAACCGTCGGCATCGCGCTCACCGTGCCAGCAGTCATCCATATTCAGGTAGATGTATCCGGCATCGACAAGGCCTTCGGCCACCATAGCATCGGCCTGTTCGCGGATTAGTTTCTCACTGATGTTCTGTCCGAACTTGTTCCAGCTGTTCCAACCCATCTGAGGGGTATCGGCCAGACCTTCCCATTTCTGTGCTGCGCTCCTGACGGGAACGAGCATTACTGCTGCCAGAAGCAGCATTACTGTAAGTTTTCTCATAATTGACTTTATTTGGTTATTGTTTGTTGCGGATCTCTTTTCCGAACGGGAGCAGTGCTGCTATGGCAATCTTGAAATGAGCCAGGCCCAGAGGTATTCCAATAATTGTAATGCAGAATACCAGGCCGCAAAGCGCATGCAGTATTGCAATCTCCCACCATCCTAGCAGTATCCAGAGGATATTGAATCCCATACCCAGGCAACTGGGCTCGTTGGGACGGTCACCGAGTTCCTTGCCGAAAGGCCATAAAGCATAAGCACCGATCTTGAACATCTGCAATCCGAACGGTATACCTATTATCGTCACACACATAATCAGGCCTGCCACGAAATAAAGCAGACTTGTGGCAATGCCTCCAAGCAGGAGCCAAAAGATATTTCCCAGAGTATTCATCTTGAAAAAGGTTTTGTGCGAAATTAGAAAAAATATCCTTTTATATTGTTATTATTTATAAATTTGTGACTTTCAATTCGAACTGAATTACTAGACTCAATAGGGCTTTTAAATTATGGAATCATCCATTACTATAGCTGTTTATTCCATAGGCTTGACAGCATCCGTTATCTTTGGAGTAATACTCTGGCGTAAACGCAAAGATGTGCCGGACAGGTCACGAACATTTCTATCCGCACCTTTACTCATATTCAGCATAATGGGGTTATTATTCATTTCGATGTTAAGCGTTGGCATAACGCCTCTAGTTCACGCAATGCTCGACCCCGCCATAAGCATAATAGGATTGTACGCCATATCATCCTTTCTGTATTATCCTATCGAAATAATGCGACCAAGGTGGTTGACAGGTTGGAAATTACTGATACCATTAACCCCAGCTATACTTGTAACCATCCCATTACTGTTTGGAATAAAGTTTCAGGATATCCAGTCTTTTAGCGACATCAAGGAGAATCTGACCGACATAGACGTTCTGCTCAGAGTAACCTCTAACATATTCCTTGTAATCATATCTCTTTTAATTCTGTTTATCCCGTATAACTGGCGTAAAACAAGCGCAGATAGAAAAATAATACACCGCTATGTAATCTTGTCTTTAATAACAACCATCATTTATTTGTGCAATTGCCTTGCTGGAAGTCAGATGATTGCAAACCTTAATGTTTTATGGTACGTCTTCTTCATGTCCCAGCTCACATATTACGAACTGGAACAAAGAATCATTGTTCCTGTTGAGACACAGGATCTGCCAGATGAACCGGAACAGATTGAATATGTGGCCGATGACAACCAGACCGATGACTTGTGGCAGCGCATCAATCATCAGATGGATAAGCACGAGATATGGAGGAACCCCGACGTTACAGTCGAAATGATGAGCCGCGCAGTAGGCACCAACCGCATATACGTGGCCGACAGCATACGCGAGCACACGGGATTAACCTTCAATGATTACCTGAACAAGTGGCGCACCGAATATATGGCCGATAAGCTCCGCCAGAATCCCTACCAGGACCAGAAACCTCTATATTTCGAGATAGGATACCGCAACCGTCAGACAGCATACCGCAACTTCATTAAGTTCATAGGCTGCTCGCCGAGCGATTTTGTCGCCTCACTTTGATACATTTGCAAAAGGCTGGTAATCAGCCTTTTTCTTTTTTGTAACCTCAAATTTCAGAATTGTAACGTCCCTTTGCGGAATTTGCAACGTCGTATTTCGGCATTGCAACTTCCACCCTACACGCCCGTTTTTATTCTTTAGTAACATTGCAGCGCAAAAGTTTTGATTACAAACATCAAACAAAACAATAAACTCAATGGTACTTAAATTCAAACAAGCGTTTTCAGTCAAACGCATAATGCAAGCAGTCATCATAATTATGCTTGCACTATTTATGGGGCCGCAGAAAGCATATGCCGGCAGTATAGACCTTAAGGATTACCGTCTGTTCTACGGAATCGGATGGAATGGCGGGCAGGCCCAAATCTATTTCTCAATGGAAGTCAAGAATGTTTATGGCTCTGATGAGGGTTTCTACGAGCAGTATGGAGGACTGGGAATCTATGTCAGTAAGGACAACGGCCAGAATTGGCAGCATATTCTCAATCTAAGATGCAATGACGGTGAAGGCATCTCAACCGTTAATGGTTGGAACTGTTGGCAGTCCGAGCAGCACAGAGGACATGACGGAAACAACTCTATAGTCTCGGAGGTTTGCTTTCAAGCACCTTTAGATTGGCGTAACTGCAATCTTAAATTCAAATGTCAGGGTAACTGGTCTGAAAAGAACGGTAAGAATATGACTTGGATATACAAGGAGATAAACTTTTCCAATCCTTACGGCTTTGAGGTACGTTCACTGTATTGGAACGGTGATTACACCATTGCACCGGACGGTACAATTTCCATCCCCTACAGAACCGGTAGTTCCAAAAACACTGACAACTACACTCATATCTGCACCCGTATTGACGGCAATTACGACAATGAAATAGGATGGAAAGACATTAATCTGAATGGAGGTACCTACTCTTTCAACCTGGACCAGATAGGCAAAAACATGCTCTCAACATTCACAATTCAGCCATATCACGAATACGGTCACAATAATGATATGTATGCAAATGGTGGCTGGAAATATTATACACAAGATGCCGACATGAGGACATTCTATCCTCTGCCCTACGCCACCAACCTGTCGGGAGCATTCGACCAGCTCAATAATGAGATATCATTGACATGGAACATAGAGAATTCCGGCCATTATGAGGGTCATTGGGCCATATACCGCAACGGACAGCGTGTAGGCGCAGTTGAACAAAACGAATCTTCATATACCGACTCCGGTTTTGAAAACGGAAACGTTGAGTATCGGGTTTATTACGAGTTGTCAAACTGGCCCGAAGGAACACAGATCGACCTTCTTAAAAGTAATTCCATATCGGTCAATGCCAAACGTTCAATCCCCGTGCTGAACGCCAATGCCGAGAGCCAATCGGACCGTATTGTATTCACCTGGAACTCTGACGGTTATCCGCTGGATTGGGGCAACAAGTTCAACATCTATGTTGACGACGAGGCCGAACCTATAATTACTATAGTACCTGCCGACAACCAGACCAGTTTCAAATGGGAGCACCGCTCTACCGACAAACACGGCCAGCGTGAAACCTCACAGATTGACGGTACCAACTATTACTATACCGAGGAGCCGCTCAACGCATGTACACCTCACGACTACCGAATAGAGGGCGTAATAGGTTCCAACACTCTCTCATCGGTCACCATTCTGAAAAAGGCCGTAGGAGACGGAACAATATTCTACTCTTTTGACGCCACAAAGGGAACATACCCCAGTAAAGTAAGACTCTCATGGCATGTAAACCTTCAGGGATCAAAAGAAGCCAAGACTTACTACATAGAACGCAAACGCGCCGAGGATGATCAGGACCAATGGAGCGAGATATACCGCACATCAAGTACTGACGATTATCTTCTGTACACCGATGACACACCGTTGTCAGGCGTATATTACGAATACCGTGTTACCGTAATCGACAAGTGTGAAGACGGTGAGGAAAAGACCAACTATATAGAGAACATAGGTTTCTCACAGACCTCAGGAACGGTTAGCGGCCGAATAACATACGGCAGCACCGGAAGCGCAGTAAGCGGAGCCGATGTCATTGTAAAGAAACTTTCCACCGATCCCATTAGCGATCAGTTCTATGCACTCCACTTCACCAGTACTCTGGGCGAAGCCGCCTGGCTTTATACTGACGGCAATTATGCCGATAAGACTTTCGCTGATAACGACTTCACCGTTCAGACATGGATCTGTCCCGATGAACTGTCAGACAGCAAGATAATCCAGTTCAAAGGCGATGATTGCTACATAGGTATTACCGCCCAGGGAAAAGTTACCTTCAACGGAATAGTATTTGATAATGTAACCATCAACGCCAAGAGCTATTCACATCTTTCCATCATCCGCAAGGGAGCTGATGTAACCTGTCATGTAATCTACATCGACCCCAAACAAGGTATTACGACATATCATGACAGCATCACGCTCCCGTCGGCCACACTATCACTGAGCAGTGCCACACAGTTGGCTATAGGTCACTTCAAAGGATACCTTGACGAGTTCCGTCTCTGGACCAAGGCTCTCTCGATAGATGAAATTGAGGAGAACTACGACCACCTGCTGGTAGGTAACGAGAAAGGCCTTGAGACCTACTGGACTTTTGATGAGAATCTGCGCGCACAGTTCTTTGACTATTCACGCAACGGTACCGTATATCACCAGCATCACGGTATAACCCGCACCAATACCGAGCCCTCGACCATAACTCCCAAGAAACTGGAACTCAAGGCCAGGACCGATGTTGACGGTAACTATATTATACAAGGTGTACCGTTTATGGGCGAAGGAACGACCTATGAGATTATTCCCTCGCTGGGCATCCACACATTCAGTCCCAGCAAGCAGCTCAGGTATGTCAGCAGCAACTCGCTGGTTCATAATGCTACCGATTTCACCGATGACTCGTCATTCCCGGTATCAGGTACTATCCGCTATTCACACACAGACTACCCTGTTGAGGGAGTCCTTTTCTATGTAGACGGACAGATATGTGCCAAGGACGGACAACCCGTCACCACCAATGCAAACGGACAGTTTGAGATCAGCGTACCTATAGGTAAGCACTACATCACCGTTCAGAAGGAGGGTCACACCTTTGAACTTAACGGCCGATACCCCGAAGATCCCAACAACACGGGAACACTCGAGGAGTTCTTTGACGCCAGAAAAAATCTGGAGTTCTGGGACAACACTCTTGTAACCGTAGTAGGACGTATAACCGGAGGATTCATCGAGGACCAGAAGCCTCTTGGCTTTGGACTGAGCCGCAACAACATCGGACAGGCCACCATACAACTGGAGGCTGTCCACTCCATGAATATGAAGAAAGTTGAAAGCGGCCTTATGTCAGATTATGTGTCCAGCGATGCCATTATGAACGTCGATTCGCCCACCAAAGCCGTCAATAGCGTGGCTTTCCGAAATAGTGGAAACATAGAACAGACAAGAATCATAACCATCAAGACCGATCCCAACACCGGCGAGTTCGCAGCTTTGCTCCCGCCCGTGGATTATCTGGTAAAAAGCGTCACTATTGAAAAGAATCCGGATATTGAACTGGGTTCGCTTTCAAACATCATAGCAAGCGATCCCACAACTACATATACCGATACGCTTGTAACAGAAGATGGCGAGCAGTACTTTGAGTATGTAGCCCAATTCAAGAAATCCTACTACACCGACCCCATTCTTGAGGTCACTCAGGTAAATGCCGATGGCGCATTCGGTGAAGAGAAGTTGGAATATAAGGACAAGAGCACCAGAGAGACTGTCCAACTCTACACCAAAAATGGCGACCAGACTGATTACACATTCAGTTATCCTGTATTCAAGCAGGCTAACAAATACACGTTCGATGTCAAGGGATACGAGGTTTATACCAACAAAGACGGTGCTGAGCCTGTTATAGACAAGGTTCCGCTACAGAACGTTGAGGTTGTATTCAGCAATCAGATGGGAACCGGACAGGAGGTTGTCATTGACGCCGACCTCACCCCCGAGGATGATGATCAGGACGGAGACCTGGGCAGCACCATACCCGATGTGGTAACACTTGACGACAACGGTTATGCACAGTACGAGTGGCAGGCCGGTCTTCCCAACATCACCAGCCCCTTCACCCTCTATCTGGCCGCAACATTCACACATGTGGACAAGACATATTCATGGGACGGTATAGAAGGTATAGTAACAGGTGCACTTCCCTCGGGTAATAACTTCGTTACCGCAGGTCCGGACCTGGTTTCAATGATAATCCGAGATCCGGGAGGCACAGGCTCACAGGCCTATATAGAAAAGGGTGAGACCAGAACCACCACATTGACCACCGATGTAGAGGTATCCTACAACAGGGAAGATGTGAGTCATAACGAGATAGGATTCAAACTGATTCAGTTCAACGGCGTCGGCGTAGGTGCCATCTCCGGTATCATAACTGACAACAGTCAAATTGCTACGGTGGACGTAGGCTTCAGCATTGAGGATACATATGAGAACTCACAGACCAGGACCCTTACCACCACAACCACCCGCCGCATATCCACCAGTTCCGAGCCTGAATATGTAGGTGCCATGGGCGATGTATTCATCGGTAAATCCACAAACTTGGTATTCGGAAATGCCCGATCAGTTGCCCTGGAGAAAAAGAACGGGCAGTACAGTTTTATACTCAAGGACGACTATGTTACAGATCAGAGTTTCAAGACCGAGTTTGCCTACTCTCAGAACTACATCATCAACACTCTTATTCCCAACATAATCAACCTGCGTAACGATATACTCAAGAAAGGTGTCGACCCAATCGGCTCAACATACTCAGTACATAGTGATGTGGATGAGGATGATGATAACTATGGAACCGATGGTACATATGACTTTACTCCCGTAAACCCCATCCCGCAAACAGGTGTATCGGACCAGGTAGATCTGTATAACCAGATGATAAAGTGCTGGGAAAACCACCTCCGTGCCAACGAAGCGGCTAAGGTAGAAGCAATAAAGGAGCATGATGACTATATTGTCCGAAATGAGAGTTTTGAGACCGGTAGTTCCATAGAATCATCGGTTACCAACACCAAGAGCAAGACAACCAGCAACAGCGGAACATTCAAGACCGAGGTCTCACTGGCAGCGGGAACTGATATTGAGATATTCTCCCTTGAGATGAACTATAGTTCCAAGAACTCAATATCTACATCAGTGACTGTTTCCGGAGAGACTCAGACTGAGTCAAGCGTTACCACAGGCTATATTCTTGCCGAGGCAGGCGATGACGATGCTCTGACCATTGACGTGTTCAATGCTCCCGACGGAAATGGAGCCATATTCGTTACCCGCGGCGGTCAGACTTCATGTCCGTATGAGGGTGAACAGAGGACTCAGTATTTTGAGCCCGGTAAGCACGTAATATCAGCTGCAACCATGCAGATTGAGATACCTAAGATCTCTGTCGAGAACGCCGCCAACCGCGTGGGTAGCATACCCGCAGGCAAGAGCGCATCATACATGCTGCTTCTGCGTAACGACAGCGAGACTCAGGAGGACTGCTTCTTTGACCTGTTCAGCATAGACGAGACCAACAAGAAGGGTGCCGGCCTGCATGTAAACGGCAATGAGTTGGGCAGCGGACGCTCAGTATTGGTTCCTGCCGGCGGTACCGTACGCATGAGACTCGACCTGGAGCAGAACAGCGTAGGTGACCTGAACTACGACAGCATAGCCATTGTGCTTGCCTCACAGTGCCAGAGCGATCCTACAAGCACCTGGGATGTCATAGGCGACACCGTATGGATATCGGCCGAGTTCGTTCCCACAAGCACCGATGTGACTCTGCGTATAGACAACACAACAGTCAACACATCGACCGAAGGCCACCTGCAACTCAATGTACGTGACTTTGACCCGCACTATGAAGGCCTCAAGTACATTGCAATACAGTATCAGGGTGCCGGCGAGACAACCTGGCGTGATGTACGCAAGTATTGGGTTGATTCAAAGGATGTGGACCCCAAGACCGGTATTGATGAGGTCCTGCCCACAAGCGGAATGATCAACTACACGCTTGACATGAACTCCGACATATTCACCGACCGCACATATAAGTTCCGCGCCCTATCTGCACGTGCTTACGGCAGCGGTGAGGTTACATGCGTGAGTGACGAGATTACCGTTGTCAAGGACATGAGACTTCCCATGCCACTGGGTTCCCCCCAGCCCAGCGACGGAATACTGTCGGCCGGCGATGAACTAAGCATACTGTTCAACGAGGATATCCAGACTGGCCGTGTGGTCAACAGCAACTTCCTGGTAACAGGCGTGCTGAACGGCTCCACAATAAACCATCAGACCGCCCTGGCCCTGACTGACAATGCTCTGGCTGCATCCACAGATGCCAGCATCAACCTTATTGACAAAGACTTTACATTCGAGTTCTTTATCAAGCCCGACGGAGCCGGAACAATACTCAGTCACGGAACCGGAACAAAGAAGATGGCAGTGGGAATCAATCAGGACAGCAAGCTGACTGTCACAATTGAGGGCCAGACTTACACATCCGGTAACAGTGTTCCGCAGGGAGAATGGGATTACATCTGTCTCAGTTATCAGGCCAAGGAGCATCTGCTCAACGCCCAACTGTCAAACGCCAACATCAAGACCCCCGTCATACTGTTCTTCAACCTTGAAGTTCCGCAGTACATGGGTAACGGTCCCATATGCGTAGGCCAGAACATGACCGGAGCCATGCACGAGTTGCTGTTATGGGATAAGATCCTTGACATAAAGGAGGCCGCCGGCCTGAGCCTCAAATCCAAGAACCCGCACTCTCGCGGTCTTATAGGATATTGGAAGATGGATGAGGGCGAAGGCCGTACCATCACCGACTATTCACGCAACCGCCATATGACAATGGAGGCCGAGAACTGGTATTTCGAGAACAGGAACAAGGCTGTCGTACTGGACGGAACCCAGTATCTGACCATTCCTACCGGCGACATCCCTGTAACTATGGATAATGACTATGCTGTCGAGATGTGGGTAAAGGCTCCCGCTCAGGCAGCAGAGGCCCAGTTGCTTCAGGCAGGTCAGGTTGCATTGTACATTGACCAGAGCGGTAAGCTTCAGATGACATCAGACGGTACAGAGATTCCTGTTCAGGATGTCCTACTGGCCGATAACGCATGGCACCACGTAGCATTGAGCATTATCCGTTACGGTAATGCCAACATCTATGTGGACGGTATCAACAGGCTGACGGTAGGTTCCGATAAGGTAGCCTCAACATCCGGTGACAACCTGTACATCGGCCGTTACCTGACCGCTACCATCGATGAGATTCGTATATGGCACGCAACCATGAACGCCGACCAGATAAAGCGTCAGCGCAACATGCGTCTTACAGGAACAGAACCGGGTCTTGTAGCCTACTATCCGTTCGAGCTCAATAAACTTGACAGTTCCAACCAACCTATCACTGTGATTGACTCGACAGACATTCACAGGAACGGTAAGGCGGCCCGCATCAACGGCCAGGAGTTGGAGGCATCGCATTTCACCGATCAGACCCCTGCCCTGCATGTCAAGCCCGAGATGGAGAACGTACAGTACAGTTTCATCACATCGGACAACAAGATTGTAATCAACATTACAGAGCAGTTGGCCAAGATTGAGGGTACCACTCTCAACGTCACCGTACGCAACATAAGTGACCTGAACGGTAACCTGAGCAACAGCGTCACCTGGTCCACATATGTTGACCTGAACCCGCTCAAGTGGGATAATCAGGAACTCGACGTTACCCAGAACGTAACCCGACAGAGCACAGTGGAGGCCACACTTGTCAACAAGGGCGGTCAGCAGCAGACCTGGTCACTCTCCAACCTGCCCTCATGGCTGGATGCCGATATTGAATACGGTGTTCTCATGCCGCTGGCAGAGCAGACAATCACATTTACCGTAAGCCCCGCCACACCTATCGGCAAATATGAGCAGACGGTTTATGTATCGGGCAACGACGGCATTGAGACTCCTCTTGTCCTGAATGTCAACGTTACCGGCAACATCCCCGACTGGAGTGTCAACCCGTACGACTTTGAGAGTTCAATGAACGTGATAGGCGTACTTGTCAAGGACAACACCTATATGGCCGATCCCGACAATATCATGGCTGCATTCATCGGCGAGGAGTGCCGCGGAATTGCCCAGCCGGTATACAACGAGCGTTACGGCAACTACTTTGTAACAATGGATATCTACGGCAGCAGCGCCGATATAAGCAAGGAGGTTACATTCCGTGCTTACGACGCACTTACCGGTACAATCTATCCTGAGGTAACATGGAATTCAGGCACATTCAGCTTTGTTCCGCTCACTCTGGCCGGCACTTATGCCGATCCTAAGGTATTCACCGTTCAGGATAAGGTTGAGCAGGTAACAGAACTCAAGAAGGGCTGGAACTGGATATCGGTTTATGTCAATGCTCAGGATATGACCGTTCCGTCAATCTTCAGGAACATTGCCGACAATATCGTTGCAATCAAGAGCCAGACCGACGGGTTCAATGTATATGAAGGCGGTAACTGGACAGGCACTCTTATGGATCTCTCCAACACCCAGATGTATGCCGTTCAGACCAAAGCGGACTGCAAACTGCGTGTTGTAGGTACAGTACCCACCGTTCCTGTTACAATAAGCAAGGGTTGGAACTGGACCGGATACTACGGACGTCAGGTAGCAACTTTGGCCGATGCCCTTGCCGACATGGATAAGGTTAACGGCGATATGGTTAAGGCTCAGCAGGGTATCGCTTACTGGGACACCTATGAGTGGTCAGGTTCACTGATCATGATGCAGCCCGGTATGGGTTACCAGATGAAGAGCACTGCCGATGATTCTCAGTCATTCTCCTACCCGTCATCCATTGTCAATGCCACACATCTGGCACCGATGCATCGTAGCGGTGACAGCAAGTCATACGACGGCGTATTCAAGCCCGTCAATGTACGTGAGTATCCCGACAATGCAATCATGTCAGTCAAGGTAATGGCCGGCGGCAGGTCTCTGTCTAACGTTGAGATAGGAGTATTTGCCGGTGATGAATGCCGTACCGCTGCAATCACCAATAACGAAGGCATAGCATTGCTCACCATTCCGGGTGACGAGCCGTGTCTGATAACATTCAAGGCTGTAGTCAATAATCAGGTTTTAGAGTCACCCATTACACTTCTGTATCAGACCGATGCCATCTACGGTACACCCATGAATCCTATCGGAATTGATATGGGTACCACAGGTATCGGCTCTATCAATGATGAGAACGTCATAGAATCAGCATATGATCTGGGCGGCCGCAAGATAGAGTCTATGAATCCTGACCGTAAGGGCATCTACATCATTAACGGTCAAAAGCAGGCAGTGAAATGAGATTTACAGCTAAGTTCCACGGATTAACGGCACTCCTCATTTTGGGGAGTGCCAACCTGTGGGCGACCGACAGGGACCCCTTCCCCGATGCCGATTACCACAAGTATCAGGGAAGCATGATTATGATAAATCAGGTAGTCCGTAACGGCATAGCCTTGGACGACGCCGTCATAGCCGTATACTGCGATGATGAACTTCGCGGCAAGGATCATGTGGGTAATGGCGCCGTATATCCGGACCGTGCCTACACCACTGTCTGCGGAGACTATACAGGCGATGACCAATACCTCTACTTCAAGGTCTACACTGACGGAGTGATATACAGTTACTACCCCGACCCGCCCCTGCTCTACACATTCAACGGCATGGTCGGTTCTTCGGCCGATCCATACACCATTGACCTTTCGCAGGTATGTCTGGACGATACTGACGTAACTCCTCTGATAACCAAATACAAAGGCAGCCAGGTAAACGTATCGTTCCGTCGCAGGTTCACCGAAAACGTGAGCAGCACCGTTTGCATGCCGTTCAGCATCAGCAGTCAGCAGGCTTCGGCTTATGGTACATTCTATGAATTCTCCGGAGTTACCCGTGATGAAGACGAATGGACAGTGACCATGACCCAAGCCACCGATGACAGCCCGCTCGTGGCAGGCAAGCCCTATCTGTTCAAGCCGTCGGCAACAGGAACCGTATTGCTGACCGGCACTGTAGATGTTCCGGCCGATGCCACCACAGACAGTTTCCTCCCCGCTAATGTCGATGCCATAGGTGAATGGTCGTTTATCGGCACATACGGATCTATAGAATGGACCGAAGGGCACCGTGACCTGGGCTCCGTATATGGATTCGTGGCCATAGAATATACCGGAAATGATTTCAGTGCGGGTTCATTCGTACAGGCCGGTGCAGGAGCAAGCATTGCCCCGTTCCGCGCATACCTCATGAGGAACCAGGCAAACCATGCACCGGGAAGAGCGCCTAAGAAAGCCGGCAATGATATGCCTCAGAGCATACGTGTACGTCTTGTTGACAGGAACGGAAGTACTACTGGAGTCGGCATTATGGATCCTCTAACCGGAAACGTTGTGTTCGACAGTGATGTCTGGTACAGTCTTGACGGCAGCAGGCTTAAAGTAGCCCCCACCACTCCGGGAATCTATATCAAAGGAAACAGGAAAGTAAGAATTCAATAGTCAACTATATATAAAAAATCCCCGGGACCGCACGATTCAAACGGTTCCGGGGACTCCTAAACGCAGGGGGACAAAACCCTGCGTTTAGAATGAAATTCCAAAAACAAGGTATGCCATCTCGGCACATGGGTTGAAAGTCACTCCAGCAGATACCGGAAGACTGAAGCTCTCTGTTATGTCAATTGATTTTGCCGCACTGAGTGAGACATTGGTTACGGCAAATCCTTCAGTACCGTAGAATCCGCTCTCAAAGGGAACCACGCCCAGACTTGCAGTAAAGTCTGTACCACCCAGGCTGAACGGGGCCGATATCTCACAA
>Ga0310696_10006761_pt1 | contig 13563 bp, 17 predicted proteins | sample AusTroGonzalo_MG_4_FD_203885 | JGI IMG/M metagenome (GOLD analysis project Ga0310696, IMG submission 203885) | Bovine rumen microbial communities from tropical cattle in Woodstock, Queensland, Australia - Gonzalo_02 (v2) (version 2) | ecosystem: Host-associated > Mammals > Digestive system >... | reverse complement strand
CCAAGTAAATCTGTTGAACGGTGACCTTTGGTATATTCGTCAATTTCCTCCTCACATTCTCCCTTTATAATGATATCTCCTGGAGCAAGGGTAAAATACCTTGACATCTCATCATTTGGAAGTTTTACCCACTCCTGCTTTTCGAGAAATCTATCATCTTTTGGAATCCTGCAAGTAATAGATTTTGAATCTAATACCGTTCCACCTACATTAACTTCTGCTCCTGACATCTTCCAAAAACAATCAATTGCCACGTTCCTATACCAATGAACTACATCCGTTTGAGTATCGACAAATTTATTGTATATAGTGATAGTATCTTCCCACCATATAGGAAATCCCGGTTTACTCATTTGGATACACCCCCCTATATAAGAGAAGTTGTCCGGCTTCATTCATAACACCTTGCAAATATTTATTGATGGCATCAATACTATCTGCTTTTACATCTTCAATCAAATCCTTTGCACTCAAAGTATTATAACTAACAGAAACACCATCATTAGATTGAGATGCAATGGCTCCAGTTATTGAAGCATCTCCAGATGCTCCGCTACTCGCCACCGTCTTATTCTTAAAAGAAGTCATATTTACAAGGTATTTCATGAGCCTCTTTAGTTCTTCCGGAAAAGTGGTATCCTTTTTAAGTCTATTGAAGGTGTGCCAATTTACAAGAGTCTCGGCTTCAAATTCCAAATCATTAAAGGTGGCTTCATCCAATGTACCGCCCATGGTCTGATATTCCTGATATGTAAGATACATTAAAATCCACCACCTTTCAAAATCATTTGGACTTCTTGGACTTCTTAACTGAAGTAGGTTTTTCCTCGGAAATTACTTCCGGCACGGTATCCTTCTTAGATAACTGCGTTTCCAATTCCTTGATTCTTTCCTTCAAAGCCTTATTCTCTGCCATATATCTATTGCAAGCGGCTTTGACTGCATTTAATTCATTAGGAACGCTTTCCTTTAATACCACGCCTTTGCTATCAACTATGTCGTAACCCTTGGCTATATATCTCTCTGTAGCGTTAGCAGGGATGGTAAGATAGGTACCACCCCGTCTAACCCTAACAGTTGCATTGTCAATCAATGACATACAACGCCTCCTTATTCAGTGGTCTCGGTCGTTTCTGTCGTTTCCGTAGTCTCAGTAGTAGTAGTCGAACCGCTATCAGTGATATTAAACTGAATCGCATCCGACTTCTTATTGAGAATGAATACATCCTCAAAACTCTCTTCATAGTAGACATACTTGCCTTCGCTAAGTGCGTTAGGCTGATCGAGTCTGGAGAAGGTGTACGATACAGGAGTGATGACTGCCATGGGATGTACAAGCATCATGTTAATCTGCTTTGCCTCATCCGCAACCTTCCAACCAACCGTGAAGTCGTAAGCGGTCTTCATGAGGGTCGCAGGAACAGGAACAATCTCAACCTGGTCCAGTCTGTTAACCCTGCGGTCAATCGCATTAGGTCCAGAAGTAATGTCCATAGAACGTGAAATCTTATCTGCATTCTTCAAAAGGACATTAGCCTCATGAGTTACATACAGGATTCTGCCATTCGGAGGTACCATTGCATTATCCATCTTAAGCATCAAGTCATCGAAGACACCAAGGATGCTCGAAACGGTAAGCAGGGTAGTATCTGCGGTATGCTGTACGCCAGTACGAGGATTGCTTGTAAGAAGCCACTTATTAAACAGTTCAGAAATGAGATAAGCATCCATTTCAGGGAACTTCTGCTCCTCGTTGAATACCTGTGTGATATTAGCAATAGTACTAACCATGTTAGTTTGGTCGATATCCATGGGATGTACAAGAGTGCTCCACTTTCTCTCGTGGGAAAGGGTCTTTGCCTCCCATGCATTATCGTAGTTGCGCTGTGCAAATGCTACAGTATCCCTGTCTGCATCAACACGTCCAGTGGTTGAAATGCTAGGGATTTCAATGGTCTTTGCATTTACCCAACGATAACGATTGTTATTTGGAGTGCTGTAAAGTTTACCATAATTCAAAACATAAGGCCACATCTGAGAAAGTGCCCTCGAATACTCGGTAGCATAATTTAATGCTCCGATAGCGGTAGAACCATTATAGGTACCAGTGGTGCCATTATTGGCAGGTGCTACATAAGAAGTAGGCATGATATTTTCCTCCTTTAATCATTTGGTATAGGTCTTATAGGGGTAAAGTGCATAGCACTTAAAAACCCTCCTGTCGGGTCCGGGGTATGCATATCTTCTGCTCCCGGTGTTGAACCTACAAACTGTGGCTTCATTTCGGGCTGATAATCGTCATATTCATCACTTCCGTTAGAATAATCATCATCCCAATTCATTTCCTGAATGAATGCATCTTCATTGTTTTCGGTATATGCCTTAACAAAATCATCTGCACCCAGTATGGAATCTCCTTCCATCTTTAACTGCTTGGCAATCATGGACTGTATAAAATCTCTCTTTGCCGCTTGACTTGAAAAATTCTTTGTTCCTGCAAATTCCCGTACTGCAAATTCGTACGCCTGCTTCTTTAACTGTTCTTTGTAGGCCTTAGAATCATTGTCGTACTTATTTTGCAACGCCTGAAATTGTGAGGTTAATTCTCCAAGCTTTCCAGCATCTGCTCCGGCCTCCTCAAGTTGTTTCTTGAGAGTTTCCAAATCGGTATCCCGAGTTGAAATAGTGCCACTTAAAGCGGCAATTTCTTTTGCCTTGGCTTCTAACTCCGCTTCGTATTTGTTCTTAGATACATAGGCACCTTCGTTGAGGTCAACCAATTTTGCATTGGATTGTCTTGCCAAATCCATGAACTGTTCATAGGTTAGCGTACCATTTTCCGCCAGGTCAAAAAGTTCTTTTACATCCTTCATAACTGCCTCCATTCTTTATCTCTGTTTTATTTAACTGTCGATTACAGTTTCGACTGAATGCGCGTTCTTTATATCTCTTTACGCTGGAGTTAATTTTTTTACCTAATCTAATTATAACATAAGCTGGTAATAAATACAACAAGAAAATTTAATTTAAACTTATTTTTTTATATCCTGTCACTGACATTTTATTTGCCTTTACACTAAGACCACATTTATTTGAAAAAGCTTTGTATTTCTTAATTTCAGAATTAATTTTTGATTGAGCTTCTTTTGCTCCATCAATATCACCAGCCGCTTGTAATGCCATCTGTCTTTCTTTTAATCTTCGTATCTTAGTTTCGTATTCACGCTGTTTTTGAGTGCATTCATACATTGTAAGATGTTTTCCATTGGGTAACGTATATCCTTTATTATTCTTTGTGGCAAATTCTTCTAACTGAGCATCCGTAAAATTAGGTTTATTAACTCCTATTATGATTGAATATGTAAAATGCCGACAATTCAATGTGCCGATAGCACGTTCAAATGGTTTATACTTTTTACCGGTCACATCTTCAAACGGTTCTGCATTTTGTAATTTTTCATATTCTTCATTGGTAAACTGCCTGCCTTGCACAGGTTCATGGTCTGGAGCAGAAAATTGATGGACAGATATCTCTTTACCATCAGCTCCATACTGCTCACCTGTTATGTCTTGAACTCCTTGATTTATAGCACGAATACCATCCAAAACATTTCTTCTTACTGCGGTATCTAATCTCTGGCTAAAATGTCGACCGCTTTCTGCATTATATTCAACGTGTCTAATACCGCTGTCCACAAGCTGTTTCATTGTTCTACGCATAGCAGTAGAATAATCAATAGTACCTTGCTGGCTCGCTTGCACCGCTTCATCTATAACGGAATAATACGCTTTAGATAACGGAGTAGGAATTAATTTTGACGGGTCTTTTAAATCACGCAACATAAACGCTTGGGCTTTTGACAAATTAACATAAGTATCAATAGTTTGTTTCGCAATGGAAGCAATTACAGCTTGTAGTGGTTTATTATCTTCAAACGGTATATACGATTTTCGCCGATAATCATAATATGGCTTTGCGTCTATATAATTATCTTTCGCCACTTGTTTTATAATACGCTTTATATCCTCTATCTGTAGTCCAGTTATTCTTGAAATTTCTGCATTTATCTTTTTTACATCATCACCAGACTTTAACAGTCTTTCAAGTTTATACACATCTGAGGATTTAAGTGTACCAATTTCATTGACACGCTTGGCAATTAAATTAATTACATACTGATTTAATTTTTCTTGCCGTAAAGCTATTATATCAGCTAAATTTTCAATGGCGTTTTCAGATAACATATATTCACGCTTTCTTTAATGCCTTTCGTGTTTTCACTCCGCAGATACCATCTACAACGAGACCTTTTGCTCTTTGAAATCTCTCTATGCAAAATACAGTACCACTTCCACAATATCCATCAATACCACCATATCTATCAATATCAGACTGAAAACCTACTTGGCACAATTCCCATTGCACCCACTTCACATACTGACCAACGTGTGAATACTCTTTAAGACTATACTTTTCAGCGTTTTCTACTGAAGTTACATCCATATTGGGTTCAGTGTACGGATTTTCTCTAGGCTCGCCTTCAACTATAATAGCAGTATGACCTTTTGTCTTAGTTACAAGAATATCACCAGTATAAAGTGTCATTTCATCTTGATATTCTATAACAGGTTTAAATAAACCAGTTTCTTGTAAAATCTTAACCTCATTAGCTGTGTAAAAATCTCCAGGGTCTTTTCCTGTGGCTTCTTTCACGCACTGTCTTACTAAGGTTGAACAATCAGAATTGCAATCCTTTTTGGTCTTAGTGCCACATTTAATAATGCCGTAGCGGTCGCTTTGTGAATAACCAATATGTATATTGTCACAAGCTTTTTTCATTATCTTGGCAATCTTTGTAGCATAACTAGCTTTTTTAAATCTGAGAATAAACCAGCCTTTTGAGTTCTTATAAAACTCTTTTAAACACACTTCTCCTTTATAATCGGGAGTTGATTTTTGTAATTGGTCTCCAGCTTTACCACCAGTCGCTTTACCGTTCTCATCATGTACAGCATGTCCTAAAATAACTGTTCTACTCATTATCTTCCTCCTGCAATCCCTTTCTATAAGAATGGGTGCTGACACCAATTAATGCTCCAAGAAATACAGTTATCGCAGATATAACACCGCAAACAACCCCACTATCAAAACCTAAAACATTTCCAAGTGCAAATATAAGTGTGTTTAATGCTGGTAAGAAGATAACTACAATCCACTTGAGAATATCATACCATTTGTCCGGAAGTTTCATTGAATTCTCCTCCTTTACACATTTTCAATCTTTTTACATCTTCTACAATTTTTTCGGCTGTACCATTACCACCAAGTTCTTTGTAAGGTAAGAAAAGATAGTCGTGAAGGTTTTCATATTCGTCTTTTGTAATATACCCACGGGTAAGATACTTTTCCCCTAATTCGCAGATACGGTCATGAGCTAAACCTCGGAGCATTTTTCCTTCAGTGCTGACTTTCTTCATGTGAGCTTGACCTATAGTCGTTACCAGTGCCCAAAAACCTGTTGAACCAAATACAGATGCTACTATTGCGATTATTGTTTCGTTATTCATAGCAACCTCCTTTTTAATTAAGGTTCAGTGGTTGTAGTTTCGGCTGATTCTAAAATAACTTTAATAGCCGTTGTACTCATAACCGACCACTGTTTAACCTCACGATTAAGAATACCCTCGTCCAAGCTTGCATACCCTGACGCCTTCATGCTGGTAATTTCCGTATTGGTATTCAAATCAACAATGGTTACCTGAATGCTAGTGCTAGTAAGACTTGATAAAAAATCATTTAATTTCATTCCTTCTCTCCTTTCGTCTTGGGTTTATTTTTATTGAAGTTTCCTCCAAAACCACTTCCACCATCTGCCCTATTAGAATCCATGATTAATTCATTTTCCATATCACTTGTGGATTCCTCGTTTATCTTCTGCAAAGCTTCTTGTGCCTGTCTTTCTGTTTCTCCGAAATACCACTGACGAACTTCCAATTTACTTGTAAGGCCGTTTTGTAAGAGGGTTATTTGCTTGGTAAGCTCTGTATCTACATCGACTATAATGCTATCATCCCATTCAAAGGATACATCATATTTTCCTGCCTTTGTGATTTCATATAAGTCGCAATATGCGTTCATTATATAAACCACATCTTGCAAACAATCCTCTATTGCCTGCTGAATATCTGCATTAGTCTGGAAACTACGCTGTTTAAGAATCTTAATTTCCGTGGCCGTTCTGGCTTCCTGTGTAACATCCGACAAGGTGCCTCTGCTCAATCCCGTAACATCCTCTATTCGCATGAGTATTGAATTAAGACCTTGTATAAATGAGGTGTCCCTCAAACTGGGTGCATAAGGCTGATAGGTATCACTTTCTCCTAAATCGACCTTTCGAAACAGTCTAGCCTGAAGATGATTGGGTACCGTTTGTCCCTGACCTTTTCCATTCTCCTGGAATGACATTGCATCACGGTCTATATCGATAGCCATCTCACCTGCTTCATATTCCCATAACAATCTTGAATATTGGAAATCAGCATCCTTAATTAAATCCTTCGCTCTACTGTATCCAGAAACCCCTAGTGGTGAACTAGTATCCACGGTATTTGCTTCTGGCATTCTAAAGTATGCAAATAAAGGCTTTTGAATATCCTTTATGGTTACGCTATCTTTTAATTCCCGCCATGCGGAAACGCTGGATAGTGGTACTTCCTGCCCTAGATCAAGTCCGGTCATATCGCCTTGATTGCCATTATTTCTTGATTTAAATGCCTTATTTATGATAGTGACTTTATTATTCTGCCATTTATGATATTCCAAACGCCTAAAAGTAACATCCTTTTCTACCTGAGTCTGTATGAATGCCGCCTCAGTTATCTGCCCGCTGGCATCAAATGCCAATGGATAAAAAGCATCGGCCTGAATGAAATCAAATTCCATCTGCCAATCTGCTTTTGTTTCATCATCGTCTATCTTATTAGCCACAAGATACGGTTTAATTACAAGTCCACCTTTCGCGATACCATATTCAATTTGCTTGCGAAGTTGCTTCTTTAATTTTTCATATTGCTTGTTAAGATACTCTGCTCTATCAGTGCTGGTAACTGGCTTATCTTCAATGATTGTCTTAGGTTCGAAGCTTGGCATTATATTACCAAATTCATCAGGCTCCGGTTCTACATAATTAGGATTAGCCTTTTCAACTTTCTTGGTGGGAGTTGTAATCTCTGATTTAAATTCCAATAATGCCGTTCTTGCCTTTTCACTGGCTATTAAAGCAGGCAATCCAAGTGATACAATACGAACAGGATCACTATAGGTAGGTTCTTTTAACCACGGTGCCTGTCCCTTATACATATCAGCCCATAATTCAATCGCATGCTCCATCTGCGAAGACATAATTGGAGAAACATGCAAGGTCTGTTCAATAGTCCTGCTTCCTATCATCTTTTTAATAATCTCCTTTAGTTTTGAAACTATGTTAGCCCATAATGACATATCATTGTACCCCTGTCTTTATTATAACATAACTTAAATCTAAAATAAACAATTACTTTCTATATTATTTCCTCCATTTCGATAAGTAAAGCTACAATATTATTCCCTTCTAAATTAGATATACTTACTTTTCGTTTACGTTTAATTATATATTTGGCAGAAGATGAAGTTAAAATTTCACTCTCCGCTTTCTTATCTGAATTTACATAACAAGATATATCTTTACCATAATATTGATTATCCACCTTATAAATAATTGGAGAATTATGCTTTGTAGCATGCATCTCTGCTACGTTCGGGTCTTTTGACCACGCCCCTAAATGTCCAAAAGAAAATTCTTTACCAACTTTATAATCATGTCTTAATGGATTCTGTTCACTGCCTCTATAAATAGAACCTTTATATGCTGGTAATTTTGAAATAACCTTTTCAAGTCGCTGTGCCTGCAAACTCTTTGGATTTTTTGAAATAAAATGATGATTTCCATTTACCCAATCCTTATTGAGAATATCCGTATCTTGCTGGCTCAATGGAAAATTACGTATATTTGCTTCTGCTTTATTTTTAGCAATTTGAATTTCTTTAGTCTTCCAATCTTCACTAAAAAATGCTTTCTTCGTAAAATGATTGTATAGCCATCCCATTATTTTCTTCTCCGCTTGTACCCTTGTTTAGCTCGATATTCGGTTAATTCTTTGATATATATCTTCATTGCATGTTCTGCATCCGCTTTGGTTTTGTATGCAAAGTTATTTTCATCAATAGCACCGTCGTCGGTCTGCACTACATAATACGTGGAACCTGCAACCGCTTTACCTTGTTTTACCCGCATGTCGTTCTCATCCCAATTCTGAGTATACACAAGATTCATTTTGCTTATTGATATTTCATCATCTCTGTAACCTTCAAACTTTAATGGCTCTTTGTATAGTTCCTCGACCACATTTTCTTCATAAAACTCTTGGGGAGAATCACCAGTCTTAAATACTTTATCATAAACATACTTCGACACTTCTTTAGAACGCTGGTCTTCCGCCTTACTCCAAGGTTTTAACACTTCTTCTTTATCGCGCTCATTTAATCTCTTAGCTTCAACTGCATTAGCCTGTATCTGTGCTTCTTTTTTCTTTTGTTCTGCTTCATCACGCTCTGCTCGTAAAGCCGCTACCCATGTTTTTTCGTCAGAGTCGAGTTTATCATCAAAAGAATGGTCGTCAATGTATCTACTGTACCGCTGACGAGTTGCAAAGTCCATCCATTCACCCGATTCATCCTCATAAATTGGAACATGCGTTCCGTTTACTGTAACCCATCTTTTGATTTTACGCTCCGCCATTTAAGTTGCCCTCCAGTTCTTTTATCAAATCATCATCTTTCCAATACTGTGCTGTTACAGGATGTTTTCTATTTCGCTGACCGCTTCCGCCACCAATTAAATAATCTACATGATTTACAAGGCATGGCATGATATTAAGTGCCACACAGTCTGGGTGAAATGTCTTTAGATATTGTCTGAAACTCCAATCATCATTTACACCATTTTTCCAATATCTTTCATATACTGGGTTTCCTATGATCTTGGTAGTAACCCATTCCGCACATTCCCTTGTCCAGTCATTTGGTATTCGTATACACGGAAAGGAGAACCACATATTCTCCCTATTTACTGCACCTTTCTTGGCTTCTATGTCGCCATCGTATAACAAACTACTGAACCCACATACAAGTCCATGATCATACCACTCTGTTCTATCTTTGAAATCCTTGCATATCAAAACATCGTCCTGAAGGTGCCAAGTTCCTCCCTTACCTTGGCAACTTGCAAATGCATTCATGCAGGCTCTTAAATTGCCCTCACCTTTATCGTCGTTATAAATACGAATATCATCCTTATTTATGCCCTGCTCTAGCATCGACGGAATAAGATAGTCCTTAACATACCACATGCGTTTTGGATATGTATGTATTAGATATTTTGCCATTAGCTGTTTCTCCTATCTACTTCAGTTTGACTTCCTTCCCGCATAAAATTGTAATAGTACATGGGCATATCCCAATATGCTACCTTAGGATTCTTTCCAAATACAGAATCGTTAAAATATACGTCTGATGACATCTTAACCTTAGGAAATCTTGAATCACCTACAAATGCTCTGCGCCAGCACTTATTCCACGTCGCTATCCATCTCTTACCATTATTTCCTAAAGGACTTGCGTATTTCCAACCTTTGAATATGAAGCTAAAACATAATACATCTATATCACCAACTTCTTTAAGCTTATCGTCCAGCTGAGTTAATACATATTCGTGAAGCCACCAATCGTCATCGTCCATAAACAGTAACCATTCGCCGCGTGCCACGTCTATACCCCTGCTTCTTGTAGGCCCGTCACAATGACAATCAGTATGTTCTATTCTTGCGCCATAGCTCTTAGCTATTTTCTCTGTATCATCATCGCAGGAATCACAAACTACAATCAGTTCATAATCCTTAAATTCCTGACAGGCTACCGAATCCAATGCCTTGCGAATATATGCTTCGGAATTGTGAGTAGGAATTATGATACTGAATCGTATATACAAATCAGCCAACCTATCAGCTAACTCTGCTACGCTTTATTCGAATTCCTTTTTCTCATCTGCTATCTTTTCTCTGTATGGATCAAAATCCTTTTTCAATTCATCATAATCTGCTAATACTTCACGAATACGCTTTATAATGCTTGATATATTCTCAACCGCTCTATCGTATTTATATCTTCCGGGAATAGCTACATCCTCTTTGTTTGCCGCACTGCCATCCTTTCCTGTTATAATAGCGCAACCACATAATGCCGCTTCTCGTGGTATTCTATCCTTGCCGGGGTGATCTCCGAAGTCTATATATAGTCTGCAACGCGACATAAGATCTATCATTTCTTTTGTTGTATATTCATCCAGGGGTTTAAATTCAATATCGGACGCCGCATCTATAAGTTCCTGAGTAAATTCCATTCCCTTATGTGGATTATATAAAACTACATTATCATATCTTTCCTTTTCTTTTCTGCTCTTAAAATAAATATCATTGATATAATCAGTTACCATGATAATGTCTTTAGGATCTATCTTTGCCGTATGTTCCAAGAACTGCTTAGCATAATATGACTGAGCCAGATGTATTGTACCCTCCGGGAATTTAAACTGTTCCTTCTCAGATGTCCATTTAAAATAATTATCTACTGACTCCCAATAGATAACCTTATAATGGTTTTTATATTGATCCATATTAGCCCATGATGCATAAATTTCCGGGAAGATCAATACTGTGTTTTCCTTAGGCACAGGAGTTATGATATACTCATTATGATAACTTTTATATTCTTCCGGTGTAGGATCATCTATTTGCTTACCTCTATACCATATCTTGGCATTTATCCGTTCGTTTTTATTAAGCTCCTTTGTAAGCTGATGAAGTAATTCTACTCCGCCAGTTGCGCATTTACTTGGACATGCTACATGTACATCCATAACTCTGTTCTCCTTATATCCTATTCAATACTCTATGTATCTTATATTGCTTGATATCATTCAAATCATTCTCTTTAATATCAAGCAAATACTTTATCTGATCCAGCATTATCTCCACATCTGCTATTTCTTCCAGATAATGACTAAACGCAACATGCTGTTCCTCTGCGGTCTTGGCTCTCTTGTATTTGCTTATAGCCTGAATTAGTTCCGCACATTCCTCTATTAACTGACCACTCTGAGCTGGGTAGCCGTATGTATCGGCTATATTATGACATTCCTGCTTTATATCCATATCAATTACCCTTTCTATTATAATACTTCTCCAATGCATATCTTGTAGCATCTATACCGTGATTATCTTCATCTGGATATGCGCTTATAAAATTACCATCTCTGTCCTGTTCATATTCATAATTAACAAATTCCCGATATGTTTCAGGACATTCTTTTTTATCTATGTATATATGCCTCAATGATTGAAGCCATTTAATACCATATCTTACGCTTTCAGGACCTTTCTCTGCCGGACGTATAAATGCACCGTATGCCTTGAAGTCTGCTATTGACTTGGGTTCGGCGCTATCTGCCGTCACTTGTTCATCATTCGTTATCAGCTTAATGTCATTATATAATATGTTATAGACTTCTTCATTCCTTGTCTTTACTGTATTATATTCTCTGAAGATATACAAGTCCAAATGTTTTCTATCAAAATGCAATTTAACAAACCGAAACGGATCTAATGCAAAACCCCAGTCAATACCATTATAAACATTATCGAATGTATCAATTATCGGAATCTTTCTATCACCATAATCTATAACAGCATGACTATCAAATTCTGCCACATTAGGAAATACATCTCCGCCAGTACCTATCGCTTGTCCTAAATACTCGTGAATATATGCTCTTTCGTTTATGTCCTTAAGCATTTGAGCTTCTTCAAAAAACTGTTCTCCAAGCCAGTACTTAGGCACATCTAAATATGTATTTCGTACGACAAGAGTGTCGTTTTCCCTATATAGTTCACAATCCTCTGTATATTCATTCGCCCAGTTATTTTTGCTGATAGGCGGGTTAAATGTACGAAAATCCCAAAACTTGTCTCCGCCGCGCATAGTCGACTGAGTTACAATACGCAATTCATTTTCACCACTGTACTGGTCAAGTTCTTCAAACCAATCAATACCTATATACCCGAACGGTAATTTAATTGATTTTACTTTCATAGGATCATCTAATCCCATAAACATTATTCGCTGACCAGTTGGATTATATATGATAGGCGTGCTATATGTTTTTGGTATGGTAAAAAATCTCTCCAACCCAAGCTGATATATACCCCATATTATTTGAGGAAATATGCTTGTCTGTATCGTGTTTGCTATCTTCCTAAAACATACCGCATGGCATTCAGGATTCTGTATTATCAATAACGGTATTGTAATACCCACGAATGATGATTTCGTACTACCACGTCCTCCGGGAAATACATAATGCGTATGGTCATGCTTTAATATATCTTTTAATACTGGAAAATACATAGGGATAATACAATCTTTCAGTGGTATGTTTATACTCTGCATTGTATTATCCCTCCTTTCAATGATTGCGGGAATAGGATTTGAACCTATGTCTTTTGGTCATGAGCCAAACGAGGAACCACTCCTCCATCCCGCTATAATAAGCACACATCTTTTTTACAGAAAGACTCGGACTATGGACTAAACTGTTTCAAAGAAGGTTGTTTAATATGAGTGACTAAGAAAACCAACCAACGGTAGCAGGATTCGAACCTGCAATAATGAGAACCAAAATCTCATGCCTTACCATTTGGCGATACCGCTATATTATTACATCATTCTGTCCAATCGAGTTTTATGTTGATATTTCCGTCAGGTACTCCTTTGATCCTGTTCTCAATATCAACAGTGCGTTTTGCTAACTCCTGTAATGCCTTTAGCCTGTCATTTAAACTCGCGTCCAGACCAAACTGGTCTTTGATTTCACCATTTGCTATCTTGGTGAACATCTCCATTACCTCAGTAGCTGACATTATGGCATGTTCTTCTTTTTTCTCCATAAGTCGGGTAATTTCAGCGCTGATAAGTGGTTTCCTTAGAAGCATTGAAGCGGCATTTGTAGCACTATTATCCGTCTTATATCTATATCCGGCTTTCTTAATGGACTGCAATCCATTTCCTGTCTTGGCATATTCTCTACAGAAAGCTTTTTCTTTTATTGTGAGTTTTTTAAGGTTTGTATTATCCTTATTACTCATATATTACTTCCTTTTCTGTGCTTCATTATATATCTTAATTCTCATATCTATCATTACGCAATATTTTTCTTATTTCATCTATTCTACCGCGCAACTCTTTTAATGTCTGTCTTGCTTCCGGATTGAATGCATCTGTTTTAGTTAATTGTTTTTCTTTTGCCTGTAATTGTTTTAACCGATTATCCATATCCTCTCTTCCACTTTCAAATCTTCTATGCTCGTCTACCCTTGCTCTTAATTCTCCTAATACTACTCTTGCATCTTTAT
>Ga0310696_10006760_pt1 | contig 13563 bp, 12 predicted proteins | sample AusTroGonzalo_MG_4_FD_203885 | JGI IMG/M metagenome (GOLD analysis project Ga0310696, IMG submission 203885) | Bovine rumen microbial communities from tropical cattle in Woodstock, Queensland, Australia - Gonzalo_02 (v2) (version 2) | ecosystem: Host-associated > Mammals > Digestive system >... | reverse complement strand
CACCGGTACTAACGACGCTATCCACGAATCCGACCGTACCGCTAACGAGGGGAACAACCAAGTATATTTGGGTCTCGGTCAGCAAGAGAACCACAACAACACCTACGCTGGTCTGTTGCGCAACGCTTCTGTCCGTCTCGAACTGTACGACTGGATGTACGGTAATGTTATCCTCAGTGTTCTGCTAGTGAACTGCTGGCCGAAGAACGTTGACGCATCTAGCTTTACGCTTGATTACGACAATGCCAAGCTCGGCACGTTCAGCGTCCAGTTCCGTTACGACCGCTTCAACCTTTACATTCCGCCCGGATATAAGGTTATCTAGTCGGTGTGGCGAGGTATTAGCCATAGAGAACGGCCCCGAAAGGAGCCGTTTTCTTGTATTTTGTAATAATTTGCATTATAAACTCCGAATTACTACTTTGGCGGTTATGGAAACTCCGGAAACATACCCAGAAATCAAGACCCCGTCGAACGAGGCTATCAAGACTATTCGCTCTTGTGTGGCGAAGACCCTTGATATTACCGATTCGAAGGGTAAGCTCAGTTTCAAGGTGGTTTTTGAAAACTTTGCCAATAATATGGGTATAACCGTAGTCGACTTGCTGTGCCTTCGATTACAAGAACAGGTAAAGCTCAACGAGTTGCTGTATCGAAAGCAGTTGGTCGAGTGGTACAAGTTTGCCGTATCGAAAAAGATTATCGACCCCAAGAAGTGCGAAATTAAACTACCGAAACAGACTATGGCTGGTTTGAACCGAGATATCAAGCGCATCACGAGCTATGTCGAGTTCATTACCAAAGCCCACGACGATGTCGCGAAGTTTCCGTCAACGGTATCGAAGGAAATGAAGAAGTCTAGGAGCGGATTCGAAATGGGTCTGGTGTTCTAATGAGGAATGTATGATTAAGGAAAATAAGCTCAATAATCTAATCGAGGACGACGAAATCAAGAAGTTACGAGATTATCTGGTCGAGACATTGGATAGCACTGGTGAAGACGGATTGCCTAGCCTTGAAAAGATTAAGTACAATGCGACGTTCAATATGGGAGAGGGAGCTGCTGAAATCGGCACCCTTCTATTCCAAGAGAAGAACAAGCTCGAAACTATGGAAGACGAATACCGGGTCGCTCGCAAGAAGAAGTACGAGAGCATTATGAACGAGCGTATGGCGTTCAATCCTACATCTGAAGGTGTACGGATTATGGTTGACGGTGACCCGGAGTTATCAAGCCAGAAGAAGGATTTGGAAAACCAGCGTCTGTATGTGGAATTATTGGTGAGTATGCAAGAAACAATCCGGTACTATCCAAGAAACGCTCAACATTTGATCAATGTGGCGACTTTCGGTAAGGATATCGGCAAGATTTTGTAGGTATATATGGAAGCTATAATAATCGGCATCGGTGTTGACATTGGCCTTGGCTTACTATTTATCATAGGCAAGAAACTATTCTTGACGATTCGAGATTATTATAGGCATTCTAAGGGTATTTACATTAAATTTGAAAACCCGACGGTTACAAAACAGTCTCCGGTCGACAAGAAGGAAATCGACGACGAGGTTCAGAAGGCCGTCGAAAACTTGGTTCCGACTCTGGCTGAACGCATCACGAAGCAAGTAGGTAATGATTACGCGAGAGAGAAATTATTTGGCAGTGTATGGAACGGAAAATCGCAATCAAACGAAACATATACCCCTCCTCGTTGGGAGGCCGAACGCCGTCGGGAAAGGCTTTGCGGCATATCGTGCGAGCCGGGTCTGACGATGCAAGACATCTCGGCATCTACGCCTAACTCGTCCAAAGCACAACTGGAATTCGAGACATTCATACGCAGTATTGCTGACAGTCACCACGCGACCCCAAAAGATAAGAAACTTTGTGAATCCATAATCGATGGCTATAAAACGGCTATGGATGACAAGCCGAAAAGAGTCGCCGAGGCATTTCAAGCCCATTTGGACTATGTTAAAGACGTGATTAAGTGTATGGAAGAATGGGGGGAGATGCCGGTTCCTTCGCATATCCGCACGAAGATGGTCAATGCCGAGTCGGTGGATGATTTATTGGATGCTGAAGACGAATACCATAAAATGGTGTCCGCACATTTTCGCGGTAGGAAATATAAATCGTTGCTGGAAATGCACAACAATATTACACGTGTTGGAAAAGAGCACAACCGTCCTACACGCGTTGAACACGATGAACAACCTTTTATGCTCACCGATCTTGCGTGAAAGAAGTCTGGGGACAGCTATCCTAAACTACGTAGTAGCGCGAAAAAGTGGACAACTGTATTGGAGTAACTATGGCCGAGAATGTAGACCCGAATGCATTTTTTAACATAAAGAATATCGGTTCCAAACCAGCGGCGACTGATGAACCGAAGCAAGATAATGTATTTAACGAATTTGAACACCATCTGAACCTCCCGATGGGTTCCACCCAAGAGGCTCTGGATAGTGCAAAGCAGCTTATCGCACAGACAAAGTCCTTGTCAACCCAAGCGTTGGCAGTACAGTTTGAAGAAACCAAGTTTGACGATATTCAAGCCGAAGACATCAATGACGAGGTACTGCGTAACGACCGTGCCAGAATCCGCAAGGAGGCTCACGAGTTGTACGATATGGGCAAGAACATGCTCAAGTATATGTATGACCAGGTTCGTACGCAGATCGACCCCGGTGACAAGATGTGGGCTGCCGTCGCCAATATGATTACTTCTGTAACCAATTCCTTGAACAACTTGAACAAGATGACAAAGGACTTGCGTGAGGAAAATGAACACGATACCGAAAAACGTATCTTGTCTGGTGAAATTGCTGAAGGCGATGTTCAAGATTACGACATGTCGCCACAGCAAGCCAACAAGCTCATTGCTGCGTGGACTGCTGATGCCGAGGCGAAGGTTCAAGCTGAAATCAAGGCTACAGCCGAGGCTAACGAACGTCGCCTCATTGCTCAGCATTCCAAGGAAACTGAGCAGAAACTTTTAGCTAGTGAGAATAACTAATGAAATTTGCAATCGTAGGAGATCTCCATCTTGGAGTAACTAATAAGAAGAGTCCTATCGGCAATGCTGTTGTCAAGGGACAGCACGCTTACATTGACCAGATGATTTCTGAATGGAAGGAAGCCGACGTGACACACGTCGTGTTCCTTGGCGATATTTTCGACAACGAACGGTTTATCGCAACCGACGTGATGGATTATGCGTTACGACTTTTCCGTGACAAGCTGGCCGATTTCAAGGTGTTCGTCATTGCCGGAAACCACGATATGCGCTACACGAACACCAGCGAGGTGTGTTCAGTGAGCTTCCTCGGCCTCATTCCGCACGTTACCGTATACGACGCCAAGATTGGGGTGGAACATTTCTTTGGACGCGAATGGATCTTTGTTCCGTGGATTCTCCAAGACAATATGGACAAGGTTAACAAGTGGTTGGTGAAGCTGTCGCGGTCTGGTGTCGAAAAGAGGGTCATCATAGGCCATTTTGACATCATCGGTGCTGCTATGGGTGCCGGTAATATATCGCAGAACGGTTTCGACTCGCAGCGTCTGCTCAATGCGGCTACCCTCACTTTCAGCGGCCACTACCACGTTGGGTCGGAGATGAACAGCGACGAATCGACGATTATCTACACCGGTACGCCTTACCATATGACCTTCTCGCACGTAGGTTCGACTCCCGGCTACTATATCGTGGACGATGAAGGCTGCGCTGAGGACGGTCCGCTTAATTTGGAATTCCGCGAAAACACGCTGTCTCCGCGCTTTATCGATGTCAAGGATGTCGATATCGACGCTCAACCAGCGGACTTGTCTAACTGTGTAGTACGTCTCTTTTCTGACAAGGCATGCTCTATGGAACAGTATGCGGAGGTCAAGACCAAGCTGGTAGACCGTAACCCGATTTACATCGACCAGTATTACTACGGTGACGACGGTACTATTGTCTCCGAGGATGGTGAGGTTATCGACGAGGAAGAAGCCAAGCGCATCTTGTCTTCCGACTCCTTGGGGATGGCTTCTATGTATATGGACAAGCATCCTGACATTTTGCCGGTATTGAATGACCAAAATGTGGACGCAAAGTCCAAAATTATCGAAATGCTTCGCGAATACGATGCAAAGTAGATAAAATGAAATAATTTATTTCGTGAACAATAAAAGGAAATCTATGGATATCCAGAAGAAAATCGATGATTTTGTGAACGGAGCTTTCAATGGAAAGGTTGCCTTCAACATCTTGTTTGTCTCGGACGAGACATCTCGCCTATCCGTGCTCCGAGGCTACAACGCGCTGAGCTACTTCAAGAAAAATTTTGCCAAGCTCGCCGATGTGAATTTGGTTTCGATGACCAGCAACGACTTCTGTCGTCTTAATCCGGATTTGACCAAGTTCAATGTACTCTGGATTGATAATGTCATTAACGAACGTATGAATTTTATGCTCGTGGACAAGCTCGATGACTATGCATCCTCACTCGTGGGGAAGAATGTCTTGGAACTCTCCGAGGCAGACCAAGCTCTCGCTCGTAAATTGCGTAGCCTTCACCTACGGTTTCTGTATGCTCTGGACGAGTTTGTCTGGGATGCCCCGGCTGGACGATCCAAGAGTATCGGCGCTTGCCGCGTGGTCGAAGATGCAATGTACATTGCGGATTCCGTCTTGACCCCGAACGCTGAGTTGCAGTATGCTTTGATTGACATGCACTTGGTCGCCAAAGACAAGGACGTTATCTGCATTCCGACGTTTGTGAATGACCAGTTCTACCCGATTCACCGTATGTACGAACGCTCGTCTCATTATGCGACTTCGATTCGTAACCCGAAGATTCTTATCAAGGGTACGGTGATTCCTCAGAATGTCCAGCAGTTCATTATCGAGGCTATGAAGCCTCGCGACCAGCGTGCCAAGGTGTTTGGTACTGACTACAGTATCACCATTTCGAGCGTTATTGACCTACGTCCGGAAATCTACAAGCTCATTAATGAGAATAAGGTGACTATTCTCCAGCATTGGGCTAGTCCGTATTTGGACAAGAGCAACGTGACCGAGACGATGGCCTACGAACGCGATACTGGCTTTGACTTTGTCATCAACACGATTCCGGACGAAATCAACGACAATCCGTACGAAATCACGAACCTTGATACCGACTGCGTGCTGGCGGTCGCCGAAGGTGCCGTGGCTATCGCCGGTGTCCGCGATGCTGGATTCAGCGCAGAAAATCACATTTGCGTTGCCAGTAACCTCGTCTTCGGTAAGGATGACTCGTTCTCCAAGATTGCGTCGCTTATTGAAACTTGGCGTATTATCCTTAACTGGGACGCCGCCTACAAGAAGCAGCGTGCTCTTCTCAACGAACGCCTTATCGGAAGCCGTAGCGTGATGGGTGGTTTCTTCCACGCTATGCTGGGTCGTACGTTGTCTGAACGCTATGCCAAGACCGTCGAACAGACTGTAGCGGCAGAAAAGGCGAAGCTCGCCGAGCAGAATAAGAGCAAGAAGGACAAGTAATGAAGTTTTGGGTAACCAAATACGACGTTGCTAGTTTCGCTGCGGACACCGAAGGCTACAAGGATATGTCCGTAGCGGCCCCGTCCATTGTGGGCGACCCGTTTGACGATGTCGAGCTGGCACAGCAGAAGTGCGACGAGCTTTCCGTTACCGAATGCGGCGACGAAGTCGAGTTCGATATGAAGAACGGCAAGCACTACAAGGGGCCGAGGTACATCTATCGAATCGGTGAATCCGATAAGTAGGTTAGTCTATGTCAAAGATCAATGATTTGTTGGATAACACCGACGAGCAAACTCGCACATATATGCAGACTGCAAGGACTATGATGGCCGCAAACCACGGCCTCGTTCTTGACCGCGATCCAGCCGAAGTTATGCGCGAGAACAACAAGGGTCTTCACGAAGTCGCGAAGATCATCAAAAAGAAGAAGGGTATGGTTCGGCAGCAGACCGTTGCTAAGCCGATGGTTCAGACGGTCGTCCCCCCGACCGTGGAGCCAGAGGTTCAGAACGCTCCGATTACCGACCAGAATATGGCAAGTCAAGGCTATGACCGCTATATGGAATCGATGATGGCTCGTACAGCACCGCAACCCCCGCAACCTTCTGCTCAGTACGTCGAGACGATTGAAGACACGCAGCCTTACGTACAGAGTCCGCAACCAGTACAGGCTCAGCCAGACCCTGTAGTGGAAGCGGTACAACAGCCGCAAGTGCAAGTACAAGAACAGCCTCGGATGGAGCTTTCTGCCTTCACGCCGAGACCGTACGTGCAAGCACCCATTCAGCCGCAGCGTCCCGTTCAGCCAGTACAGCAGATGCAGCCGGTCGCGTCTCCCCAAGTGCCGCCGGTCGTGCCTCCCCAAGCACCCGTGCAGATGCCGCCTCTTGTTCAACCGCCGCAGCCCCAGCAGCCGATGGCAGACCCGTTCGGAGTGGGTCCGGGTCAGTATCGGTTTGCCGACTCGCAACCACGAAAGGTCGTCCCCCAGCAAGTACACGACTACGAAGCCTTCAGCGAAATCCGTGGATTGCCGTCCAATGGTGCGCTGTACGGAAGCCCCATCTCCGGTCAGGCTTTCAAGCTTATGGACTTGTTGATGCTTAACGACATCGATTCCGAGAACATTACTACGGTGTTCAACGAGCTATACGCTCGCCGTCTCCGTGGCGTTGACCCGGAAGATATCTTGTCGTGTGACGACCCGTACATCCTTCATTGGTTGCGTGCATCCTCGTTCCCCGACCAGCCGCTTCCGGGAATTCTCTGGTTCGAATGTCCGGAATGTGGCCAGCGAAACGAAGCACCAGCGAACAGCAACGGCTTCGATGTCGGTTTCTATAATCTCGATTTCAACATTGTCGGCGATGTGAAGAGCATCTTGGCTAAGCACGCCCAAGGCTATTACGCGTTCCGTCTGCCGGATGGCCGCGAGTGCGATGTTTACCTGAGACGACGCTCCCACGACAGAATGGTTGATGAAGCTGTTAACCAGTACGCGAAGGACATCGGCAAGCCGATGCCGCAGTATCTCCGCGAAATCATCAAGGCTGCCGTGGTACTCGAAATTGAGGAATGTGAAAACCTGAACGACAAGATCAATTATCTCTCGAATATGAACGTGGGCGACGCAACGAAGATGTTCGAAGAGATAAATGCTGCAAGCCTCACTACTGTCATAACTGCTAGACTGAAGTGCCCGAAATGTGGAAAGGAGGTCAAGGTCTTCTATCCCTTTCGTCTCGACCAGTATATTTCCAGTCTATGACAAGATAGCGTTGGTTCGTGACAAGTGCCTCATCTCTGATATGCTCCATACTTCGATACTGGATTGCGACCAGCTTTTCATACCGGAGTTCTTGGAGGTCAAGAAATACTGCGTGGAGAAATTCAACCAGCTCTACGGGGTAGAAGAAGAGGAATCCGGCCAAGAAATTGCAAGTATGCTGGGTGCAAGATAGGCGAAGCCGCGAGGCTTTGCCTTTTTTGATGCCCAAAATCATATAAACTGCAAGTAACCGATTTGGAATGCAAAATGGCTACTGTAGACATCAAAAATGCGGTAAAGGCTGGTATGCTGGAGGCTTTGGCCGAACAAGAGGCCGCAAAGGCTCACCAAAATCTTGTGGATTTCCACGAGGAGCATAACAGTGCGCCTAAAGCCGACCCGATGGCTGCGGTCATTGAAAACCAAGCATCGATTATAGAACTGTTCAAGCAGTTCAACGAACGGACTAGCGGAATCGGAAATGCCGCTACGGCTCAGGAAAATTACGGCCAGTCTGGGTTTGCCCAGCAAGCTATGGCGTCCAGCCAGAACAGTATGAGCCTCGGTAGCAACTTCACTGGCGATATGGTCGCCGGTAATGGTTCTATCAAGAACATCATTGTCAACCACGGTATAGTGGTCACCGACTCGTCTGGCGCGGTTCAAGGCGGAATCTCCAATATCGGAGCCGCACAGACTGCTTCGCCAGTGGCCGGGTCTGCAGCCGAGAACAATGAAAATATATCGTACAAGGCTGGACTCGCTGGGGACGAGACCGACCGCGTTCAAGCGAAGATTGATCACGAAGAGAGCAAGGCTTATCAAGAATACACGATGAAGCCGACTATGACCAAGCTTTCCCAAGCTCTGGACAAGTATCTGAACCAAGAAAACCAGCCACTGACTGTTTCTGACGAGTCCGGGTTTGGGCTGTCTAGCTTTCTTGGAACTCTTATTGGTGGTGCTATCGGTGCTCTGGGCGGTCTTGCTATCGGATGGATGCAAGGTCTCAAAGCTCAGTGGAGCAAGGTCGGTAAGGCGTTTGCAAATGTCTGGAAGGGTGCTACCAAGTGGATGAAGGACACGAAGCTTGGTAAGGCCATTGCGAATCTTGGGACAAAGTTTAAATCTACTATCAGCGGAATGACGCAGACCGTTGTAGGCAAGTTCAAGAGTATGACTTCTGCAGTGAAGGAAACTCTCGGCGGCCTAAAGTCCTCGTTCTTGAAGACGCTCTCCGGTTGGAAGGACGCTGTCAAGAACAGTGCCGTTGGAAAGGCCGCCAGTGCGGTCAAGGATAAGATTGGCGGTCTTTTCAGCAAAGCCAAGAGCCTAATCGGGTCGGCCAAGAACGCTGCCCAAGAAGGTAAGCTGCTGTCGTTTGTCGGCGCGAAACTCTCGAAGGTCGGAAAGGCGGCGGCAACTGCTTATGCCAAGTCTCCGGTCGGAAAGTTCACTAACGCCGCCATTTCGGCGGCCAAGTCCGCTGGCTCTGCTGCAGCGAAGATCGGACGTAAGCTACCCGTTATTTCTGGCGCGTTTAGCCTTGTTGACGGCGCAAAGAACACTTATGACGTTTGGAAGAAGGGTGGTAGCATTTCGGACATCACCTCGACGGCTCTTGCTGGTGCTACCGATGCCTTGATGAACACGCTCGCAGTGCCTGAAATTATCGGAACCGTCAAGGGTGCCGTTAATGGTGCGATGAAGAACGGCCTCAAGGGTGCGCTGAAGGGTGCCGGTTCCGGATTTATGAACGCTCACGACGCGAACGAAGTTTCTATCGGTCAAGCGTTCTCTGCCGAAATCGCTCACTTAGCTGGTAACGAGACTGAAACAACCAAGGCAATCCGTCGCGCAAGTATGTACGGTTTGACCAAGGATCAAGTCGGCCTTGTGAACATCAACGGAAACGCTGGTGGTTTTGGAACGGCTGCCGCTCTATATCAGGGAGACAAGAAACTTGCCGCCGGTTCTACCGCTAACTCGAATACGCCTACCGCGACTACTGGCGATAACGCTAACGGTAAGCGTGCAAACGAGAATGAAAAGAACAAGGAAACTGTCGAGGCGATGAAGGAAGCCTTTATCGAGGCTATGACAAGTGAAGAAGTTAAAACTGCTAACGCTGAACAGGCTAAGGCTACTGGCGAAGCGATTAACGGGTCGTTGTTGGGGTAACATATGGCTAAGAAGAACGAAGTCAAAAAGTATCAGAAGCGTGTAGGCCATACCTCTGGTAGGATGATCGAGAATCTACCGAAGCCTAACGTGGTGCGAATCCAAGTATTGGATGGTCCCGCTCGTCGTTCGTATATGGGCGGTTTCCAGAGCGTCCTTGATGAATTTAGAACTACGATGCAAGATGCGTGCGCCGAGGCAAGCCATTATAACTTGTATGAACCGTTCTATGGTATTCTGGATCAGAGCGCGGCTGCTGGTCCGAGTATCAACGTGACCGCATCTTGGAACCAGCCCAGCCAGAAGTCTGGTTTCTCGATGATGAACACGCTGCTTACCGGTGACGGTGCTGGCGGTCTAGTCGGTCTTGTTCCGTTTGCTGGGGCAACTTTGTCAAAGAAGACCAATACGGCTCTGCAGTCTATCGAAAAGCTGGCGTCCACCTCGATGTCGTTTGCTGGTATGAACAACAACTCGACTGGTAGTACGACCATTAAGCAGTTTACCAAGACTACCATCGGCGCGAATATGCCGCTCAAGTTCAAGTGGTATCTGCCTGAACAGGAACAGATGTGTCGAATTTCCATCAAGCGTTTGATTATGATGACCTATGTCCGTCCGATGGATATGGACTCGGCCACGATTATTAACGCCGCGATTAACGGCATTATGAACGCTGGCGGAAAGGCTCTTGACGCTGCCAAGGATGCAATCAAGGAAGTCGGAAACTTTGCTGCTGATACGGCGGCTGATAGCTGGGGAATCGTTACTGATAACGGTTCGACCGAGCAGAACAGAAACTTCTTGTTTGGGTCGGATATGAATGACGGCGGCGGTAACACCCAGTCGTCATCTGATGTCGATAAGTCCGAGGGAAGTTCTACTGGAACTAGAGGCCAGCGAGCGAAGGATTTGATGAAGAAAATCGCTGGTGGCGCGGTCAGTGCGTACAACAGCATCAATACTTATTTCGGTGGCGAAATTACGGCAAACCCCCTTCCGGTGCGAATCAGTGTCGGTCACTATTTGGACTTGGAACCGGTCGTGCTGACCTCGGTTAAGATTACCGCCTCGAAGGAACAATTTATTTCGAAGGACGGTACCCACTTGCCGCTTTGGGTTTCCGCCGACGTGAACTTTGATTACTGGATGCAGCCGGGTCCGACTAAGGACTTCCTCTCGTTCCTCGGTAGCGAAGTGTTTGACGAATGGGTCAAGCGCGGTGATTCCAAGACCGAAAAGAACCAATCCGCTGGCGGCATCACCAAGAAGAAGTAAGGAGGAATTATGGCGACAGCTGATGAAAAATTCCCTAGAATCCGCGACGACAAGTTTAATGTCGCTGGAATGTTCCATATTCCTTTGGTACAGAACGGTCGTCTTGACCGTGTTATTGGTGACCTTTACGGTACTCCTACGATGTACAAGGCATTTGCTGCGGCGAACGATATCCGGAATCCTATGCAGCTCCGTGGTACCATCCGAATCTCGTCCGAGGCCATCCACAACGAACTAGTTTTAAAGGGGTATAAGGGAAATGACCTTGTACAGGCCGAAAAGCAAGCTAACGAGGATGTGGTTCTTGGAAACCGAGACTGGATTGGCTACAGCGACCCGTTTAACGGTGTGATTACCGAAGCGGTTGGCGACGACAACTATGTTCTCCCTGACCCTAATAGCGTTGTGGCTTGGCATATGAAGTACAACGAAGTTGAAGAGGATGAATAATGGCAAGTGGACTTGGTACCAGTTTTAGCGTTACTGTGGTATTGAATGACCGTATTTTTGACGCTAACGACATAGATGAACTGTCGATGACAATTCCCATTAACGAATTGCCGTTTGGAACTGCTACGGTTCTTGTTACCAATTTGCCGGATTTTCAGATCGATAGCGGATGTTTCGGTAGGTTTGTGTTCCTAAACACTGGTTATCAAGGCGTTGACGGCAGCGGATTTACGTTTTTGATTACTTCGGCGACCCAGACGCTAGTCAATGAAGGAACTATTGCGGTCAAGTTTAATTGGAAGATGAACTCTCCGGACCTTATGAAAAAGACGACGGAGGCCATCAAGGGTTCTAGTCTCGATGCGATGATTGACATCTTGAAGTCGTACGAAGGCGTAGCACCATACCAGAATCTCATTGTCGGCGATGCGGCCAATCTTACCGATACGATGACTTGGCGTTATATCAACTGTAACCTAGTCGACAAGCTCCGCACGACCGTCGACCATTCCGCGATGGTTGGCGACTATATGTTCTGGACTTACGATATCGTGTCCCAGTGCATTCTTATATCCTCGTTGAATACGTCGAAGAAAGTCAGTACACCGATGGCTTGTATCTATTCTCAAGATGCAAGGACATCGACCGCAAGCTCTAGGTTTGTGGATTCTAACACCAAGAGCGAGGCTTGGCTGTATTACCAAGAGGAACGGATGTCCAACAAGGGTGAGAACCTTGCTGAATCGTTCCCGAACATCGTCCATTCGAGCGTGGACTCGAAGGGTAAGGCAGACGTGTCGAACTGCTACGGCGACTGCTACGATGCTCTTATGCAGCATTACGGAGCGATGAACGCAGAACAGACCGCCACCAAGTTTAATCTACCGGACACGAAGTCCGTTTACGGCGACATCAAGGTCATCAACAACTTCCCCGGCAATGTGCATAATTCTTATTGTATCGCCGAACAGATTCGCCTCCGTCACCTCACGGAATACTCCAAGCTGATGTCAATCGGCTTGACGAACTGTATCGGTCCCGCCGTTGGTAGTCGCGTGTATGTCTACTCGCTGAATCCAGCCAATGACGGCGGCACGAACGGTCCGGATATGTATTACACAGACGAATACATCGTTATTGCCAAGCGTATTAAGAAGGATACGACCGTTTCTGCTGGTGCATTGGGTTCGTCTCATTTCAACCAGCAGCCTGACCACTTGACTATTCTGACCTTGATTTCCAACCACGAAGGAACCCAAGGTTACGACCCGACGATGCAGAAGCTTGATGAAATTGCAAAGGCTTGTAAGATTGAAGCCGATAAGTTGAAGAAGTAGGTGCGATATGGGAATGTACAACAAGTTACCAGATGTCGATTACCTAGCTGTGGTTGTTCAGGGTAGCGTCGATACGATGCACCGTGGTGCCGTGATGGCTCGCGTTTTGGGCGTTACTGACGAATTGGACGATGAAGACCAGCCGTATTTCTATCCGGCGTTGAATAGTTCAATCCAGCAAGTCCCGCCGGTTGGATATTACTTGAGAGTCCGTTTCGAAGATGGCGATATCAACCGTGGTACTTACTACGGAATGTCGGCCACGCCTGATGTACTTCCTCCGGAGTTCGCTGACAATTACCCGGATGTGGCCGTTGGAAATCTGGGAGAGGACGGATTCTTCTACACGCATAATCGTCAGACTCATACCACGACAATCGTAAATCCCGGAAACAATTCTGGATTTGTCTGGGATGCCGCTGGTTTTATTACCTACGAGTCCAACGTCGCTCACGCGCAAGCTGGGCAAGGAGCCAAGGAAGGCGGTGGAGCTAACACCCACCACGTCCTTACCGAAGCCACGATAGACATTTTCACTTGTATGCCGGTAGGCGGTAACCGAGACAACACTGGTATCGGCCAAGGCAGTGAATACTTACAGATTTCTCACATTTCCCAGACGACCATCGATGCGTTCAACGGTCAGCCGCCGCAAGACGATACTTCGAAGTCTCCGGCTCTGTCCGAACCGTTCGACGACAATGTTCCTCACACCGATATCGTCAACAAGAGCGGCGAAACCGTTATGAAGGTTCCGCTTGAACGAACCGACAAGATGATTCAGAGAAATGGAAAGCAGATTAAGCGTATCTTGGTGTGCCATACTGAAGGAGAATGCTTCCCGGTTATGGCTAACAAGTTCACTACGACTGATACCAATGCCCACTTCTTGGTCGGTAAGGTTGCTGGCGACCCCGAAGTCCTTGGCGAAAACGGCAATAAGGATTCGCTCAAGAATAGCGGCCTTTACCAGTTCATCGACCTTGACAACGATGCTGGCGCATACAGCAACGCA
>Ga0310696_10006759_pt1 | contig 13563 bp, 15 predicted proteins | sample AusTroGonzalo_MG_4_FD_203885 | JGI IMG/M metagenome (GOLD analysis project Ga0310696, IMG submission 203885) | Bovine rumen microbial communities from tropical cattle in Woodstock, Queensland, Australia - Gonzalo_02 (v2) (version 2) | ecosystem: Host-associated > Mammals > Digestive system >... | reverse complement strand
TCTATAATGCTTGTTTCTCAAGCAGTTGCGCAACCTGAAGGTCCTAAGAGCGGTGGTGTGTACACCTTGACTTCGCTGTCCGCTCTCATGCCTGGCGCCATCCAAACAACGAGCCTGCACCATTTCAGAATCGTCCAAAATGTGACATTAGAGCCTAACGATACGCTGTTGTTGGAGTCTGCCGATGAGTATGTTTTGGTTGACAATGGTGTGACAATCACTATTTTAGGTTCTCTTCAGACACAAGAACGAACCCAACCGCTGCTTATACAGGGCGACAGCACTCAAAACAACTATTTTGAGATGCGCTTCGAGGATGCGGTTTCCTGTTCTCTTTCGAAGATACATGTTCAGTATTGTCAGCATATCACGCTTATAAACAGTGATGTACAAATTGATTCTTGTGAATTCGACCACTTTTCCAGTCATGTGATTAGTTACATGAACTGCAATCCCGTGATTCAAAACTGCTATATCCACGACAACCAGGCGTGTGCCATTCAGTCGGCAGTCAATGCGGACGGATGTCCGAATATTTTGAACAACGTATTCTATAACAATGTTTTAGGAAACGCAAATACGCCGCAAATCAATATCGGTCCAGGCACGATGGATACCATCCGAATCATCGGCAACCATATTGAGGGCGTGTCCAGCAACATGTCGGGTGGCATCGCCATCATGAATCTGTACAACACCAACGTCACAAAGGTGCTGCTGAAAGACAACATCATTACCAACAACCGTTATGGCTACACGCAGAATGGTTATCGTATTTCTTCAAATATAGTTGACAATCAATTTGTTGACAACAATTTGGAGGTGACGCCCAATAACGGAGGCAGCGGGATCAGCATATACGGTTACGACACAACTTGTGCTGCCAAACTGCGCCGCAATCTCATCACAGGCAACCTTTGGGGCGTAACGGCCATTTACTACCATCATGTGGATATGGGCACGGCAGAAGATCCCGGCTATAATCTGCTGTATAACAACGGGAACAGCGGTGTTGACTACGAACTGTACAACAACGCATTCAGCAATATGGACGCTGTAGGCAACTATTGGGGTTGCGACAATGCGGCTGATGCGGAAGCGGTGATTTTCCATCAGGCGGATGACGCTTCGTTGGGTATTGTCAATTATTTGCCTATCTATGAGTTAGAACCCGAAATTATTTCATTTGACCTCTTGGAAGAGAACAATCCGGCTCTTTCAGAATATGGGGACTTGTATGGTGTGATCACGGAAAGTGATTCCATCTTATTTTACGTGGGATGCGTATTGCCTGATTTAAGCAATATCAAACCTACAATAGTAAAACCTTTGGGTGTTGTTGTCTCCCCAGACGAGTCTGAAGCCCAAGATTTCCTTGAATCGGATGTCTCTTATACAGCCACCACACCTCACCAATCATCACGGACGTATGTGGTTCACGTGAATATTGGAGGGGATGTTCCCGATAACATTTTAACGAAAATTAACCTGGCTCCGAATCCTGTCACGCAGGGCTGTTTCACGTTGGACAATCCTACGGAGGAAACGCTCCACTGGCAGATTTTCACTTTGGAGGGACGTTGCGTAATGCGCGGGAAGGCGCAACCGGGAACGAACCGCATCGCCACAAGCACGTTACAATCCGGAGCGTATTTGGTTTATATACAGAAGGACAATATGTTTATTGCCAAAAAAATAATTGTTCGATGATGTAGAGACGACCACGTTGTCAATTGAAATCAATAAACTTAAATAACAATGAAAAAATTAGCATTCATCATGGCAGCATTTCTGACGATGAGTCTGAGTGGCTGCGCACAGAAAAACCAAACCCAAAATCAAGGAAAGGAGAACCCCGAAATGAAAAAGACCCTGATCGTTTACTTTTCGGCCACCGGCACCACCAAGGCCGCTGCCCAACGGTTGGCCCAAGAACACAATGCCGACCTCTATGAAATCACCCCCGAGCAGCCCTATACTGCTGCCGATCTCGACTGGCGCGACAAGCAGTCTCGCTCAACCATCGAGATGAAGGACAAGAGCTCGCGTCCCGCCATCAAGGGCCGCTGCGAGAACATCGCCCAATACGACACCGTGTGGATTGGCTTCCCCGTGTGGTGGTACACCGCCCCCACCATCGTCAACACCTTCATCGAAGCCCACGACCTCAGCGGCAAAGTCCTCAACGTCTTCGCCACCAGCGGCGGCAGTCCTGTTGGCCCCTGCGCAGCCGACCTTAAGAAGGCGTATCCGCAGTACACTTGGGGCGAAAAACGATTGATGAACTAAATCCGCCAATTTATGAAAAAGACCATTTTAATGCTTTTCGCAGCTGTGATGACATTCGCAAGCTGCAATTCACAGAAACAAGAGACGCCTGCCGCAAAAGCTGGCGGCGAGGCCGTCGTTTATCTCACCAAGGACATCAGTCCCGAAGGGCTGGTCAACATCTACAAGGCGCTGGGCGTGGAAGCCAAAGGCCGAGTGGCTGTGAAGGTCTCGACAGGGGAGGGGAGTAACCCCAACTACCTCAAGCCCGAGCTCATCAAGGACCTTGTGCTGCTCGTGGACGGTACCATTGTGGAGTGCAATACTGCCTACAGCAGCGGCCCTAACGACCTCAAGGACGACCGCAACAGCTCCGCCAACCACTGGGAGGTCATCCGTCGGCACGGGTTCCTCGACCTCTTCCCCGTGGATATCATGGACGAGTACGACGAGATCCGCATCCCCGTGAAGGATCAGAGCCACATCAAGTACGACATCGTGGGCGGACATATCGCCAACTATGATTTCATGATCGCCCTCAACCACTTTAAGGGCCATCCCATGGGCGGATACGGCGGTGCGCTGAAGAATCTCAGCATCGGATGTGCCAGTCAGAACGGCAAGGCCTACATCCACTCGGTCGGCAAGATGGAGAAACTCGACATGGCCAAACTCTGGACGCCCGAGTACATCGGCGATCAGGACGGTTTCCTCGAAAGTATGGCGGCAGCCGCACAGGGCGTGGTCAACTACTTCCAGAAGAAGGAGGGTATCATCTATATTAGCGTGATGAACAACATGAGCATCGACTGCGACTGCGTGGACCATCCCGAACCCGTAAAGCTGGAGGATTACGGCATCCTCGCCTCCACCGACCCCGTGGCCCTCGACCAGGCATGCGTCGATATCATCAACCAGCAGAAGGTTACGGCCACCAACGATCCCACCGACCTGCTCTCGCGCATTGACCAGCAGCACGGCACCCACACCATCGACTGGGCGGAGAAAATCGGCTTGGGGACGAAGAAGTACAAGCTGGTGGAGATTGACAAGTAGCAGCTCTTTGCAAGTTTTTGGACAACAACATTATGACCAATTTAGAAAAATGCAACGCCGGCATCGAGTACTCGTATGCCGACGAGGAGCTGATTGCGCTCAAGACCGAGGCCATCCGGCAGTGCGAGATCTTTAACGCTCTTGACGGGCGCGACTACATGGCGCAGTACCGACAGTTGCAGCGGATGCTCGGCGCGGTGGGCGAGCGCGTGTGGATCGCCAAGACCTTCAACTGCGACCGTGGCAAGAACATCTTCATCGGTGACGACTTCACCGGCAATCACAACCTCACAATCCTCGACATCCGCGAGGTCCACATCGGCAACCACGTGATGGTCGGGCCGCACACGCTGATCACCACCGTCGGGCACCCGCTTTCGCCCAAGGGCCGCCGCGAATACCACGCCTTAGCCAAGCCCGTGCGCATCGGCGACGACGTGTGGATCGGCGGCAACGTCACCATCCTGCCCGGCGTGACCATCGGCAACAACGTGGTGGTGGCGGCCGGCGCCGTGGTCACCGAAGATGTGCCTGACAATACCTTGGTCGGCGGCGTGCCCGCGAAAGTCATCAAGACCATCGAAAACGACCTCTGAACAATAAAAACGATAATCGTCGGGACGGAATTTTTTTCCGGTGTGGAGTCAAGATCCATTCCGACAGCTGCATAGGGCATTTTATGCTCGACCAAATGAAAATGGAACTTGACTTCGAACAGGTCAAGAAGTTTGAGGCCGGTTTCACCAACGAGTCGGCATTTTTTCTTGAAAAACACGATTGTCAGTACGGCCTGAGCCGATAATTCGCGAAAAAGTGGTATTTTTGCGGTCATAAAATCTGTCCCATTATGAAACAACATCTTATCAGCGAAGGATATATGCCCTTCTTGGGCTATCAAACCTATTACCGCATCGTCGGCGAACCGTCAAACAAACCGGCGTTGTTGCTGTTGCACGGCGGACCGGGCAGCACGCACAACTATTTCGAAGTGCTGGATCGTATCGCCGACACAGGTCGTCAGGTGATTTCCTACGACCAGATCGGATGCGGCAACTCCTATCTCGACGGGCATCCCGAGTTGTGGACCCAGGAGACCTGGATCAACGAGCTCATCGCCCTGCGCGAATACCTGCATCTTGACCAAATCCACCTGCTCGGTCAGTCTTGGGGTGCCATGCAGGCCATCGCCTATATCATTGACTGTAAGCCGGAAGGCATCAAATCGGTGATTCTCTCTTCAGGTCACGCCTCCAGTTCGCTATGGGCCAGCGAGCAGCACCGTCTCATCAAATACATGCCGGAAGAGGACCAAGAGGCCATCCGTCGCGCCGAAGCCTCTGGCAAATGGGACGACCCCGACTATCTTCGCGCCAACGACCACTATTATGAGCGTTACGTTATCAGTGTCGATGAGAATTCGCCCGAATGCATCCGCCGTCCCAAACGTGCGGGCGACGAAGCCTACCTCTACGGCTGGGGTCCCAATGAATACCAGCCGCTGGGCGACTTGGCCGATTTCGAATACACTGACCGCCTCCACGAAATCAAACAGCCTTGTCTGATTTGCAGCGGCACCCGCGACATCTGCACCCCGGTGGTGGCCGCCTCGCTCTACGAGAACATCCCGAACAGCCGCTGGGAGGTCTTCAAAGGCGCCCGTCACACCTGCTTTGTGGAACAGACCGACAAGTACTGCGCGATTTTGGAGAAATGGCTGGAAGAGAATGACGGATTATACTTTTAGATAATCCAACTTGACCACAAAAGACCATAAAGGCTTCCTGCTGCTGCACCTCTCGTTTGTCCTCGGCATCGCGCTGATCATTGTCTCGGTGGTGCTGCAGACGTGGTCGAAGGTCAGGGTGAAGAATCCGGCGTGAGGAGGGGATTTCCACGGATCACGCGGATTTGCGCGGATTTGCAATGGATGACTTTTGCCTTGGTCATATATCTTGCTTCCATTGTTTCACGCAAACGCACGCTGCAGCCGATACAATAATATTTCAATGCAGAGAAGCCATATGTATTAGATAATGTGTATTTTTGCGGCCCATAATTAGAATAAATATGATTAAAAAGACAACAGTATGGAAAATTATTTGTTTAATTGCTCTTGCAATAGTTGGTTGTTGTACTTTTGAATTGCTTCAATATGGAAAAGCCATTCAAGAAGAAACGCGAATAAGATTGCAAAAAGAGAAAGATTATTTTTTAGGACTTGAATTTGAAGGGGTTGTTGTTGAAAAAAAATATAATGTTTTGTCAAAAAAAAAACATGAAGATGAATATGCAGTAACACTATTATTGCATCAAATAGAACCAAAACCATCATTTCCTTATAATAGTAATATTTATTTTGATTATACTTGTGATAGTTTACTAACAATTCATATTCCTCAAAATGTTTATAATCAGATTAAAGAAGGGGATACTGTTAAAAAAGAGGTTAATGATTGTAATGTAGTGATAGGTTGTAAATAACCAAAACACAAAGTTCCGTGTCGCCGGACTGGCGAATCTTTTCATCAAACCTTATGATTTTGTGGAGTGTACTCCCGATTTTTCCATAAAATTCGGGAGTAATGGCTTCCTGCGCGGGCGGCTCTCCACGGATCGCGCGGATCTGCGCGGATTTGCAATAGATGATTTTTGCCCGAACCCCAACTGTTGGAGATGCTGGCGCGAGTGAAGAATCCTCGCTGAGAATCGGCTCAAATCATGGCGAAAAACAGGAATTATCGGCCCAGGGTGAGCCGATAATTTTCAAAAAATTACTATTTTTGCACCGATGCGGAATAGAACAACCTGCACGCTTTCAAGCAGATATTCATTTCGCAGTACGAATTTGCCACGGAAGAGTATTTTTAACGGGGACAATGGGTGGAGGTTGTCGCCAATAAGATGATGATGGAAGAAAAGCGACAATGCCGGATTATGTGTACTTTTGCAAGCGGAAAAAATGACAAACTTCATTTTCAATACTTTTCGAATTCTGTGACGGAAGGGGATAGTGCTGTGATGACCTGCAAGTTTGCATGATAACTGAGCTATGCTGAAATTATTAAGAGTATGACCGAATCCGAACTATACAAAAACCTCGGCATATTGACCAAAGGCAAGGACCAATGGGAAGAAAACATCCCATTCGTCGCGTCGCTGCTGTCATCGGATTCTACCAAAATCAAAGCGAAGGCACTATGGCTACTGGGCGAGATGGGACTGAATTTTCCGCTTGCCGTCAAGGGCGCTGTTCCCGCGATTGCCGCTTTTTGCGACAGTGCGGAACCGCTTTTGCGGGAGCGCGCCGTGAATGCCCTTGGCAGAATCGGGCGGGGTTGTTATGCCTCCATCGAACCGTATTGGACTGGCCTGTTTCGCTTCGCCCACGATGAAGGGGCGAGCGTACGGCTGGCCTTCATCTGGGCTTCGGAGAATGTCGCCACCAACACCCCTGATCCGTACAAAGACTACCTGCCGCTATTTGCGGAACTGTTGCACGATCCCGATGACAAAGTAAGGATGGAAGCTCCCGAAATGTTCCGCGTCCTCGGCAAGCGCAGACCTGAGTTTGTGAAACCTTACCTTGAACTTCTGCGCCACATCGCGGAAACCGACAACAACAGAGTGGTCAGGATTCACTGTTTGGGGGCAGTGAGGGCGGTGGGCCGAAACGGTTGATCATTTCTTCGCCGTCGCGCACAGCCACCGCTTTCCCTCGTTCACCGTGATGTTGAGGTCGCGGAAGCCGACATTCATCAGTCTGCCCTTGGCGCTTATCGGTGGCGTGTTGGCGGTCCGCCTCACCTCGGCGTTGGCGCTCATCCCTTTAGTCTTCAACGGTGACAAGCCCGGCAACGAAATCCAAAGTCCTATGGCTACCGTGGTCTTGGGCGGCCTTCCTCTATCTCGGTGCAGGCATCGGGATGGACTTGATGATGCTTATAAGAAACAGAAGTAGAAAGGGTGTCAAGGAAGAACGGCTGACCCGAGCGGACTTCCCTTACGTGGTTGCAATGGTCGCCCTCGACATCGTTGCCCCGATTCTGATGATGTACGGCTTGCGCATCAACTCGGCGGCCAACACCGCGTTGCTCAACAACTTCGAAATCGTGGCCACGATCGTTATGGCGGCGGGGTGCTGGTTGGCGGGGAGGTGAGGGAAGGATCTCATGTTGCCCATTGTCTTTCTATCAGACGTGCGATGCGGGGTCGGGCATGCCCATGTAGGCGTACTCGTAGATCATGTCGCCTTTGGCTTCGCGGGTCTCGCCGCCGGCGGGGGTGAAGCGGACGCCGCCTTTGGCGTAGTAGCGGCAGTACTGCATGCGCATCCCGATGGCGTCGTAGCGGCGCTTCAGCTCTTCGCCGGCCATCTCGTACATGTCCCAGAACTCCAGCTGGTCCTCCCATTCGACGTAGAACTCGGCACGCGAGCCGTCGGCATTTGTGAAGACGTAGTGGCTCTCCTTGGGAAACTCGCGGCCTTGGTGCGCTTCGGGTTCCAGACGGGTCTTGAGATCGAAGTGGCCGTCGGTCATGAAGACCACCTTGCCAGTCTTGTTGTCCATCAGGCCGAACATGGGCAGCTGTTTGTAGCCGTACTGGCGGGCGGCAACGAAGTCGTAGATATAGATGGTGTAGAGGTCGGTGTACATACGCCCCCAGAACCAGTGGTGGTAGAGGGTGAAGTGCATCGTGTTCATCCATTGGTGGTCATGGTAGCCGAGGCCCTTCACCTCGTGCCACTCGCCGTCGTAGAAGAGGCGTCCACTGACCTGGTTCTTGGGCACGGCAAGGTCAGTGTGATAGAACTCGTCGTTGTCACCGAAGGCCAGCAGCGAAGTGCCCTGGCGGAAAGGCTCGGTGAGCGCATCGTAGTGCAGGTCGAGGCCTACGCCATGGACGGGCTCGAAATGCAGGTCGTAGTGTTTGAAGTCGCCGCGGCACCAGTGGGGTCCCACCTTGGTGTCGCATTGCTCGCGGCTGAAGCTGCCCTCCTCGGCGGGGTAGACGATGTCGTCGCGGAACTCCTTGCCCTCGGGGCTCTTGATGTAGATGTTAACGTGCGGCGAGTCGACCGTCTTGGTCATGCCGCCCATCGACTTGGGGCGGTAGCCGACCATAAACTTGGTGCCGTCGTCCATAGTGCCGTCGAAGTACCACACCTCGCTGCCCACCTCCTCGGTGCGCGTGCGGCGTCCGTCTTCCCAGGTCTCAACCTCTTCGGGGTTGATGCCGAGGCGTTTGAAATCTTCGGGTTGATCCATCAGTCGTGCGCGGAGCACTTTTGCATTAGCTGTGTTTTCCATAACTTGTTGTATTTTAATATTAAACTTTGTTTTGAGTCTTTCTTGTTTTTACAATGCAAAAGTACCACTGTAATACCATCTAAAATACCATAATTTAATGTAAAAATATCCATTTTCTACGAAATCCATATACTATCTTCAGAAATATTACGTTATATATGATATAATTGATATAATACATTTGTATGGAAATACGCAATCTCGACACCAAAGTGGCATTGAACAATCTTGTTCGTCATGGATACCGACATTCTGGCGATTACGGCATTATTCTGAATGCCAACATGATAGATGAAGACCTGTTTAAGCTTGGGCGACCCTATCGAACCCTCGACGGACGTATTATCATGGTGCAGCGCGGGACGATGGATGTGGAAATCGACTTGGTGCGATATATGCTGCACGAAGGCGACATAGCTATTGTTCTGCCCGAGGCACTTTTGCTCGTCGAGGATGTCAGTAGCGACTGCGCAGCCAGTGCCGTGGTGTTCCGCCAAATGCCACAGATACAGAGCACTGTGGAAAGTTTTGTAGTGAGCGGCGACAGCAAGGCTTTCGCACGGGTCAACCAATATCTGACAATGATTTCCGACCAGTTCGACCGAACCCCTGTATTCACCGACATAATAGTCCATTTCTACGATGCGCTGATACTCGACATGTTCAGCCTGCGGCATGAGGAGCCGCTTTCGCGCAGCGGCGCGTTCATGCAACGCTTCCTGAAGCTGCTCGCGAAAGAGGGGCGCACCAAGCACTCCGTCAACTTCTATGCCGACCGCCTATGCGTTTCGCCCAACCACATGAGCACCCTTGTGCGTGGCGAGAGTGGGCTGACAGTGCTGCAATGGATAAACCGTGCTCTTTTGCGCGAAGCCAAGGTGTTGCTGCATCATACCTCGTTGCCCATCTCCGAAGTGGCCGACACCCTCGGCTTCGCCACCCCTTCGTTCTTCATCCGTTTCTTCCGCCAGCAGACGGGTTGCACACCGTTTCAGTACCGAAAGCAACTACATGGTAATGATTGATAAAGTATCTGGTTTCACTTTTCTTTGATAGCGCATTGCCTGGGTACCCTTCATCGGAGCCTTCCTCTCCGTGGTCATCTTGGGTGAGCCAATTGGCTGGATTTTTATAGTTGCCACGGTCGTTATGGCGGTGGGGTGCTGGTTGGCGGCGAAGTGATTTTTCTTCTTGTATTAACTTGTTGTTTTTCAGCAATACTTACAAAAAGGTGTGTGTGTTGACTTTCGGTAAGTTGTCGTTTATAAAGATTTTTTGTATATTTTTGCACCGTTAAATGCAGAAACGATGAACAAGAAAGAAATTCATAGTGCCACAGTACCCGATTGTCCGATACGCAATGTGATTTCGCACATTACAGACAAATGGTCGCTGCTGGTGCTTTACACCTTGGAGCAAAAAGAAGTTCTGCGGTTCAAGGACTTATGGCGAGAAATCCCCGATATTTCACAGAAAATGCTAACTTCAACTCTGCGAAAACTTGAAGATGACGGTATTGTCAGCCGTGAGGTGTTCACGGAAGTGCCGCCGAGGGTGGAATATCGTCTTAGCGAACGCGGGCAAAGCCTCATGCCCCACTTGGATGCGCTGATTTCTTGGGGTCTTGAGCATCAGAACAGCATTCTCAAAGATAGGACAAAACATTCAACGTCAAATAATTAAACAACAATCAAAATGAAAAAGATTCTCATCGTTAACGGAAGCAAGAGGCTGAAAGGCAATTCATACGCGCTGGAAGCCCGTATCGTCGAACAACTGAAGGGCAAGGCCGAGGTAACTTGCCTCGACATCGCCAAGAAAGATGTGCGTCCCTGTCTCGCCTGCGATGCCTGCAAACAGCAGCATACTCCCAATTGCATACAGAAAGATGATTTCACGGCATTGATTCCCGAAATCGACAACTGCGACGCCATGCTCCTCCTCGCCCCTGTGCATTGGGATCAGCTCCCGGCACAGCTCAAGGCATTCCTCGACCGCACCTATTCCTTCATGGACTTCACGCAGCCCGATTTCTCGATGGCCACGCGCAAGGACAAGAAGATCGCGGCCTTCATGTGCTCCGGCTTCGGTCCTGTGCCTGTTTACACCCAGATGGCGGAAGCCAACCTGAAACTTTTCGCCACCGCCGGCTTCACCACTTGCAAAGCGCATGTCGCAGGCGACGCCAACGTTCCCGGCAGCATCATGGAGAAGCCCGATGAACTGAAAGCCGCCGACGAAATGGTGGAGTGGCTGCTCGCTTAAATCCTCACAAAGACATACGAACCAACAATAAACAAGTTGCTTCCGCGTTTTGTGAAAGCAACTTGCTTTTGTTTTATGGAAACAGAAAAACTACATAAAGCCTTACTCGAAGCCGACGCTATCGTCATCGGTGCAGGCGCAGGCCTCTCCACCTCCGCAGGCTTCACCTATAATGGCGAACGCTTCCAAAAGTATTTTTCCGATTTTATCGAGAAATACGGTTTCACCGACATGTACACGGCAGGGTTCCATCAGTTCCCGACAGAGGAAGAACATTGGGCCTATTGGAGCCGTCATATCTACTACAACCGCTATGTGCCTGCCCCGAAACCCGTTTACGACAACCTCTTGAAACTCGTGCTGGACAAGGACTATTTCGTCATCACCACCAATGTCGATCACCAATTTCAAAAGGCAGGATTTGACAAACAAAGGCTGTTCTACACGCAAGGCGACTATGGGCTGTTCCGAGATGCCCCGTTTGCGGTGAAAAGATGAAGGTCAACCTGCGTTCCGATGACACCTTTGTAGAGGACGAAGGCTGGCACAAGGCTGCACAGCGTTACCTCGATTTCGTGAACGGTCACCAACATGGCAAAATCCTGTATTGGGACCTCGGCATCGGGAGCAACACCCCGACTATCATCAAACTGCCTTTTATGCAGATGACCTACAAAAACCCAGAGGCGACCTACGCCACCATCAACCTCGGCGAGGCGTTCACGGTGGAACAAATCAAAAACAGGTCGATTGTGATTGACGGGGATATTGGAGAAGTATTAGAGGAATTGTTGAAGTGTTGATTGTTTAATCGTTTAATTGTTGATGATGAATCGTTTGGACTATTTGATAGAATATCTTCTGAAAGAAGACCCGCAATATTCCGAGATGGAGATTCCATCGGATTTGCAAGGCAAGCGTGACCTGTTTCGTGCCTTGCGCAATGTGCGTTGGCCAAAACCTATCAGCGATGAGTTTCTGCGTTTTCAGGACGAGGAATTGCAGGTGCAATTGCAGGAAAAAGGAATTGTTGACCTAACTAAACTATCAACTATAAACTCTCCACTTTCAACTACTCTAAACTCTAAACCCTCAACTCTAAACTATATCCTTTGGCAAGGGGATATTACCCGATTAAAGGTTGACGCCATCGTCAACGCCGCCAATGCGCAGATGTTAGGCTGTTTCCATCCTTTGCATAAGTGCATCGACAATGCCATCCATTCTGCAGCGGGTGTGCAATTGCGCGAGGAATGCCACCGACTGATGCTCCAACAAGGTCACGAGGAGCCGACGGGCCAGGCTAAGATTACCAAAGCCTATAATCTGCCCTGCAAGTATGTTATCCATACGGTCGGACCCATCATCCCCAACGGCATCCCGACGGAGTTCCAAAAGGAGCAATTGGCCTCATGTTACCGAAGTATTATGGCTTGTGCCGATGAAAACGGTCTCGAAAGCGTCGCCTTTTGCTGCATCTCCACGGGCGAGTTCCGTTTCCCGAACCGGCTGGCCGCCGAAATCGCCGTGCAAACCGTTAATGACTATCTGACCACACATCCCGATTGCAGCGTCAAGCAGGTGGTTTTCAATGTGTTCAAGGATGTCGATAGGGATATTTATCAACGGCTGTTGTAAAGGAGTTTGTCTGGAGTGTCGAAAGGAAAGTGTATCTTTGCCACCTCAAAGAAAACAACAATGTCTTCAGGAAAGCAGAAATGATTCATAAATAAAACCCCAAAGAAATGAAAGTGTTATTGTTAAACGGTAGTGCCAACCAGAAAGGCAACACATTCACGGCGCTCTCGGAGATTGCCGGGCAACTTGAAAAGAACGGCATAGAGGCGGAAATCATGCAGTTGGGCAACAAGCCCGTGCGTGGCTGCATCGCCTGCGGACAGTGCCAGGCGAAACAGCTGGGCCGCTGCGCCTTCGATGACGACATCTGCAACCGCATCGTGGAGAAGCTCAACGCCTCCGACGCCCTTGTTGTAGGCTCGCCCGTCTATTACGGCCAGCCCAACGGCGCGGTGATGGCCGCCCTGCAGCGTGCTTTCTTCTCAGGTGCTAACGTACAGAACAAGCCTGCGGCAGCGGTAGCCATCTGCCGCAGAGGTGGTGCTACGGCTGCATATCAGACGATGAATATGATTTTTGAAATGATGAACATGCCCGTGGTGACTTCGCAATACTGGAACATTGCCTACGGCCTGGCACCAGGTGAGGCAACACAGGACACGGAGGGAATGCAGACCATGCGTACATTAGCCGACAACATGGCATGGCTGCTGAAGAGGATCCACGCCGATGGTCAGCCTGACTATCCTGAGCGTGAACCATGGCAGGGCATGAACTTTATTCGATAAGTGAGCCATGAAAAAAAGATAGGAAGCCAAGATTGAATATACACCAATTGACAGATAAATCGGAATTTATGGAAATCAATAATAGACCCAACCCCAATGAGGCTTTTCCGAATCCGAAGATTCCAAGCCTCTGCTTCATCAAGAACGTGGTGAAGAACCCGCGTATCATCATCGGCGACTATACCTACTACGATGATGTGGATGGTGCTGAGCAGTTCGAGAAGCATGTCACTCATTTCTACGACTTCATAGGTGACCGGCTGATTATTGGCAAATTCTGCGCTATTGCCAAGGGTGTG
>Ga0310696_10006758_pt1 | contig 13564 bp, 11 predicted proteins | sample AusTroGonzalo_MG_4_FD_203885 | JGI IMG/M metagenome (GOLD analysis project Ga0310696, IMG submission 203885) | Bovine rumen microbial communities from tropical cattle in Woodstock, Queensland, Australia - Gonzalo_02 (v2) (version 2) | ecosystem: Host-associated > Mammals > Digestive system >... | reverse complement strand
TTGTAGCCGGAATATACAAAGAACTCGGCGTATTGCAGAAAGGGCATTTGGTTGAAACCGATCGTGCAGGTCTTGTTGCAGAATTTATCGGACAAACAGCTGTTAAAACCAACAAGATCATAGATAGTGCTTTGGGTGGCGTACTATTCATAGATGAGGCATATTCTCTTGCCGGAGGTGGGGAAAATGACTATGGTAAAGAAGCGATTGCTACACTACTCAAACGCATGGAAGATGATCGTGAGAGATTGGTTGTCATTCTCGCCGGATATACGAATGAGATGAGGCAATTCATCGAATCTAACCCCGGTTTACAATCGCGTTTCAACCGCTATATCGAGTTTCCGGACTATACCGCAGAAGAGTTATTGCAGATATTTGAGTTCAACATGCGCAAGTATGATTACCATTTCGGAGCGGGAGCAAAAGAAATAATGCAACAATATATAGAAAAAGTGGTTGCCAATAAAAATGCCAACTACGGTAATGGACGTTTCGTGCGTAATATCTTTGAAAAGGCATTGGAGCGCCAAGCTAACCGTCTTGCATCGGAAAGCAATCTGACAATCGAACGCCTATCTGCAATTGATAAAGAGGATCTGGTAGAAAAGCAATAAAATGAGAAAAATTTTTATAATATTTTTAGCACTATTGCCGCTGTTTGTGACGGCGGAGATCGTGCAGCCTGTTAAGTGGAGCACAGTAGAAGATGGAGATACCGTGCGTATAAAAGCCCTTATTGATGAAGGATGGCACATGACGATTTTCACCATCGGTGAGAACGAACTGAATATGGATTTTTACGACTCCGCCATGATTAATATGGCGAAAGCCGATTTGGCTCCGATTCGTTATAACACCTGCAATGACGTCATGTGTACCGCACCTGAGGTGTGGGAATATAAGGAAGCCTCTCCTAAATCCTCCCCTGAAGGGAAGGACTTACAGAATTCCCTTCCTTTTAGGGAAGGGTTAGGGTTAGGCTCTCTTCTTTGGATCTTTATCCTTGGCTTCCTCGGAGGACTATTAGCTATCTTTACGCCTTGCGTATGGCCGATTATTCCGATGACGGTAAGTTTCTTCCTGAAGAAAGGAGGCGGTCGCAAAGACGCCATTCTTTACGGGCTAAGTATCATTGTGCTCTATGTCGGGTTGGGATTATTGGTAACGCTGATTTTCGGAGCGTCGGCGCTGAATGACTTAAGTACCAATGCAATCGTGAACATTTTCTTCTTCCTGTTGCTGGTTGTTTTTGCGCTGTCGTTCTTCGGGCTCTTTGAGATTACATTGCCGGACTCTTGGTCAACCGCTTTGGACAATAAAGCCCGCAGCACCGGTGGATTCCTGAGTATATTGCTGATGGCATTTACGTTGGTGATAGTTTCGTTTAGTTGTACAGGACCAATCATCGGGACGCTGCTCGTGGAGGCAGCGGGTAAATCTTTATTGGCTCCGGCGATTGGCATGTTGGGTTTTGCGGTTGCATTGGCCTTGCCTTTCTCGCTGTTTGCCATGTTCCCGCAGTGGCTCAAGCAGGCTCCTAAGTCCGGAGACTGGATGACCTCGTTCAAAGTGGTACTGGCATTCCTTGAACTGGCACTCTCGCTCAAGTTCCTCAGCGTAGCCGATCTCGCGTACGGATGGGGAATACTACCTCGCTGGCTCTTCATCGCTATTTGGATTGCTTGCTTTGCGGGAATCGGCATCTATTTGCTTTGGAACATACGCGCCGTTTCTACAACGCGTAAGATCATCCGCATCATTTGCATCATTCCTTCGTTAGCTTTTGCGGCCTATCTGGTACCAGGCCTGTGGGGCGCGCCGGTGAAAGCTATCTCTGCCTTTGCGCCCCCAATGGAGGTAGAGGGTCGCGAAGTGTTCCATGACTACGAAGAAGGTCTCGCATATGCCCGTCAGACCGGAAAGCCGGTCATAATCGACTTTACCGGTTACGGATGTGTCAACTGCCGGAAAATGGAAGCCTTCGTTCTTGCCGATGACAGCGTCAAGGCTCGACTTGAAAACTACGTGTTCATTGAACTGTATGTGGATGACCGGAGAGTCTCCGGAGACGAACATGCGTCGGGCGAATCCAATGGAGATATTAACTCGCGTATCCAGCGTGAGCAGTTTGGCGCCAATGCTCAGCCTTTCTATGTGCAATTGGACGCGTACGGCAACCTGATAGCAGAACCGATGGCATTCACGACCGACCCTCAGGAATTCCTTGACTGGCTGCAATATTAGCGTATATTGTTTTGTTTTTCTTATCTCTCGTTAAGGAAATACGGCCTTTAGTTGCACAAATCGTTTTTTTTTAGTACATTTGCACGCATTATGCGTGAATACTAAAAAAACAATAAGATATGAAAAAGATTTTCTCTTTAATTACCGTAATGGCGCTTTCTTTGTCTCTCTCTGCTCAGCTGGCATGGGACACGGAATTTACAAAGAATGATTTCAACAATGCGCAGACCGTTATCTCCAAGACGGAGAACGTTGCTTTCGACAATCCCGTATTAGGAGCAGGAGGCGGTTTGAAGATAGGCAAGATTGTACTCAATGTGCTTGGCTTCGGTGAAGACCCTTATGAAGACGAGTGTGTGATTGCGCTCAGTCAAGTGGGAATCCCGGAGACCTTGACTTTCGCATGGCAAGGAGGCAGTAGCGGTTCATTCAGCGTGTACCAGTCCACCGACCATAACAACTGGTCGCTTTTGTTGACCAAAGAAGGTAATACCATCTCCTCGGATACCGAGGAAAGTTTGGCCTTGGCAACCAATACGCGTTATTTGAAGTTCTACGCTACCGGCAAGACAGCAGTTGCTTTCCGCAAAATCAAAGTGACAGAACTGAAGAGCCTGAGTGCGGGCACGGATGAGTGGCCCTTCGGTAGCGCTATGGTCGATGATGCCAATGGCGTGAAGAGCGTGACGGTCAGCTGGACGAATATAGTAGCAGAAGTAAGTTCGACTGACCCGCATTTCTCTGCTTCATTGACTTCCATAGGGCAGAAGAACCTGATTAACCAGACAACGCAACTCAATATCATCTATTCACACAGCGAGGCCGGCAAGCATAGCGGTGAGATTGTTATTGCCGGTGAAGGCAAAGAGGTACGTATAGCTGTTTCGGGAGAGACGAAGAAATATGACCAGACGCTCACATGGATTCAACCGCTTGGCGAGTGCGTGGCAACGGACCATCTTACTCTCAATGCCTTTGCATCTTCCTATTTGGATGTCGTGTACGAGAGTTCGGATTCGGCGGTAGCATATGCACAGGACGGCGTGGTACAGATTGTTTGCGCAGGCGAAGTGACGCTGACTGCCACTCAGCCCGGCAATTACAAATACAATGCTGCCGAACCGATAGCCAAGACTTTGCTTATCCGCAAAGCCGACCCGATGATTGGCGTGACAGTTGACGACCTGACATATGGTCAACCCTTGAGTGTTGCCGTGATAAATGAGGCGCTGGGACAAGTGAAGGGCTCTTTCGCTTGGCAGGAAATAGCGTTGGATTCGATCCTGAATGCCGGCGATTATGCGCTGACCTTGCTCTTTACTCCGGATGACGCTTGTATCTATAACACACGCACGCTGCAGGTACCGCTGCATGTTAACAAAGCGGCACAGACGATTGTTTGGGAGGCGCAGGAGACCGCGCTGACCGTAGGAATGCCCGTTTCTTCGACGGCGGTGCTCTCTTCCGGTCTGCCGATCACCTATGCTTATACGGAGTGCTTGTTGTCCATCGAGGACGGAGTAATTACGCCGGAGAACGAAGGGGAAGTAACGGTAGTGGCTTATCACCCGGGAAATGAAAATTATCTCCCGTCCATGGTTATAACGACGCTCTTTACTATTCAACCGAAGCAGGATATTTCAACTGCAGCCCCTCAACTGACGCCGGAGCAGCAACAGGCAGCAAGCAAGTTCCTGCATGCAGGCCAAATGTATCTGCATTATGCCGGTCATGTATATGACGCGCAAGGTAAACTGATTGAAAAAAACATAGATTAATATGATACAGAAAAAACAATACGACACGAAACGCCCGCCGGAGAAAGAAATGATTTTCGGTATCCGTGCGGTGATGGAAGCTATCGATGCCGGCAAAGTGCTGGACAAAGTGCTTGTACGGCGGGACATGTCTTCTGCAATCGGGCGTGAGCTCTTGATCAAACTGGAAGGCACAGGTACACAGATCCAACGTGTGCCGTTAGAGAAACTCAACCAGTTCACGGACAAGAACCACCAAGGCGTCATTGCCTTCTTGAGCCCGATTGAGTTCACACCATTGGACAGCCTTGTACAAAGCCTCTATGACGAAGGCAAGACACCTCTGCTGATGATGCTGGACGGCGTAACGGATGTCCGCAATTTCGGTGCCATTGCCCGTACATGCGTGTGTGCAGGTGTTCACGCGCTGATAATCGGTACGCGCGGAAGTGCCGCCATTAACGGCGATGCCGTCAAAGCGTCTGCCGGTGCGCTCCACAGCCTGCCAATATGCAAGGTGGAGAACATGCAAAACGCCTTGCGATATCTCCAGGACAGCGGATTACGCATCGTGGCGGCTACCGAACATACCGACCGCAATTACACCGAGATAGATATGACCGTCCCGATCTGTATCGTCATGGGATCGGAAGAGAAGGGTATATACGAAGAGAACCTCAAACTATGTACGGACAAAGTGCGGCTGCCCATGACCGGCACGATTGAGTCCCTCAACGTGAGCGTGGCGGCCGGTGTATTCATATATGAAGCTGTTCGTCAGAGAGGCGTATGACCGTTTTATACGAAGATAACCATATTATTGCTGTCAACAAGACCTGCAACGAGATCGTGCAGGGTGACAAGACCGGCGATACACCGCTGAGCGAGATTGTAAAAGCCTATATCAAGGAGAAATACAGCAAGCCCGGCGAGGTGTTTCTGGGTGTGACGCATCGTCTCGACCGTCCGACAAGCGGGGTAGTGCTCTTTGCAAGAACATCCAAAGCTCTCACGCGTCTAAACGAAATGTTCAAAGAGAAATCACAAATCACCAATCACCAATCACAAATAATTAAGACCTACTGGGCTATCGTTCAGGGCTCACCCAAACAACCCGAAGCACGTCTTGAAAACCTACTCATCCGCAACGAGGCACAGAACAAATCTTATATAGCAAAATCTGGTGATAAAAATGCGAAGCAGGCTATCCTGTCATACAAAACCCTTGTTCGCGGCGACAATTATACGCTATTGGAAGTCAATTTAGAGACGGGACGGCATCACCAGATTCGGTGTCAGTTGGCGGCGATAGGCTGTCCGGTTAAAGGCGATTTGAAGTATGGAGCCAAGCGTAGTAACCCTGATGGCGGCATCTGCCTGCACGCCCGTAAAATAGAATTTGTTCATCCTGTAAAAAAAGAACCCATATGTATCACTGCTCCCGTACCCGACGATTCTGTTTGGCAGTCCTTTGCTGCCTTAGTTCCCTAATACCTAATACTCTAATCGCTGATCCTTTGCTTGCTTTCCCCGGCGCGGAAGGTTTCGGCAAATATACCTCCGGAGGTCGCGGAGGACAAGTTGTATATGTTACAACATTGGAAGACGATGCCGATGGAAATATCCAAGGTAGTCTCCGTTGGGCGATGAAGCAGTATCCGGGTGAGCCTATCACCGTTTGTTTTGCAGTGACGGGTGAAATTCGGCTGGTCAAGGATTTGCGTATCAACCGTAAGAACTACACAATCGCCGGACAGACTGCGCCGGGCATGGGCCTCCTCATCACCCATAACAAGGTGAATTGCGGCGGCTCGGAGAATTTTATCATCCGCAATATCCGTTTCCGTATCGGTCGTAATGATACGAACGGAAACATCATAACTCAGAATGCTTTCGGTGCGGAAAACTGCGCCAATTATATCATTGACCACTGTGAGTTCGGTTGGTCCACGGAAGAGAACATGAATACCTACGACAGCCATTTTATCACAGTGCAGTACTGTATTGTGCATGAGGGACTGAACGCTTCAGGTCATCCGAAAGGCGCGCGCGGGTACGGTTGTCAGTGGGGTGGTTCGCCGGCAACCTATCATCATAACTTGCTGGTTAACAATAATAAACGGTCTTGCCGTTTTAATGGCGCGCAGAGCAATGATTATGTGGTGTATCTCGATTATATCAACAATGTACAGTATAATTTCGAAGGAGGCAGTAACGGTTGTTACGGGGGCGAGAACACTGCTAAGTTGGCGGAAGGCGAGTACAACGGACTCAATTCCGCCCACGAGTGCAATTTCATCAATAACTACTATAAAGTAGGACCGAACACGACCAACAGTACAAAGTTGTTTTTCATGTCAAGTGTGGCGCGTAGCGGTGCAACCTCTTGGGGACCCGCGCATTGGTATTTGGCCGGTAATGTATTCGATGGCGTTCCTGCTATTACGGAGGATAACTGGCAAGGCGTGAAGTCCGAGAATACGACGAAATATCCTTTGGAAATGTTGCGTGTGGATACGCTTATTCGCCCTGCTACGCCTTGGTGGCGCTGGACGGCGGATTCCATATACGGCAAGTATGATTTTGACAGTTATGCCTATGCCGCGAGTGCTTTTCAGACAGCAGAAGAAGCCTATATGACTGTTTTGGATACTACCGGTGTGTTCCCTCGCGATCATGTGTCGAAACGTCTGGTAGCGGATACCAAAGCAGGTACGCATACCTATGTGGGTTCAAAAACCGGTAAAAGCGGCATTATCGACACAGAAGAAGATGCAGAAGGCTTTTATGACTATCCGTCCGTGTCGGCCATGCCTGACACCGACTTCGACGGCATGCCTGACGAGTGGGAGAGTGCTAACGGTTGCGATCCTAACACACCGGATAATAACAAGCTGCATGAGAGCGGATATACGATGCTCGAGATGTATCTGGACTATGCCATGAAGCATAAGGCGCCGTTGGACGACGGGTATAAGCCTTCTGAAGAAGGCATTGAAGATTTAAGATTTAAGATTGAAAATTGTAGAAAAATACTCCGCGAGGGACAAATACTTATCCAACGCGGAGAGAAAATATATACCATCACCGGCCTGCCTGTTACTGCGAACCGGTAATTCTTCTCATTGTTTGAACTTTGTAATCTGGTCGATGGAGTTATGTACTTGCCCTTTCTCAAGCGGGTACGTAATATTGATGTAAGCAACATCGCGCAGGAAATCGATATGACCTATCTCTACATCGAGAATCTTTAGACCGGTACGCTCTTCGAGGTCGGCTATCAGTTCGGCACGGCGTTCCGGTTTGATATTTTCTATTTTCTCATAGAGAATTATTTTGCGCGATTGATGTTTGCGCATCTGCCATGCTTCGAAAGCCCAGGCCAGTAAAATAATCACGATATTGGCAAAAAGCAGCAAGTACCAGGCCATCCCGTCGGCTTTGAGGCTGAGGGAGTTGATGACGGAGACCGCAATGATGAGGAACATATAATTCATCTCACGGACAGGCACCGTCTCTGTACGATACCGGATCATGCCGAAAATAGCGAATAGACCGAGCACAAATCCGGTTTGTATATCCAGTATCTGCATCAGCCATAACAGCACGAACATACCCGAAGAAAAGAGCATATACGTTACGTAGTAATCACGCCGACGGCTGATACGATAGTATATACAATATACTATTAGCCATGTGACGAGGAGGTTGAAGAGGAACATTAGCGGCATGGCCACTGCCTCTGTACTTACATGCAGAAACTCTGCAATCGAGTGCATTAGATAGGAGATGCTGTCCGTTGCGCCGAACCGCTCGGCGATACTCGGATCGTTCTCCAGAAACTCAAGAGTAGGATTGGTTAATTCCGGCATAGTTATAATAATTTAATGGTTTAACATCTTAACGATATGACGTATCTTCTTTTTGAAGCGGTTTTTCTTCAGTCCGTGGTTGGTTAAAGCCGTTCCGATACAGTATTTGCTTATTTTGAACGGATGTACGCGTTGATCAATCATGATTTTTGTCATAGGGGAGGGAGCATTACCATCGCGTTTGAGTTCGATGATGACCAACTCAGGGAAAGTCTTCTTCTCTCCGGTTTGCATGTTCTCCCATATGAGGCTCATATCTATGGTCAGACGCTCTGTTTTGGCTTTGTTAACCAATGTGATACGTCTAAAGACGGTACGCAGGCGGGGTGCCAGTTCGCTCCATTGATACGGGCTTTTGAGGGCAATAAACTCCTCCACGGTACGGTCATGATGCTTGCCGTGACCGATAGTCTGCGGGGTTAGTTCAAAGCCGGGTACTACCATCCGCCGCTTTTTAGTACGGCCTTTGTTGTCTTTGCGTTTAATCTCCAGATAAGTCTCGTGGGTGTTGACGTACTGTCGCACACGTATTTTCTGCCGATGGAGTTGTTTGTCATGGTGGCGGATATACATGTCGAGTGAGTCTGTATCATAGTAGATAGTGTTGTAGTCCGCGATCCGTTTACCGCCTGTCTGCTGGACATAATAGTCGTTTTGGGACATCTCAAGGATAGTCGGCAGAAGCGACAACGGCACCGTATATTTGGTATCGATGCGGTTCATCAACTTCACGCTATCCATTTCGGCCAGCGATATGGGCGTAAAGGAGGCAAGGAGGTCTTCTATGACAGACATCATCGGCCTTTATTCTTTTGAAAAGATATACTCAAACACCTTGACGGAGTACAGTTTGCCGTTCGGTAAGTAATTGTATTGCTTGGCTTTGGTGCCGTTCTCATTCCACTCGTATTTCCGGATACGCACAGGTTTGTTGCGGTCGTTGTATTCCACTTCTTCCACTACTTTGCCGGTCACATCATCATACGTGGACGTAATGCGGCTTCGTTGGCCGTACGAGGCAAATTCAATCTCCTCAATGCAGCGTCCCTGGCTGTCATATACTTTTACGTGGTCTAACCACCGCGTCTTGGTTTTGGCGTCCGTGTTCCACTCCTTGACGGTCAGATTCTTCCGTTTCTCGCGCTTGGCGAGTTGTTCCGGAGTCATCAGACTGTTCTCTGCTATTAGGAACAAAGGACAAAGTGCCAGAATAAAAATACTAAAATATCGTTTCATATCTATCAATTGTCAAATCATAAATCACAAATTTTCATTACCATCCTCCATGATGGCCTCCACCGCCGCCTCCCGGAGGATTACCGCCTCCGGGGCCTCCGCCTCCACCGGGACCACCGGTGGCAGTGTAGGAAGACAATGTTACATCCGAGCCGCCGCTGACGGTGGCATTGATAGCAGCATTACCTCCGAAAAGCATTGTGCCATCAGTAACTGTTATGCCCGCTTTGAGACTCGGCGAAGAACCGGTTGAGACAACGAGCGGGGTGGTGTTCGCAACGGCCATGAACGCCAAGGCTAACTCACTGCCGTCATATAACGCGTACCACTTCCCTTTGCTGACGGATGAGGCTTGATAGCAGGCTTGCGTCAGTTCACTGCCGCTTTCCAGACCACCGAACGCCACTAACGTACCGCCGGAGACATACAGTTTCTTCTGATCCTCGCTGTTAGCGTCGATAGCTACTTCCGGACTGTTGGAACCGATAGCATAGATCACACCGCCTTTGATATACATATTGCCGTTGGCGTCTATGCCGTCATTACCGGTAGAGTAGGCACATATGTACCCGCCGTTTATCGTCATGTCGCCGCCCGAGTTAATTGCATCATCGGCTGCCTGCACATAGACCATACCGCCGTTAACGGTAAGTGTCCCTTTACTCTCGATCCCTTCCTCTTTGGCTACCACGGTGATGTCACCGCCGTTGATATTAATCGCTATGGAGTCGGATTGAATGCCATCAGTACCAGCGTGGATAACAAACGTGCCGCCGTCAAAGAAAATACCGTCGTTGGCGTGTATACCGTCCGATGCAGAGGTAAGCGTCAGCGTCCCGGTGCTTTGGGCGAACTGGATATAATCGTCCGATGCCAGTGCATGTTTGTAGTTTCCGGTAACGGTCAGACTGCCGTCCCCGGAAAAGATCATTTGTCCTTCACTGAAAAATGCCGCCTTGCGGTCCTCACTACTGGTGGCGTAACTCTTGCCGTCTGTCAGGCTGTTTGTGCCCTCCAATACGACGTAACAACTCTTTTTGCATTGGTTGTTAATCGCCGGACCGTCCGAGCAACTTAGCGTCAAGCCATTGAGAATTAACTGATGACGGTTTGTGCCGTAGATGGTCAATTGTCCTTGCCCGTTTCCGCTCAAGAGGTAGGAAATGTCTTTGACAGTAGAGTTTATCGTGACGTATCCTTTGTCATCCGTCACGGTCACGCCATCGTGTGAACCATCAATGGCGACAGACGTACCGTTCCAAGCGATACGTATCGTGTCGGTGGTCGTTATTGTCGTATCCACCGGTGTCTCTGTCTCCCCGCTACTGCCGTTGTCGGGCGGGTTGACATCATTGCACGATGTCATTGCAAGGCTAAGAGCGCATACTATACTCGCAGCCACAATAGGTCTGATTGTAAAAGCCATATTCTTTCAATAATTCGTTCCGTCGGTCCTGCAAACCGTCCTTTCGCCAGTTCTGGGCCCAGAAATGAACCGGTTCATGAACGATGCTGTCCTTCGGATATTTATTAACCATTTCCTCTGCCTGCAATCCAGCCGCATTGATTTGCGCGAGGTCTTTCCACCGCGAAGAGGCGAGGGTAGTGGCATAAAACGGGATATCCAGTTCTTGCGCTTTGCGTGCGGTCGCAAACAGACGATGGTAAAAACATGCCTCGCATCGCTTGCCTCTCTCCGGTTCATTTTCCATCCCACAAATACTGTGCCGCCACGCCTCATGGTAGTAGTCCCCATCTATCCACTCTACACCCAGCGACGCTGCGTGACGCTTGGACTCATTCTTGCGTATCTCGTACTCTTCGAAGGGGTATATATTAGGGTTATAGTAATAAATCACGGGCTTAATCCCGTGCGCCAGGAGCCATTCCACTATCGCGCTTGAGCACGGTGCACAGCACGCGTGCAGCAGCACTTCACTGCATCCTTCCGGAATGATTATAGATGATTCTCGTTTCATAATTCGGCGGCAAAGGTACTCATTTTTTTTGAGATACGCAAATATATACGTAAAAATTTGCACATGTCAATTTTTTTTTGTACCTTTGCAGCCGCAAAGGTTTGCAATGAAAAATTATGATTCGGGAAGGATGGTATAGAAGGATAATGATTGACCTCATTGTATGGGTCATTGCCGTGCTGCTTTGTATGCTGTGGCGTTGGGTGGCTGATAAAAGCGAAATTGTTTCTTATTGGGCGCTTTTCGGTGTATTGGCTGTGCTGTGGGTACTCACCGGCTTTGTGGTGCAGGTTTATCGTTCGTATAAAGTGACATGGTTCTGGCAAGCGTGGCTCTCCATCGTATTGGATGCCGGTATTCTCATTGGCTTATGCTGGTGGTTGCTGCCTAAGATGCCGTATAACCTGTCCCCGAAAGTGGCTATGTGGACAATCATCATCGTCGGGGCGATAGAGACGGTAGTGGTGCTGCTTGAGCATTACTGGAAATATGCGACCAACATGACCGTTCCGGCGATGCAGATAGAGCAGCGCAAAAACGCACAGGTGACACGGCCTGACGAAAAGAGACGCCAAGCATCTATCAATTCTATTCACCAATCTGTCTTGTCTGTGACCACCGAAGCGGATTACTACATGCTTCGTAAAAAAGCACGTTTGGACTCCAGACAGACCAAAGTGATCTGTGACCGTAGTCGTTTTGCTTTTCTGCAAATACCTGATTATCAGTATAACACCATAGTTGACCTGACGCTTCTTAACGATGCGAAGGGTATAAATCGCCGCTTTTGTATCATCAATCAAAAATTACCGGACGAGGGACGCTATGTATGCTGCTACCGACCGCAGGAATACATGAAACAGAAGTTCCTTAAACGATTCCCGCCTATTCTTCGTTGGTTTGCTTACTCCCTCTATTTCTTCCGTAAACGGGTACTTCCGCGTTTGATGCTCACCAGCCGTCTGTACTACGATGTGAACAAAGGACGCAAACGAATGCTTTCCAAAACCGAAGTGCTCGGGAGACTTTATTATTGCGGTTTTGAGGTGGACGAGATTATTCCGATGGGACATATTGAATACGTATTTGCGCACCGTCATTCACAGCCCTATCCGCAAGAACAAATCAAGGTTTATGGCCCGCTGATCAAGTTACCGCGAATATGCAAGAATAAAGAGATCCGGTATTTCTATAAGTTCCGTACCATGCACCCGTACGCTGAGTATATCCAGAAATATGTATTTGACGCTCGGGGAGGTATGGATATCTCGGATAAATCGAACGACGACTGGCGTATCTCTTCATGGGGACGGTTCCTGCGCAAGTACTGGCTGGATGAACTGCCGATGCTCATCAACTGGTTCAAGCGGGACGTCAAACTGGTTGGTGTCCGACCGCTTAGCAAGGCGATGTTTGAATCTTATCCGGAGTGGTTGCAGGACAAGCGTACGCGTTGTAAACCCGGACTGATTCCGCCTTTCTATATCGACCATCCGAATACATTCGAGGAACTCTTCGCAAGTGAAGACCAATATTTGACGGAATATTTGGCTCATCCTGTCCGTACGGATATTAAGTATTTCTTCCTCACTATGAGATCTATTTTAACCCGCAAGACACATAGTGCATGATTAATCTGAAGTACATAGTATTGGCATGCAACATTGTGTTTTTTGCACTGATGGCAGTCGTTTTACCTTTGGGCTTTGAGGAAAACGACGATGTGATGATGTGTATGATAGCCAACGGTTCCTATTCGGGAATACCGGATTTCCATTTGGTCTATATCAATGTGCTATACGGTTACATGCTCACACTTCTCTATAGTATAACAACAGCCCTCGAATGGTACACGCTTTCGTTTGCAGTCATTCATATTCTCTCGATGTCTGTACTCGCGTATTGCATCCTCACGACACCTAACCGCGCCCGATGGGAACGCATCCTATGGCTTCTTATCCTTTATGTATTGTGGGCTCGCATTATTATTGCTTTGCAGTTCACTACAACGGCCGGTCTGGCATGTCTGGCCGGGTGTATGCTACTGCTGCGGGTGAGTAAAAAAGCCCGCTGGACCGGAGTGCTGTTTGTCATTGCAGGTGCGCTTGTTCGCTTCTATGCTGCAGGTTTGGTCGGCTTATTGATGGCACCTATTATTGTTTATACCTACCGGCTCGAGTGGCGCAAATACATGGCTGTTGTAGTGATGCTGATGGCGGTTGTGGGGTGCCGCGTTGCCAATCATATGGTTTACGACAGTAATCCGGAGTGGCGTTATTTCAGAGAATACAATCAACTACGGGCGCAACTCAATGATAATCCCAACGCGTATAAGATGACTACGGCACAACTCCCGGAAGGGATTGACCCGATGGATTATCAGTTATTGCTTCGTTTCGTGCCGGACGGGGAACAGATTGACTTGCCGGCAATTCGGCAACTCAGCGCTACAGTAGGTAAAGTGCCGTTCAGA
>Ga0310696_10006757_pt1 | contig 13564 bp, 10 predicted proteins | sample AusTroGonzalo_MG_4_FD_203885 | JGI IMG/M metagenome (GOLD analysis project Ga0310696, IMG submission 203885) | Bovine rumen microbial communities from tropical cattle in Woodstock, Queensland, Australia - Gonzalo_02 (v2) (version 2) | ecosystem: Host-associated > Mammals > Digestive system >... | reverse complement strand
GCCCGACAACGCCGAGGCCTGCCGCACAAGACTCGAAGAGTATGTTCTCTCCCAGCACCCAGCCTCGGAGAGGCTAAACGCACACAGTGCAATTAACACCGTACAAGCGAAGCGCAGTGCGGTGGAAGAGACGCACGCACCCTATGGGCATCTCGAAGAGATGAGACAGGGGCCATACCTCCTCTCGCTCCGCTACATGTTGCAGAAGAACATCGTCTGCGGCGACGCGCTGACCTATCGCACTGCCGAGGGCAAACCCATCACCTTCTGCGAGTGGACACCCATCGCTGGTGACATGCAGTTTTCACGGCGCGACTTCCAATTTGACTTCCTCGTCACCCAAAGCCACCAATACAGCCTTTTCGATGAACAGGGCGAAGTACAAAGCTTTGACGAACCCGTAAAGTCATATTCTCCTATTCATTACACCCAACTTTACACCCAAGAATAACCACGTTTTCCAGTCTAATTGTGAATTATGAATTATAGTCCCGATATTCTCAACTGTTTGGCCAACCTTTCCAGCGACGAGGTCTTCACCTCACCCGAATTGGCCAATCGCATGCTCGACCTTCTGCCTCAGAAGCTTTTCCGTAATTCCAAAACGCGATTTCTCGACCCGTGCAGCAAGAGTGGGGTCTTTCTACGCGAGATTGCGAAACGGTTGTTGGCAGGTCTCGAAGAGCAAATTCCCGACCTACAACAACGCATCGACCACATCATGACGAAGCAGGTCTTCGGCATCGCTTGCACCGACCTCACCGCTGAGATGAGCCGCCGCACGCTTTACTGTACCAAACTGGCCAACGGCAAATACAGTGTCAGTACGGCTTTCCATGACGTGCAGGGCAATCTGCGCTATATACGATGTCAACATACTTGGGTGAACGGCAAGTGCAAGCATTGTGGCGCTAATCGCGCTCAATACGACCGCGTAGAAACTATTGAGTCCTACGCCTATCCTTTTATCCACAAATCAATTAAAGAAATACTCAATAAAGATATGCAATTCGACGTAATTATTGGAAACCCGCCGTACCAAATGAGTGACGGAGGAAACAGCGCAAGTGCGATGCCTATATATCAACATTTTGTTCAACAATCCAAGAAGTTAAATCCTCAACATCTTGTCATGATCACACCTTCAAGATGGTTTGCTGGTGGCAAAGGATTGGATGATTACCGAAGAGAAATGCTTAATGATAAGCATTTAAAAGTTCTTGTTGATTATGCAAATGCAAAGGATTGTTTCCCTAATATTAGTATTGGAGGCGGTGTATCATACTTTTTATGGGAAAAGAAATGGAATGGCGATTGCTTGGTGATTAATGTTGATGGGGAACAACGAACAGAAAAAATACGCCCCTTAAATGAGTATAGTGTTTTCATTCGTTTTAATAATGCGGTGAATATTGTCAAAAAGGTAACATCAAAACATGAAACAAGTATTGAGACTATTATTTCTAGCCGTAATCCTTTTGGCTTTTCCACAAACGAGCGCGGCAATTCAGAAAAGGCTAAAGGTTCTCTTGTCTTAATTACAAGTCAAGGCTCTAGATATGTAAAATTACAAGAAGTCACACAAGGAGTAAATCTTGTAGGAAAATATAAAGTAATGATGAGTAGATCTACTTCCGAACATGCTGGAGAACCTGATAAAGATGGTTGCTTCAAAGTTATTTCTAGAACAGAGGTTATTGGTCCTAATATGGTTTGTACAGACTCCTATATCATCCTTGGGGGTTTTAATACAAAGTCTAAAGCAGAAAGCCTTCTCAGTTATATGAAAACAAAATTCCTCCGATTTCTTTTACTTCAAGCGGTTTCTTCGATAAATCTCACACGAGAGAAGTTTCAATTCGTCCCCCTTCAAGACTTCTCCCACCTCTGGACAGACGAAATGCTATACGAGAAATACGGTCTGGACAAAGACGAAATCGCCTTTATCGAGAGCATGATACGCCCGATGGAATAATTGAAAAAGAACGTTCTTTGAAATATTAGGAGAAAAATTTACGAGGTATTAAAAATATATGTATCTTTGCCTTGCAAAAAAACAATGATATGGCAGAAGATTATCCCATAGAAGAACCTGAGACCCCGATGGTTAACGAGCCAGCCGCAGAATATGGCGTTGCTGCGAAAACAACGTATCGGGTAATCTCCGACGAAGAAATGGCACATTGTATTCCGCTCGAAGAATCTCGTCGTCGGTTAACTGAAAAGATTTACAAGTTCTATCACACCGAGGCATGAGAATTCTTATTGAAGAACGTGTACATCAAGCCATAGAATCGTTCTATGATGCTGCCATATTGAAACATTGGCATACTTTAAGTTTTGATACCGTGGAAAGCAAGAAGAATCGTCTCTATGACGGATTGGAATCGCTTGCCAACTATGCGACCATATTCCCAAAGGCCAGACTTAAAAAAGAATGGATTAAAAAGGGCTGGCAGGAATTTATTTGCGAGGATTTCCATTTTGCTTATGAGATTACTGTTGATTCTCATGGTGAAACGGTAATCGTCGTCCATGATGCCGTCCATAGTTTTTTGTACTACTAAACACTTCTCCTAAATATTTCTGCATAAGGACGTTCGCTTATAAATTCGTAAACGAACAAACTTACATATTATGCAGACCATAGACCAAATCCTCCCCAACCGCCACCGCAAAGTCCCACAAATCTACATGTACGACGACGTTGCTTTCCCCGGCTGGATCAAGATCGGGGAAACGACCCGCGCCGATGTGACGCAGCGCATTGACGAGCAGCACCCTATTACCGAACCGTTCAAGACTTACCATCTGCTGTGGCACGACAACGCCTTCTATGCCGATGGCAGCGGCGAGAGTTTCAGCGACCATGACCTGCACGAATACCTGCGGCGTATGGGCAAGGAACTCATCGGCGAGTGGTGCCGCTGCTCCCTGCGCGAGGCACAAGCGGCATACGTGGCGGTACGCCATCGCGATACGCATGTCGAAACGGTGCGCGACCTCGACTACGAGATGCGCGAAGAGCAGGCACAGGCGGTAAAGCAGACGGCGGAATACTTTGCCAAGATGGACGAAGAGGAGCCCGACCGCCCCAGCCACTATCTGTGGAACGCCAAAATGCGTTTTGGCAAGACCTTCGCCACCTACCAGCTCGCCAAACGCATGGGGGCGAAACGAGTGTTGGTGCTCACGTTCAAACCCGCCGTAGAGGACTCTTGGAAAGAGGATTTGCTACGGCACCGCGATTTTGAAGGTTGGAAATATTATAGCGAAAAATGGAGAAAAGAGGGTGACACGAATGCCGTAGGGGCGAATGATCATTCGCCCCTACAATTGCATCAATCCGCACCCTTGGTTGTTTTCGGTTCTTTCCAGGACTACCTCGGCCGGGATAAATATGGCAACATCAAGACGAAAAACGAGTGGGTTCACAGCATCCATTGGGATTTGATTGTGCTGGACGAGTACCACTTTGGTGCGTGGAATGACAATGCCAAGAGTCTGCTCGACCTCGGGGATGCCGAAGCCAAAAAGCGGCAGGCAGAGGAGGACGAGGTGATGAGCGAAAGCGGCATTGACGTGGAAAGCGGACGTGCTTGGGACGACAGCGATGTGCCTATCACAGGCAAACATTACCTCTACCTCAGCGGCACTCCTTTCCGTGCTCTCGCCACAGGCGAATTCATTGAAAATCAGATCTTCAATTGGACTTATCAGGACGAGCAAGCACGCAAAGAGGATGTCGGTGGCCCCTACTTGGAGATGCCCACTATGGTGATGATGACCTACCAGATGCCGCAAGACCTCGGTGCGATGATCGAGCAGTGGGACATGGACGGCTTCGACCTCAACGAGTTCTTCCGAGCCGAAGGCAAAACTTTCGTCCATGAGAAGGCGGTGCAGAAATGGCTTGACATTATCCGTGGCAAAGCCCCCATCTTCGGCGACGGTAGTTCGCCCCTCAATGTGCGTCCGGCCTTGCCTTTTGAGGACACCCGTTTGCTTGACCTCTGCGCCCACACGATGTGGTTCCTGCCCAACGTGGCCTCATGCGACGCGATGGAAGCACTGCTGCACCGCCCGGCCAACGGTTTCTACCAAAACTACACCATCATCAACTGCAGCGGCACGAAGGCCGGTATCGGCGTGGACGCCCTCGGTCCGGTGCGCGAGGCCATGGGCGACAACCCCTTGAAAACCCGCACTATCACGCTGACTTGCGGCAAATTGACTACTGGCGTAACGCTCCGTCCGTTAGGAGGTTTGCTGATGTTACGCAACTGCTCCAGTCCCGAAACTTACTTCCAAACCGCTTTCCGCGTACAAAGTCCGTGGACGACTACTGATGAGGACGACCCGACGAAAAAAACAATACTCAAACCCACTTGCTATGTGTTCGATTTCGCCCCCAACCGTGCTTTGCGCGAGGTGGTGACCTACGCCAACAACCTGGATGTCGATAGCAACCGCCGCATCACCGACAAGGTGGACGAGTTCATCAACTTCCTGCCCATCCTCCAATTCGATGGCAGTTCGATGAAACGTGTGGATGCCACCGAAATTCTCGACTTTGTCGATAACGGCACCAGCGGCACGCTACTAGCACGCCGTTGGAACAGTGCGCAACTGGTTAATGTGGATAATGCCACTCTGCAACGCGTGTTAAACAATCCCGAGGCCCTGGCCGCCATCATGAAGATTGAAGGCTTTCGCGCCTTGGGCGGCGACATCATCGAAAACATCGTCAACCGTTCGGAGAAAATCAAGAAGTTGAAACGCGAAGTCGGGGAAAGTGGGGACAGCAAGAAGAAAAAAGAACTGACGAAAGAGGAGAAGGAATATCGCTCCAAGCGGCGCGAGGTGCAGGAAAAACTGATGAAGTTCGCTACCCGCATCCCCATCTTCATGTACCTCACCGATTATCGCGAAGAGAGCTTGGAGGATGTTATCCGCAAGTTGGAACCGAGTCTGTTTGAGCGCGTTACAGGTTTGACCATCGACGATTTCGACCTGCTGTTGCGCATCGGCGTGTTCAACCGCGCCCAGATGAACGACGCCATCCTGAAATTCCGCCGCTATGAGGACGCTTCATTGTCCTACACCGGCGTCAACCGCCACGCCTCCGACACCCGCATCGGCCTGATGGACAGCACCGTGCCGATAGAGGCGTTGGTAGATTAAAGTTTGTTGTACATTGGTGTCACAAAAACCACCCAAGGCTTGCTTGAAAATCATGCCTTCCAAACATTATTTATGAAAGGCCAAATATAAATAGAAGAACGCCTCTGGATTTGACTTCTTTAGCTTGTTAAGTTTCGTGTATTCATGGTCAGTTAACAACCAATCCCTCATACGCTCCAATTGCCTACTACTGTATTTCTCGATGGTGATGCCATCATTCTCAATCAGTGATACAAGATAATACGCTTTGGCCGCCGACAAGATGGCTTCATCGATGTGGAATGGTTCAGAGAAGATGTGGCTGGATACTTGTTTGATGCCTCGTTCCAGCACTTGATACTCGACATTGTTTCGGCTTTTCCGGAAGCAGAGGGAGAGAGCATGGTCCATCGTGTCTTGAAGAATATCTTCAACCGAAAAGTGTTCGTCACGGTATTTGGCTTCCTGGTCGGCAATCATTCGGTACACAGTAGAGATTGACATTATGTCATCTGCTTTGTCGAACAGAACACCTATGTCATACAACTGCTTCATAATCTCCATTCCACATTCAGAATTGCCTTTCCGATAGGGCACGCCAACCGTCCGCGGAGCAAAAGCCGTCAGCTTGTCTGCAAGAAGGTTGTTGGCGTCGGGGACGCGAACCATCCTGTCTTCACCTTCTGTCGCAAGAAAAATGTTGGTGATAGGCAACTCAATGATTCGATTGTATGGAATCTGCTCAAAAAGAATATCCAACAAGATATACGATTCTTTTCTATTTTATTTCGTTCAAGATTTCTTCGATAACATCACGGCGGCCCCGACGACCAGCATAACGGAGCATTCGGCTGGTGTTGACAGAATAGTCGGCTGTTGCATTAGCATAGATATCAACAATCTCAATGTCTGAAAAAGGAAATATCCTGTCAAGAGCAAAATCCACCAGAATTTTCTCCAACGACGCCATGGGCATATCATCAATATCAATAGTTGGTGCTTCAAGTGGCATGTTGCGGACCACGATATATCCGTTATAGTAGGGTAACTCCTCATTAAGGTTACGATACAAGACCGTGCGACGATATGTTTTCAATATTTCGTGATACACCGCATCGACAACATCGCGTTCGACATCGACAAAATATAGCTGCGTGTTCAACATATATGCTGAAAATGCATTTGCCACATGCATGTCCCACTGACAATATTTCGCGAATGGCAATCTGCGATGCATTATGCCTGCGATATTTTCTGTCCTGGCGTAGATATTCGGTTTGAATATAGGCTTTCCCCCAAATCGGTAAAGCCCACGCCCAATAGAGTATATCACCCCTTTGTTAACAAGAGAGTGAATTTTCCATCGAATTGTTGAAATTGGGATGTCAGGAGAGTAGCTCCGATAGAAATCCGCAATCTCACTGGATGTCATTTGTACCCTGTCACCCAATGTTTTATATAACTCGTCTATATGTAATGTATCATACATATTCATCCTTTTTTGTGGGTGCAAAGATACACAAATTTTCGTCAATAAATCAAAATAATTGCCGATAATTTGTTCTTTTAAAATAAACGACGCCATCCTGAAATTCCGCCGCTATGAGGACGCTTCATTGTCCTACACCGGCGTCAACCGCCACGCCTCCGACACCCGCATCGGCCTGATGGACAGCACGGTGCCGATAGAGGCGTTGGTGCAACCGTAACCCTCGACAGCCATTTCATACAACAACCCGCCCGTTTCATACAAAAGACCGTTCGGCGGGCTTCTCGGATAGGCGGAAGTGCTATTTTTGCCGCAGATTTTAACCCCCAAGGCAATGAAAAAGACCGCTATCCTGATGTGCGCCGCTGTGCTGTTGTGCCTGGCCGGCTGCCGCCACAACAACCCGTACAACAAGCTGTACAGCGGCGAGAATTCCGTCTATTTCTGGCGGACCTGGTACAGCACCAACGATTACGAGAATAGATTCCTCGCCGACAACACCATCCAGACGATGTACATCCGCTTCTTCGACGTGGAACTCAACACGGGATGGAACGACCACGACAAATGCAGGCCCGTGGCCACCATCACCATTCCCGACCACGAGTCTTTCAGCGGCTACAACATCGTGCCGGTGGTCTTCATCACGCCCGAGGCCATCCAAGAGTATGAGTCCTTCACCGACCACCTGGCGCACCGGATTTACGCGATGTGCGTCAAAAACAACATCGAAATCAAGGAGGTGCAGTTCGACTGCGACTGGACCACGAGCACCCGCGAGGCCTATTTCCAGTTCCTCGAGGACGTGCGGAAAACGCTGAAGACCTATTTCAAGAAGGACATCGCCCTCTCTTCCACCATCCGGCTGCACCAGCTCGCCCAAACCCCGCCGGCGGTCGATTACGGCGTGCTGATGTGCTACAACACCGGCGATTTCAAGGACTTCAAGACCCGGAACGCCATCCTCGACTGCAAAGACGTGCAACCTTACGTCAAATACCTCAAAGACTACGCACTCCCGCTGAAACTCGCCCTGCCCGTCTATTCCTGGGACGTGGAATTCGACGGCAACAAGTCGTTCGCGCGGCTGGACCGCTACAACTGCTACTACGACACCGCAAAACTGAAAAAACTTGGCTACGGGATGTATGAAATCACCGGGGACGTTCCCGAGAAAGCGGTGAAGTACATCCGTCATGAGGAGGTCTCCGCCAAAACCATCTTGGACGTCAAGTCATTGGTAGAGAAAGAATACGGCGAGATGCCCGTTGTGCTTTATCATTTGGATTCCGTACAACTCTCAAAATACGACAACGATGAAATCAAGGCTTTTTTTGATTAGCGGCATCCTTATGGTCAGCTGCATGACGGCCTTTCCGTGCGGTTATCCCTCCCCCGTCGAACCTCAATACCACTGGTTTTTCTACACCGGATACGGCTGTCCGGACATGGAGTGGCAACAGAAACTCAACCAGGAATTCCGCGAGGAGAACATCACCTTCTGGCACAACCGAGTCAAGAAGTCGGTGACACGCGAAGAAGTGGAAAAGGCATTGTATGACGTGTATCTGCTTAATGACCAAACCCGTAACAAGTTCTTCCGATATTTATATGACCACCAAGATGAGGAAGCCCTCCGCTACTGGACACTGCTGAAAACGTCCGACTCGGCCTACATCCACCAAGCGGAGTGGGAGCAATCGGCATGGTATTACAGCGAAAAGACTGGTGAGCGGTACTGGTACTTCGATGACGAGCTACCGCAGCACGACCTGAGCATCTCGCAGGTGAAAACCCTCAACGAAAACACCATCCTCAACTGCAAAGACCCGAACATCCGCAACCGATTCCTGCTGCAGGTGATGCGAAAATGCTTCTACGTGAATGATTATCAGGGGTGTATCACGCTTTGGAAACGCTACGGGAAGAAGGTACCCGAGAGCGTGCTGCGGAAGCAGTGTCTGAACTACTACGGCGGAGCACTACGACGGGTGAACCGTGACGGGGAGGCCGCCATTGTCTATGCGAGTATCGGTTTCTTCGACACGAGGCTGCACTACGATGTCGAGGTGCTGCGGAAAATCTACGAGAAGGAGCCTGACAGCAAGGCTTTTGAATTCATGGTACAGGAGTTCGTGAACACCTATTTCGACCAAAGCCGCAGAAGACGGTTCCTTCCCACCTTCGACTACCCAAATCCGACCGGCTACCTGCCACCCGACATTCAGAAGTCCGAGGCTTTCAACGCGCTGGCCGACGAAATCGTGCGCCAGGGGAAGAACCGCAACCCCGCCCTGTGGGTCTCCGCGAAGGCCGCGCTCGCCTACATCAACGGGAATACCGCCGAGGCCATCTGGCTCATCCACGAGGCCGGGAAACTGCGCGGCACGACCGTCGTGAAAGACAACATCCGCATGATGCGGCTCGTCTTCAACAGCACGCGCAACGACATAGACGCGACGTACGAGACCACTCTCCTACCCGACCTGCAATGGCTGATCAAACTCATCGAAAAAGAGGGCGTGCCGAGATGGTGGGACCTCGACCTTGCCGGCGAAATGGAGGACAACCCCAATTACACCGCCCTTCACCACATCAAAATCCTCCGCAAAACCATCCTATTGGGCATCATCCCGCACTTCGAGCGACGCGGGATGGCGTTCAAAAGCATGGCCTATCTGAACCTATACGAGGAGCTTTTGACGGATGAAAACACCAAAAAAGTCCGGGACTATGCACGGAAAGGAATGCTTCGGGAGGGCATTGGCAGGTTTGGAGACGTCGTCTATTTCCACCCTCCCATTTATCGTGAGGACTATCTTACGATGTACGATTACGACTATTACATGGAGACGGAGGGAAAGACTGTGCTCGTGGCCGATTCCATCACTTGGCGGAAGAATTTCGACTACAGCACCTTGTTTTTCGCCTATATGGACACCACCAACATTGCCAATGTGCAGCAATATGTGCGGTTCATGCGGTCGGGTGGGAAAACGGCAGCGGAGAAGTTCGTGCTCCGGCACAGCTACCGCGACTTGAGTTTCTTCAACGAGCTGATTGCCACCAAGTTCATGCGGTTGGAGCAATACGATTCCGCCCTCGTCTATCTGCGGAAAGTGTCGCCGGATTTCCCTGACAAGCAGAACATTGCCGAGTATATCGGGGCCGAGCACCGGAACCCGTTTGCGGAAGGCTGGATCAGCATGAAAAAGAACAAGGCGAACTTCGGGCTTCCGTTCAACCCGGCGGCGGAATACGACCAGAACCCCTGCAAAGCCACTTTCTGCCAGCTGATGGTGCGGTTACGGAAAATGGCGGAGACATCCCCCTCGGAAGAAATCCGCTCTAAGGCCGCCTACGCCTATGCCGTGGGGCTGTTCCGCAGCACCATCGGCAATGCCTGGGCGCTGTGCTTCTATGAGTACGGATGGCACTACAGCTATTTTTACGGAGATGCGACACTCAGCTACACGCTGTTCATGGATGAGGATGTACACCATCGAGTGGACGGCTGGCTGGACAAGGCCCTGCAGTACGACGGGGACCAGGTCCTCACCACCAAATGCCAAGTGCTGCACAGCCGGGAGCAGGAAAAGCTGAAGAGGCTGGTGGAGAAAACCTACAGCTGGGGCGTCCCTTACACCGAGGAGGAGTTCATCCCCGAGGTGCGCGAGATGCTCTGCGACCGAGGCTGCGACTACGACAGCGACCCGTTCTGCACGGCGGAATGGCGGGCGTGCGCGTGGTATTATTAGGGAAAAGGGAAGAGGCAACAGGCAACAGGCAACAGGCAAAAGGCAAAAGGCAAAAGGGAAGAGGCAAGGGTAGAGACGTAAAATTTTGCGTCTCTACCGCATATATTCCCGCATATCCAAACTCATGATACGGTCGAAGTCACGCTCGCTGGCCGTTTCGGTGCGCAAGAAAACGGTTGCGGCCACGCCGGAGCTCTTGTCGGGGACGAGACGTACGTCGATGACGTCGTGGAAATCAGCACGGAACTTGGCCTCGTCGAAGGCTTTGGCCTCACAACCGGCCGGTAAGTCAAGCACGGTGAAAGCGTAGGTGTAGTTCTCTTTTCCGCTCCACATCTCCTCCTTCGTGACATGCGTGCCGCGGAGGTAGGAGAGCATCGGATGCTGGCCGCTGATGAAGACCTGCAACTCGTTGAGGCAGAAGCCCGTGAAACGCAGCGGGTTGATCTCAATCGGCACGGCCTTGCGCCCGTCGTAGCGGAACTCGATGTGCATGGGGAAGTTGCGCAGATGCAGCGTCTTGTTTAGGCTGGTGAGGAACTGCATGAACGGCTCCTCGTAGAGGTCGAACAAACGCCGACTGGTCATGTAGAGGCGGTCGGAGGTGTCGGATTCGTCCATGAACTTGTGATGGAAAATGTTCAGGATGGCCGGGGTCTCGTTTTCGTCGAAATAGGTGTCCACCGCATACTCCTCGCCGTGGATGTACTCTTCGATGAGGAAACGACTCCTGCCGACCACAAACTCCGGAAATCCGGCGCCTGCAGTGGCAAAATCCCGCTGCAGGGAGGCCACAGCTTGACGATATTCCTCCGGATTATTGGCCACAAAGACCCCCTTGCTCAAAAAGCCCACCGAGGGCTTGATTACGCAAGGGAAGGTGATACTGTCCGTATCCAATTCCGCCATCTCATTGAGGTTCACCTCCTTGAAGAAGAAGTCGGGATAGATGTCGCGGCAGATACGACGGAACGCGTATTTGTCCTTTACTATAGAAATGCTGTCGATGAAACGCTTGTCGTCGATGTGCTCGTAGATCCATCCGAGGGCGTTCTCGGAAACGGTATATATCTTTCCCCGTTTGCCGTATTCCGCGCTGAATTCCTCGTCAGAAAGCACGATGCCATCCGCAACGCGCTCTTCCGCCATTGCATTCCGAAGCACGGGAATATTGTTTTTTTTCAACGTATCGACCATCAGGTCCGACACGAAAGGTCTTTCTAATATTACCATAGGGTGATTGGTTATGGGTTATTGGTTAACAGTTAAGGGTCAAGGGTCAAGATTCAAGTTTCAGGTTTCAGGTTTCAAGTTTCAAGTCTTAAGTCTAAAATCCATACAAGAAAAGCGGCACCGCAGGGGACACCGCTTTCTTGATTTTAAGCTTAATGCGCGATTACTCGGCTGCGGGAGCTTCCACTTCAGCGGCCGGAGCCTCGGCGACCACGGGCTCAGCAGTGGCGGCAGCACTCTTCTTGCTGCTACGACGCGTGCGGGTGGTTTTCTTCTTCGCCTTATCAACGGTGTAAGTCTCGTTGAAATCGACAAATTCGATGATGCACATCTCGGCGTTGTCGCCCTTACGGAAGCCGGTCTTCAGGATGCGGGTGTAACCGCCCGGACGGTCGGCAATCTTCGGGGAAATCTCTCTGAACAGCTCGGTGACGGCGTATTTGTTCTGCAGCTGGGAGAACACCTCGCGGCGGGAGTGGGTCGTGTCGTTCTTGGAACGGGTCACGATGGGCTCCACAAACATCCGCAACGCTTTCGCCTTCGCCAAAGTCGTGCTGATACGCTTATGCATGATCAGAGAAGCCGCCATATTTGACAACATAGCCTTTCTGTGGGCATCTGTTCTTCCTAAATGGTTGATTTTCTTAGCGTGTCTCATTGTTCTATTCGTTATCTGTATAATACTTTTCTACATTCATACCAAATTCCAGACCTTTGTTGTGGACCAGTTCCTCCAACTCGGCGAGGGACTTCTTACCGAAGTTGCGGAACTTGAGCAGGTCGGCCTTGTGGAAAGCCACCAGGTCGCCCAGCGTCTCCAGCTCGGCGGATTTCAGACAGTTCAGCGCTCTGACGGACAAATCCATGTCAATCAGCTTGGCTTGCAGCATCGCACGGATGTTCTTCTCGACATCTTCCGAAATCTCCGGGGTGTCGGGTTGTTCCTGCGCGTCAAGGGCGATGTTTTCGTCGGAGAGCAGGATGAAGTGCTGAATCAGAATCTTCGCGGCCTCTTGGATAGCGTCCTTGGGATGGATGGAACCGTCGGTGTCCACCTCCACGATCAGCTTCTCGTAGTCGGTCTTCTGCTCCACGCGGAAAGGTTCGATGGTGTATTTCACATTCTTGATGGGGGTGTGCGTGGAGTCGACAGCAATCACGTCGATACCGTCGTGAATCTGGCGGTTGTCCTCCACCGGCACATAGCCGCGGCCCTTGTCAATGGTAATCTCCATGTTCAGGCGGACAGTGGGCTCCATGCGGCAGATCAGTAATTCCGGATTCAGAACCTGGAAGTAGTTGAGGAAGCGGTTCATGTCGCCAGCCGTGAACGTGTCCTGGCCGCTGATGACGACGGACACCTTTTCGGAGGTGAAGCCCTCCACTTTGTTCTTGAGGCGAACCTGCTTGAGGTTGAGCACGATGTCGAGCACATCCTCCATCACGCCGGGAATTGACGAGAATTCCTGCGCGACACCCTCGATCTTCACAGAGGTAATGGCATAGCCTTCCAATGATGAGAGCAGCACGCGGCGCAGGGCGTTACCGATGGTGACGCCAAAACCTTGCTGCAGCGGACGAAATTCAAATATGCCGTGAAAATCGTCGGCCTCATTCATGATGACCTTGTCGGGTTTTTGAAATGTTAATATTGCCATTGTTCTTATATTTTTTGTGATCAGTGAACAGTGAACAGTGAACAGTCGTTCTGCTGTGACCGTTCACTTCTCACCAGCTAATTACTATTTAGAATAGAGCTCGACGATAGCCTGCTCGTTGATGGTCTCGGGGATCTCCTCGCGGGTGGGGTACTGCATGAACTTGCCGACCTTGAGGTTGCCGTCCCATTCGAGCCAGCCATAGTTCATGGCCTTGCCGCTGAGGGAGTTCTCGATGACCTCGAGGGATTTGGAGCGCTCAC
>Ga0310696_10006754_pt1 | contig 13570 bp, 6 predicted proteins | sample AusTroGonzalo_MG_4_FD_203885 | JGI IMG/M metagenome (GOLD analysis project Ga0310696, IMG submission 203885) | Bovine rumen microbial communities from tropical cattle in Woodstock, Queensland, Australia - Gonzalo_02 (v2) (version 2) | ecosystem: Host-associated > Mammals > Digestive system >... | reverse complement strand
TAGGTTGTTTCTCCTACTGGCAGTCCTGTATAATTCTGTGTATCTCCGTATGTATGAATAAAATAGCCTTCAGGAATTCCAGAGCCGCCAAATTCAATGACTATACCATCGTAGCAACCTTTACGAAGATTCTTGATTTGGAATACGTTTGTCGGACTATCCGAAGTAACAGTAAATTTTGCTCCATAATCGGTAGATGCCCCCTCTTCAAGAGGTTCAACAGTCACCCTTCCCTGACTGTCAGGTTCACGAGTCAATTTAATTCTATTATCTGTTCTCCTGTCTCTCTTTACACCTAAAAGGACATAATAAAACTCGTCGTGATTGTCTTCAGGCACTTCCACTGGCAAGAAGCCTGCTTTCCAACTATTTCCTATTGGATTGTGGTCCTCGTCTTCAGCTCCAAAATCTAAGACATACCAGCCATCAGCATCGAAATCATAAGCCCTACCTCCTGCTCTATGGAGACCAGCATAATTCAAATAGTTGCTTGAATTAACATTCTGGACAAGTGTAAAACGATTTGCATTAGCATTATCTAATATAAATTCAGATCTTTGATTGGATGAGTTAATGGTATATCTATTTGGACCTGCCGTAGGTGTGGTAGATAAATAGTAAGAAGTGCCATATTTCTTAATGTTAAAATGACCAGAACCTGCTGAGGTTTCTTCCAAAGCCCATAAACCATCCTTATGATAGCTTGCTGCTGTCGGAATAATCCAATTATTATATGTCTTCAAAATAGAGGACTGGGAAGAGACATCAGCAGCCTCAAATTGATTGGGCTGAGTCGAGAATACAATGTTGTCAAAGTAAAACGTTGTCGTTTGCTGGTCTCCCGTCATTCCCAAGTCAAAGGCAAGAGTATTGAATCCATCATTGTTAATATTAAAATCCCCACTATAGTGTTTCCAATAGGTATTGAAGTTAAGACCAGTTATAGGTGCACTAATCCAATTGCCAGGATCATTCTGAGCTTGCGCACGAATACCCTCAACAGCCCTATTGGCTTTATAGTCGAACTCTACATGAACTTTTTGAGTGCCAATTACAGCATTTGCACAGACAAAGAACTGGGTTGACCATATTTGTGTTTGGCCTGCAATACTAGTGACTTCAACACCACGGCCACCCATTCTGCCTACCCCTTCTTTGATGGTAGCAGGTTGAGTTGCAGCAGCTCCTACACGGAATGAAGTTACATCATCGCCAGACATATCTCCGTTGGTAATTACACTAGTCCAAGTATTATCTCCAGTATCAGAATAAGTCAAATAGTGACGTTGTGTGAACCAATCACGATTATTATAAATCTCAGAATTGGGTTCCACATATTCACCCTTGCTAGTATATGTAGGATCTTGATAGAAGATAATATATGCAACTCTCTCGTCCTTTAATTTTGCAAAGCGCAAACATGCTCGTGCATTATCATTGTTAACCCTATTAATAATTGCCCAACCATTGCCACCATTATTGTTACGCATAGAACGATTTGAAGAATTTGCTGTTCCTTCTGGATTACTCACCAACTGAATCTCATATCCTCCGTCCTTATGCTCCCTATATGTCAACCTTGAAGCATTTCCTTGATTACTTGTACATTTAAATACATCATCTGTATAATCAAAATAAACGTAATTGTTATCGCCACTTCGTAGCCTAAACTCATTATCACTAATTTTTTCTATATACCACTGGATATTCTTGGCAAATGGAATAAAGTCCTTTGTCCGCATAGGATTTCCTTCCCCTCGGTCTGCCAGATAAAAATACTCCTGAGCTTCTCCTTTCGGTATATAGAATTGTATATAATAATAGTTACTAAGAAGGTCGTTATCACCGAGAATTGTTTCGGGACTCACCGCCTCGAAAGCGTCTGGCAGACTGGCTCTCTGTTCTGCATTTTGTGCCTGTGTCTGTGGTACGTTTACAAAAGCCAAGGCTCCGACCAGCAGGGCTGTGCGGAGCAGGGTAGGAAAGAACAATGCCCGGTGGGGAATACCCGTCAGGCGGTGTTTGGTGTTATTAAGTCTTGACTTCATCTGCATCAAAGCATCATTCATCATAGCTTTATTTCATTTTATGTCGTTACACATTATTTTATATAGTAATCCCCGACAGCTGGGCTGCCGAGAACACTATTTTTATTTCTGTAGTATCACGTTGAACGTGAAGCTGTAGGTATATTGCTCTAGCGTTAATACAATGGTGAACGTTGTCATGTGGCCTCCTGCCGCATAGGTATTTGGAAGATTGTTGTTCAGCTCACCTATAATGCTCTTAGTGGCGGGGTCGTAGCGGAATGGCGTAGTAATGATTTTCCCTGAACCATACTGGCTATCTTCGCCTCCAGTGTCGTCTTCATTCTTCCAAGTTATGCTGGCCACCCAAGAAGCATTAACGTCGTCCTTGGTGTTGTCAGTTTGGTCCTTCACCACATTACCATAAGTGATTCGTGTGTCGCCAAAGTCGCGCCAAGTGGAGTCGTCTTTCTTCTTGACGAAGGGCTGCAGGGCAATCATACCGCCTGTACTGAAGGTGGCTGTGAGGCCGTTGCTGCTGAGCAGGGTGGCAGGATAGCCGGCGATGGGCACGAAGGCAAGCGGCTCAATGCGCAGCTGCCAGTCGGTGAGATGCACGGGGATGTGAATCCAGTCGTTGCGACGAATGACGTTGAAACCATTCTGGTCTTCACTACCCTCGACATAAGGTGTGGTGACGCCGTAGCGAATCTCTTCATCGTACCAGTCAGTTTCATTGTCACCCGTCTTTCCTTCCTTCAGCCTTTGTATCTTGAAGCGCAGCGACAGCTGATTCTGTGTCACGGTGTAGGTGGCGTCGGTCTCGTTGACGTAGAAGAAAATATTGCCTGTTTCGTTTGCAGCAAGCTTCAGAGGTGTGCTGGGCTCGTATTTCACTTTTCCCACATCCTCTCTGGCATCAGTTGGCAGGGTGATACCCGTACCTGCTGCCAGATCTGCCGTAGACGTCAAGTCATCATGGCTGAAGAGATAGATACCCTTGGTTGCACCTGAAGCTGAAGCCTGATTGATTGGCTCTACCTCGATGCCTTTGATTCTGATGGTCTGTGATGCCTCATTGGTAAACTCAAACTCCAGCTTACTCATCGTGCGCCACACATAGAGTGTGCCAGCATCGGTCTCCTTGGCGTTTTGGACTGTGATATCCACATCCTGATTCTCCGAATTCTTCATCTTGAGGAGATAACCCGTCAAGGGGATATTCTTTTGCCAATTGTCTTTATCAGTATTAGTGCCCAAATACTTTACCACCCCATATTTCTCAAGCTTATCCTCAAACCCTTCTTTCTCATCATCAGTAAGCCCAGACTTGTCTATATACTTAAACTCCCCATAAGGAATGCTGGGAAGTACCTCGATAAAATTGTCCACATCGGCATAGTCCTGAGCTGTATAATCATTATTTCCCACCGTGCTAAGGCCATTGAGGAACTGCACGGTTCCATTCATATCAATTACATCACCTACACTATAGTTGTCGTTAAAGTTGGCGGTAGCAAAGATATGATAGTTACCTGCGGGAAGCGGCTCCGATTCGAGTGTGACAGAAGTGCCGTATTTGTAATCATTGCCACCTACTTGGCCAGGAGTCGCTGTTGATGACGAAGCATGGTTGATCTCACTGTCAGTAGCCGTGAGGATTTGCACCACCTCGTTGTTCAATGCCTTGCAAATGAAAACACGCAAGGAATGCATCACCTCCCAGTCGTGGTTGGGTGTCTCCCAAGGATACTCATGGACAGCGTTATCGGAATCGTCCTCGTAGACGCCGCGTGTCTTCTGGGATTGCGAATTCTCTGGTGTGCAGACGGTAATGCGAATACGTCCATAGCCGTCGGGCAGGGGCTCTTCGTTGCTGACAGTCTCATTGTCGGCACAGGCGGCCAGCAACAGTACGGCCAGCAGCGCTACGCTAAATGATAACTGATAAATGATAAATGACAAACGTCGCATATCTCTCAATTCTCAAATTTCATTAAATGTAGATGACGGGATTATCCACATGCCTCCACTTCGTTTCCTCAACCTTGAGCTTGATGGTGCCCTCAACCCAGTTGATTTTCTCAATGCAAACACGGTAGATATTGTTGCGCACGATGCCAAACTCCATACAGTTGTTAGCAGTGGTGGTGGCAGTTTTACTCATGTTCTTACCCAGCGTTGCAGCATAGGCATTGGCTGAAGAACCTTGGTGGCGCAAATAGCCGTAGAAGATGCGATGTGCGGGGGTGCCAGTGCCGTTGGTGTAATAATCGCCTTCGATAGCAATGCCTGTGGCGTAGTTATACAGGAGTGAAGCCGACCACAGCGTGTTCTCCATCGGATAGGCGATGATGACATCCTCGGCAGTCTTGTTGTTCTCAGGATAGGAGGTGAAGCCGGCGCTGCTACCCGAGGCTATGACGGCGGTGTGCATCTCAGCGATGCTCTTATAATAGGCGTTGCTGCTAAGGGTGGTGATGTCTGCCAAGTTGCCCATCGATGTCAGTGTATTCTTGAAGTAGGTCAGCGTGCCATCGGTCTTGTATTGTGTAGCAGGGTCGAATACATAATTTTTGGGACCACCCTCGTTAGCCAAATATTCAATCTTTTGAACTGGGTTGTCTCCTGGTCCTTCGAGTTTAACCATACGCTTAATCAGGTACTCACCGCCATTGGTAGCATTAGCACTATTAAGATTGAAGGGTGTGATACCCGTTACGACGAACTTGTCAGCGCAGTTGGCATCATCGGGGTCAGTCACCTTGTATTCATAGCCAGGCGTGGTATAGGTAAAATCCGTGTTGTCGGAATTCGTTGTTCTATATCCGTTGGAGTTAGCAGCCCAGAAGTCGATGCGGGCAGCCATGCGCTCCACGCGAATGGGGTTTTCAATGGTGTAAAGTGTGTTGAAGTCAACAGCGGGTGATGCTTCAGGCTCTGGAATATCGAATTTATAGTTGTCTTCAGACGACATGACAAAGTTGGCACAGCTTTGTGCCGGGTCTTTCTCGCTACCGCTGTAAAGGGTTCTCATGATGTAGTTACGCACTTCGCCCAGTGTCTCCACCTCTCCTCTGAGGTCGGCGTTGGCAATGACGATAGCGTAATAATTTTCCTCGTGGAAGTCGATGGAATTCTTGGCAACGAGTTGGTTGCCGGTAGTGTATAAGGCCTCTATTCCCTTGGTGTCACCGTATTGTGTCCCAGCCGTGGCAGGGTCGGTGACGCGTGAGACGGGGTAGTAGGCGATAAAGCTGAGAGGCAGGTTGTCGTTGGGGTTGTTAATACCGCAAGTTGTAGGAGAGGTTAAAGGATTTGTATCATCCTTATAGAGGATGAACGTAATGCCCGTGACAACATTCTCGCGGGCAAAGCCTGCCTCGCGGCCGTCGCCGTTTTCACCTGCAGTTGGTTTCTCGCCTGCACGAGTCGTGTTCTCAACACCATTGCTAACGGCAATGGTCAGGTTGATGTAGGATGCTACTTTTTCTTTGGGCTGCTGTGGTTCCAGCTCGTCTTCATAATCGGTATGGAAGGAGCACGCCGTCATTAGCGACAATCCGAAGACTGTCACCAGCGTTGCAAGGAAAAGGTAGATAGCTCTCTGATACATTCGTATCGTTCTTTATAGGTCTTCTATCTGTATGCGCTTGGCCCATGAGAGGGCATCGATGCAGAGGTAGAGTTCTGAAACAAATTTCCACTGTTCGCCCTTCAGGAAGAACTCAAGACGGAAGTCATACGCACGGTCAAGGTATTCCTGCGGGGTGTAGCTGTAAATCTCGTAGGCCGTGCGACCTTGGCAGAGCACTTCGGCCAGGTTGAGCGCAATGACGATCTGATCGGTAGACTTCTTTCGGATGCAGAGCACGGCGTTCTTTTGGGGAGAGGGGTCGTAGTTCAGGCGGTTGAACATCAGGTCATAGTGTGCCGAATACTGCATACCTATCGTGCCATTGCCATCATAGGCCGTCGTCCACTGTGCGTAGGGCGTGTAGATGAGCGAGTCGGTGGGAGTAATGAGGTTGTTGTTATAGTCTACGTCACCATTGGCGTCGACGATAAACACCTCGTAGTCCTCATGACTGACATTCTCGGGCTTGTCTATCTCACGCAAAGAGATGTTCAGGTGATTGGTGTCGCGGATAAGGCTGACGGTAGCGTAGGTGGGTTCGCCACTTACGACGGTGACGCTCTCCACACCGTTGCTCTGTACAGAGCCGTCGCGCAGCTGATGATACTTGGTGGCAGCGGGCAGGTTGGCCTCGGTAGTCTGCAGGGTGGTCAGCGTGTGCCATAACGTGTCGAGCGGTGCTACTGCCGAGACGCTATAGTACGGTGCAATAGCCGACTGCTGTCTGTCCAGTTTGACGCTGAAGCCCTTGCGGTCGTCGCCCTTCGCCAGCTCAGTCTTGCGATACTTGGCACCAGGCGTGTTCAGGGCTGCGCTCCAATCTTTCTGCAAGGCTACAGCTTGCAGACGATACGTGTGGTCGGGAGCCAGCTCCTTTTCTGTGAAGTGGATGCAGTATCCATACTTCTGGAGCTCGCTCCCGCTCACCGTACGCTGAGCGGCAAGACGATCCGACTCATCATACACGTAGAGCGTGAGGCCACCCACATGGTCTTTGAACATGTCGGCCCGCTCGATGTTATAGTCATAGACAAAGTTGACGTAGAGGCCTGTCGGACAGTCGCTCAGGTCTTCGGTCATCATGTCGCAACTACTCAATGCCACGGCGGCCATCATGGCCAGCAGGCTCTTCTGTATGATGTGTCGGAACTTCATTGTCGTAAAGAATTGCTTTTATACAATATTAAATATGCACAAGGGTTTAGAGATCCCAAGTCTGAGTGCGCTTAGCCCACGAGAGGATGTTGATCTGCACAGCGATGTAGCCATCCAGCTCATCATCGGGAGTCTTATCACCACTGTAGTCTGTGGGAACGGCCTCGCCCAAGTACTTAATCGAATTGATCTTGATGTCGTACCAGTTGTTGCGGAGCACACCATAGCGGCCAAGGTAGAAGCCATCGCATGCAGCCCTTTCAGTAGCAGTCGTGCTATTCCAGTTAGGATAAGAATGAGTAGCGAGAGAAGGATAAGGAGTCTCAACGGGGTTTGGTTGAATAACCATTGGAGTTTCATCATTATTGTCATCATCGACTGATATGGTTGTCTTCCACGGGGTTAGCTGGTTGCCAAAATGCTTGATACGGATAGTATAGTATGAAACACCATTTTTATAGCAAAGGATAGCTTCGTTGTCCTTATAAAGGAGCTTCACAGCTTCAAGCAGAGCAGCATTTGTAGGAATCTTTGTTGCATCTTTTACTTTTTCAGTACCAGTGAAGGAGATAGACTTAATGTTCTGATAGCCTGTACTTGCATTACGGTCGTCAAGTACTACTGTGAAATCAGTTGACTTAATCACATTAGCCGCGGTCTCATCCTTAGCTTCTACGCCAGCAGCCTTTAAGATTTCGAGAGCCTTGTTCTGAATCAGTTCAATAACATCATCATACGTGTAGATAGTGCTCTTGTTGCCATTAAGGATGTAGAGATCCGTTTCGCCGTCATTAGTCTTGGCGGTTACCTTCAGGCGAACAAGCGTGGTGTTGTTAACAGACTGGTGAGCTACGTCGAAAGTATTCTCATAGCAATACTGGGGATGTTCCTCACCAAACACCTCAGACATTACACCATCAGCAGAGGGGTTAGCAAGTGCGTGCAGACCACCTAAAGCTGCTCCAAATACAGCGTTAGCATTGTATGTCAGAGTTGCATCCTCATAATTAGGATCCTTAGCAAAGTAAGTACGATACATGTAGGTATCAGGATCGCCTTCAGTAATTGCACTCTGGCCAATGTAACGATACTTATTTACAATAGGACTTATAAGGCCTACGAAATTGTCATGGCCTTCGGTAGAACGAACGAAGAAGGAACTTTTGTTGGTGTGGTCAAGCGTCCAGGCATCAATAGTGACTTGAAGGGGAAGGTCGCCAAGCTTAGTACCGAGAGTGTTATTGGTGGGGGTTTTGTTTACTGTTACTTTAGCCATACCACGCTCTACATAAATCTCAGCACATTCGCCTTCGCGAGCCTCTTCCTCTGTCTCGTAGACATTCGTTATCTCGACCAGAGTCTGTAACGTAGCACCTGTAGGAGGTGTTGCCTTTGAACCCGGCGTATCGGCAAGGGGTGCATTAGCCATAAAGAAGCCATTGGTGGTCATCTGCTTTGCAGCAGTCTTTCCAAACTCTCCTTCATCTACGTCTGCAGTCACAAGCGACTGTTGAAGATCTCCAAACGAGCCATCAAAGACTTCTCCATTAACAAGGAGATTACCTGAATTATCAAAGCCAAGAAGTGAATTTCTGTTCAAGATAACCAAAGCGAGGTCGCCCTCAACAACAGTAGTACCAACTTTCTGCACAATTTTCGTGCTATAGTCAGTCACCTGATGGTCAGTACTTGCTTTCCAAGGCTCGGGATTGATGTCGTAGGCTGCCTGGAAAGTAGCGTCCAATTCGTCATCTGAAGTTGTTGAAGGACGGAACACGACGAGCATAGCATCCTTCACAGTGTACTCTGACTCCAAGCCATCAGCCAGTGTGAAGGTTGCGGGGTTGTCACCATAGTTGTTATCATCCGTCACGTCAGTGGAACGAGTAGCCGTGTTGCTGACGGGCAGATTGATGTTCAGGGCGATGAACTGCTTGCCATCCTCGTTATTGATGACAGGCTTCACATCCTCTGCAACTACGTCCTTGTCTGCGCATCCGACCATCAACAGGCCAGCTGCTGCAAGAGCGAGAAAACTTAGTTTTTTCATAATGTGTAAGTTTAAAATGTTAATAAAAAAGTTATGTATAATTGTTTAAAAATCGAATTATCTTACCATCTTACCTTCGCTACTGATTATCAGCGAGTTAACCATCATGTATCTTGCACTTAACTTGCATTTATCTTGCATTTATCTTGCACCAGACTCTTTCTTCTGCATCTTCATCTTGTTCATCGGTTTCTTTCGTCTTGTTGTCTTCTGTTTTGTTCTATTTTTTCATATCGTCCGAGAAAATCCGCAGCCTTCGGATTTTTGTCCGAAGCGCTCGGATTTTTGTCCGCGCCGCTCGGATTTTTTTCCGAAGCCTATAAAATTTTCGGACGATTTTTCAAAGAACGCTTGTGAGGCCGCTGGGGCTTATGAAGGTTGTGCGGCCTCTGGGGCCACTGGGACTTTTGAGACTGCTGAGGTCTCTGGGGTTTTCGCTATTGCGTCAGGGCGTTGATGGCCTCGCGGTTCTTCGTGACATCGAGACCCTGGCTTTCAGCGTTGTCGAGATGGCGGGCGGCATCAACGAAATTGCGGTTGACGATGTCGATGACGGCACGGGCGTTCTCAGCAGCAGCACCATTGCCGGCATGCTCCAAGAGGGTCTGTGCCTTGAGGACATCATGCTGCGAGAGAGCTACCACGGCGAGGTTGAGGTTGACGGCCTCGTCCTCGGGATAGTAGTTGAGGGCGGTCTGCATCACGCGGTTATACTCGTCGCTGAAGGGCTGCATGGTCTGTGCCACACGCCACAGCTCGTGCTTCGAAAGCTGGTGGGGCTTGGTGCGATAGATGTCGAGACATTCCTCAATAGTGTTGAACTGACGGATGTTGAAGGTGATCTCGTAGTCGGAGCGACGCAGGCCAGGATAGACATTCTTCAGCAGGTATTGGTATTCCTGCGGGAAGCGTCCCTTGATATTGGCCTCGGTCTGGTCGGCAGTACGGGCGATGACGATGCTGTCCTGCAACAACAGGTTTCTCACCACACCATGGATGTCGTCCTTGTGGGGCAGCACATCGGTGCCCATCTGCTCAATAGCCTCGCGCAATCCAAGCCAGTTCTCAGGCGTGGCCTCGGCGGGAGCAAAGGCGGTGGCGGGCAGCTGGTAGTTCTGGCGCAGCCACTCGGTGAGGCTCTTGGCACGGTTGGTGGCCAGCATGTGGTTGTGGTTGTAAGGCGACTCAGGACTGGCCCAACCGTGAATCTTAATGGTGTTGACGGTAATGTTCTTGTCGGCCACCATGATGTCGAGCGTGTCGGTGATCTTGCGCAGCTCGCGGCGGTTGTCCATATAGTCGGGCTTCATCTCCCAACGGTCTACAACGAAGGTGATGTATGCCGAGCCGTGCAGCTCACGCATGGGCTTTCCCGGGTCGGGCTCCTGGTTGGCCAGCTCGATGAGTTCCCACGGGTCAAGCTCCTTTAACGTGGCAATGGGATACTCCTGATTCTTCATCTTGTCGCCGCAACCGCAAAGGTCGGCCTCGACTAATACCTTAGCATTCTTGTGCCAGGGCTGGCGGTCAATGGCGTCGGTATAGCTATAGGTCTGTGCTGTGCCGTTGACGCGACGGATATTTTCGCAGTTGTCGGCATAGAGATCATCGATGCCGTCGCGCTCAAAGACGATGTTCTGCCTTCTTCCGCTGACGATGAGTGTCTTCAGGCGCACCTCTGTCTGTTCGTCATTTGAACGGATGATAGGCGTGAAGGCGCGGTAGCGGTTGCTGGGCACGTCAAGATGGTCGAGGATGAAGTCCATCGTGAGGATAGTCTTTTGATCGGTGGTTGCCACCTGGAAATTCTGCACGCTGACCTGCGTGTCGGTGCCGTTCTTCTCGTCTGTCAGGTTAATGGTCTGCTGGGCACGGCCCACATGAATACCGGCAAATAAAATGATGGCTGTTATGAATAGAATCTTTCTCATCATGTCAATGATTGTTTAAAACAGGTAAAGCAATGAGAGGGCGGCCTTGGTAGGACCGACGTAGATTTTGTGACCGTCTTCAATTTTCTTGCCGCAGGTGCCACATTGGAACTTGCCATAGTCGATATAGGCGGCACCAACACCGATGGCGGCCTCGAAGTTCCAATGCTTCGACATCACCCACTGGTAGCCGTAGCTCACACCGCCACCGGCGAACCATCCCTCGAAGCGGTGGTTTTTCAACTCATCCCACCAACCCAAGGGCATCGTCACATTGGCTGCGTTATACTGGCCTCCGAAGGCATGGATGCCAACGAAGGAGCCATTGAAACGGTGGCAGAACCAATAGCGCCACTCTGGATTGACTATCCAGTGCTTGACGTATTTCTGGTCATCGCCGTGTCCAAACTTCCAGGGATGAAGGCCATAGAATGCCTGCAATGAATGTTTCTTTCCCACGCCTATCTCCATGCCGATATTGGGCGTGGCGGTGGCATCATAGAGTAGGTTGGTCTTTAGCGCTACCTGCTGTGCAGCTGCGGGTAGTGTGGTTAAAGTAGCCAAGATAGCAATTGCAGCTATCCAATGGTACAAACGTTTTGTCATTATGGTCAGTGTCTATTTTTTTCGGTTATTTCGGGCAAAATTAACATCTTTTTTCTAAACCACCAAATTTTTCCAAGAAAAAATGGCTTTTTGACATGTTTTTTTACAAAAAAATGCTAACCGCCCCCCTCCCCAACAGGGAAAAGAGCGGTTGCAAGAGGACGGAAGAAGCTGTTGCTTACCTGCCAAAGACTTTGAGGAACTGCTTGTATTCGTCGCAGCGGGTGACATAGTCGGAGGTGCGGCCGGCATTGGCACGTTCCAGGGTGGCAAGCGTGGCCCATGCGCTGTAGTGGGCGGTGGAGCGCTGCGGGATGCGGTCATAGTCGGCAGTGGCACTGTTCCATTGGCGCTCATACCACGAGTCGTTGTTCAGATAGCAGTAGGCCAGGGCGAAGAGGGCCCGTTCCTTCAGCTTGAAGTCGTTGCCAAGACTGGCCTCACGCAACAGCTCGATAGCACGGGCGGCGAGGTCAGTCTCGTTGGGGCGCACCTCGTCGTAGATGCTCTTCGAGTCGCGCATCAGATACCAGCAGTCGCCAGTGAAGCTGGCCTGGGCATAGCACACGGCGAGGTCGTAGCAACGCTGCTGACGTGTCTTGCCAGACAGACGGTTGAGATCCTTCTCCATCTTCTCCATCTCGCGGGCAAACTCCAGCTTCGGATTCCTTGTCAGCTGCGACGGACTGTCGTTCCATTGCTGCTCGTCGGTGAGCCACTGGCGGGTGATCCAAGGCTCGACGGTGTAGGAGCGGTTGGCAGCATAGGCCACATAGCCACGCTCGCCATAGAATCTGACAGGAACTTTCTGCAGCCAAGGCAGCGCAGCACTCCACTGGCACAGGCGCATATACTTCGTGCCGATGAGGTCGTTCATCTGATTGTCGTTGATATCCTGCAAGGGTTTGAGGTAGCGGTCCAGCGGATTCTGGGCAGGACTCTTGGCATAGTCGAGATAGCTGAGCAGATGGTCGACACTCATCGTATCAATATACTCGTAGCGCTCAGAGGCATGGGCGGCACAGAGCAGCGAGAAGCCCGTGTTCTGCTGACCATTCGCACTATAGCGCGGCTCCAGAGCTTGATGCACGATACGGTCCTTGGCGTTTCGGTAGTGGTAGTCGCCATCGGCCATGAGGTCGAGCCACTGCAGCTCGCCAGCAATATAGGTGTCAAACTGGGGATTGGGCGTGGCCTGCATCGACGTAATATAAATATGTAGTACGCGCGCGTTGGCCTTCATTCGCTCCGTACCGTCCAGCCGTTTTGCCTCGTTGATGTCGGTGAGGGCCTGGCGGCGGTTGCCGTACATATACTCCAGCCAAGCCTTTGCACTCATCCACAGGCAGGGTACATCGCTCTTGCCTTCACGCACAGCTTGTGCACACAGCTGAATCATCTGCTGGGCCTCCTGGCGCTGGATGTTACGGATGAAGAGCTTGCCGTCCGAGCCTCCAGCCTGCGGATTGTCCACGTCGGTGGCCTCCTGGGCATTGTTCACGAAGTCCTGCAGCAGGAAAGGCAGCACGGCTGACTTGGGGTCGCGCAAATACTCCTGACGGATGGCCTGGTAGGAGCGCTTTTTATAATATTGTGTCATCAGGCTCTGCCAGTCGCCCTGCTGCGCAAAGATCTGCCCGGCACGGTCTGAACGTCCTGTCTTCAGAAGCGCACCGGCATAGATGTTCTGCATCATGTCCTTATAGACCGTCTCAATGTACTGGCTGGCGGTTTGCTCCCAGAAGGTGATGTTCTCGCCATGACGTCCCAGCATCATGTTACAGCGCATGAAGAGCAGGGCATGCTGGCTGCGCAGACGTGTGCCGAGTTTGCTCTGGGCATAGGTGCGCAGACGGTTCAGCGTACGGTTGCGCTGTGCTATTTCATCTTGTGTGGGATAGTCCCACTCCCACTGCTCACGTTCTTTCGAGCGCACGCACTCCAGATAATCCTTCAGGCCTTCTACATAGCCCACCATCAGCTGATCGTCCTTCTGACGGGCGAACTTGATGATTTCATCGGCATTGAAGTAATAGGTCTCGTCGTCGGTCTTACCCAGATAGACCTTCCAGTTGTTGCGTGAGATATCATCCATGCGTTGGCTGAACTCACTGCGGTTATACACGCTGAACAGATAATAGTTGTGTGTCTCTATCCACATGCA
>Ga0310696_10006752_pt1 | contig 13575 bp, 10 predicted proteins | sample AusTroGonzalo_MG_4_FD_203885 | JGI IMG/M metagenome (GOLD analysis project Ga0310696, IMG submission 203885) | Bovine rumen microbial communities from tropical cattle in Woodstock, Queensland, Australia - Gonzalo_02 (v2) (version 2) | ecosystem: Host-associated > Mammals > Digestive system >... | reverse complement strand
AGGATGTCAAAGGGGACGAGCGCATCCAGCGCGCCATCAAGATGCTCGAGCTCGTCGACATGACCCACAGGACCACGCATATCGCCAGGGACCTGTCCGGAGGAGAGAAGCAGCGTGTCGTCATGGCAAGGCAGCTGGCCAAGAAGCCCCTGTTCTTCCTGGCGGACGAGCCGACCGGTACCCTCGACCCCACCACGGCCGAGACCGTCCACAAGGGACTCATCGACTATGTGAAGGAGAATGGCATCGCAATGGTCTTCGCATCCCACTGGCCCGAGGCCATCGAGAGGATGGCGGACGAGGCCATGCTCCTTGATGCGGGTAACGTCCTGATGCAGGGCGACCCCAAGAAGATCTCCAAGGAGTTCATGAAGGACTATCACTTCGAGAAGTCCAAGCGCAGCACGTTGGGAGAGCCGCTCATTGACCTCAAGGATGCCAAGAAGCATTACTTCTCTGTCGTCAGAGGAGTCGTAAAGGCCGTCGACGGCGTCACCTTCGACATCAAGGAGAAGGAGATATTCGCTCTCGTAGGATACTCCGGGGCCGGTAAGACCACCACGTCCCGTATGATCGCAGGAATGTCCCCCGCCACCAGCGGAGAGGTCAAGATCAGGATCGGGGACGATTGGGTCAACATGTCCGAGGAAGGATTCATGGGCAAGGGAAGGGCCACCCCCTACATCGGGTTCCTCCACCAGGAGTACACCCTGTACCCCTTCGACACCGTCCTACAGAACCTCAGCACATGCATCGGTATGAAGATGCCCGCAGAGCTGGCAAAGGTCAAGGCCATCCAGGTCCTCATAAGCGTCGGATTCCCCAAGTCGGATGTGGAGAAGATCCTCTACTCCTACCCGGACTCCCTGTCCGTCGGAGAATGCCAGAGGATCGCCTTCGCGCAGGTCCTCATCAAGGAGCCCCGCATCATCATCCTCGACGAGCCCACCGGTACGATGGACCCGATCACCAAGACGATCATCGCCAAGTCCGTCATCAGGGCCAGGGATACCCTCGGGGAGACCTTCGTCGTGGTCAGCCACGACATGGACTTCGTCCTCAACTGCTGCGACCGCGCCGCATTCATGAAGGGCGGAAAGGTCATGTGCATAGGGGAGCCCAAGGAGATCCTGGAATCATTCGAGAAGGAGCCGGTGCCAGAAGGTGAATGATCATGAAGCAGCAGATGGGAAGGCATCTCAGCTTCGTGGAGTGCAGGGAGTCCATGGGTCTCGGGGCCGGAGGAGGCCTCGCCGCCAGGGCCACCCTGTCCGAATCCGGAAGGGACGTCATCGCCATCGCGATGGGACCCAGCAGGAGGCATATCACCAAGCCGGTGTGCGAGATCACTTACGCCCTCCGCGAGGAGGGGATCGACACCAGCGTCATGGTGGTGAATGCAGGATCGGGGGTCCCCGCGGACGCGCCCGACATGACCACCGGAAGCTACTTCGGACTGGACCCGATCGAGGTCGAGAGGATCCAGCAGTTCAAGGTCGCGCTCATCCACCTAGGGAATGTGCGCATGCATATCGTGTACAAGGCGAGGCTCATACTCAGGAACGTGGACATCCCGGCCATCATCGTCGCCCAGTGTCCCGTTGACTACGAGGATTTCGCCGCCGTCGGGGTCAAGACCAAAGCGGTCATGCCTCCGGACGACAAGATAGACACCAAGGGAACGATCGTGGAGATCGTCAACGGTGTCGTCAGGGGAGTGACATGCTCCCAGGACAAGCTGGACGAGATCGTGTCCAAGGTCCAGTCGATGCTGCCGGAGCGTGAGAACCGATGAAGGTCATAGTCAACGGCAAGGAGAAGACCCTCAAGAAGGGGGCCACGCTGAAGACGGCCATAGCCGGCGAGACGTACAACAAGGACACTCTCATAGCGGTGCATCTCTCGGAGGAGAAGCTGGTCCAGGAGACCAGCGATTTCGAGATCGAGACCACCCGCGGTACTCTGGTCCTGCATCTCAACGACAGCCCGGAGGCCAGGATGTGGAAGGCGCTGTGCACCGACGGCATGATAGGCGTCTCGTCCAGGTGGGTCACCCACAACATCATCGCCTTCGGATCGTTCCCCACGGAACTCTCCGTCGACAGGAGCGAGAACGGGTACAGGGTCTACGACGTGTTCCTCTCCCTCGGAGGGTTCGACAACAAGACCACATACCTCATGATCGCCAAGGACAACCACAGGGGATCCTACGGTGCAGGAAAGGCAGTCATCGGGAGGATCACCGTGGGAAGGCATCTTCTGGGCCTGTTCAGGGAGGGCGACGAGGTCAAGTCCATCCGCCCCATGATGTCCGAGATAAGCACGGAGAACGTCATAGTCACCAAGGACCTCTCCTACAAGGTGGAGGACGGATACATAATCGAGACCACGGTCAACATCGACCTGGACTCCAAGTCCCCCATGTCCGCGGAGCACATCATGGTGCTCTCCTCGAAAGGATACATGAGGGCCACCGATGTCACAGGAAGTTTCATCGCTTGCTCCGAGGACCTGGATGTGGAGATCCCTCCGGAGGACACCTCGGTAAGGGACAAGGGGATCGTCGCTGTCAGGCACGAAGGTGTCGGCCAGGGAAGGCTGTACATCCTCAAGGACCGTAGGCAGCAGTCCGTTTCCCATAACACCGCCGGTGTGGTCACCAACGGTATGGCCATCGTGGAGTACGCCAAGAAGGACGACATCTTCACGATCCGCACCAACCCTCCGCGCACCCTCGCAGTGGGCATGACGCAGAAGGACGGAGCGGAGTTCCTGAAGGCCGCCGGCGTCGAGGCGGTCAGGACGGGGGACACCTCCGACGATGCGATCATCGTGGAGCAGACCCCGGAGCAGACCGTCACGGCCATCAAGGAGGGCAAGGTGGAGACGTTCGGGGTCCCGAGGGACCGTGTCTTCAAGATCAAGCTATCCGGCAAGGAGCCCAGGACCGAGCACTACTTCAGGAAGGTCACCGGGCTCAGCCACAAGCCCATCGGCTCTATGACCGTCCAGTTCACCTTCGAGGGATTGCCGATGGTCACGTTCTACGGCGATGAGATGAAGGGCAAGGACCTCATCCCCATGGACGAGCCCTTCAAGAAGGTCAAGCGCGGGGATATAGGTATCACGAATCAGGCCAGGCCACACCACGGCCTGATGGGAATCAGGCTGCAGGACAGCAAGGAGTACGGACCCACCGGTGAGGAGCCTTACGGTACGACCATCATCGGCAAGTTCGATGACGACCTGGACAGGCTGATGAAGGATCTCAACGACGATGATGTCGTATACATCAGGGAGGTGGATCTATGAGTGAGGAAAGGGAGACCAGACTATACATGATATCGCCCAGGTCCATGCTGACGCCGGACCAGCTGGTGCGCATGGTGCATTCGTTCGGCGACAGGGCGCTCGTCAAGGAGACATGCTACGGCTGTCTCGTGGAAGCCCCCAGGGCGGAGAACCTCGAGATACTTGCCAAGGTCAGGGAGGCCTACCCCAACGAGGTCTTCTCCAAGATCAGGGCATACAGGTGCAGCGATCCCAGGAGATGCCGTGCGCAGCACGGCACCAGGCCCGGATACGCCCAGCTCGAGGAGGAGTGGGCGCTGCTGGCCAAGATCCAGTACGGCCTCGAGGAGGTCAGTAAAGGTGCAAAGTACAGTCCCAAGGAGGACAAGAAACGTCTTGATGTAAACGCTTTCAAGAAGATATGCGAGGTGCAGTGATGAAGATCTTCATAGACCCCCCGAACAGCCTTGTCCTCTTCGACCTGGTCGAGAGGTTCGGGCACGAGCCGCTCAGCACGATGGCGGCCATACAGGAGAGAGTGGACAATCTGGAGGTTGACATGCCGCCGATGAACGTCACACTCGACGATGTCGTCAAGGGACTCAAGTACGCAGGTATCGAGGTCCCATCAGGAATCAGAGGGAGGATGGCCCTGTGGGGCCCCCTCATCGAGCAGGCCGATGCCGCGATAGTCATGGAGGACTGTCCCTACAGCTTCGGATGCGTCGGGTGCGAGCGTTCCAACCTCATGATAAAGTACCTGGTGCACAGGCGCGGCATCCCCACGCTCACGGTGAGATATCCCGAGACCGATGAGGATGCGGTCAACTTCGTGGCCCAGGCCAAGGAATGGATGGAGGGATTGAAATGACCATCAAGATCGCGCAGCTGTCCTGCGGTACGGAGTACAGCAGCGTCCAGTATGAGATCGAGAAGGCGGCCAGGTCGGTAGGCGCAACCATCGTATACCCCGACGTCTCCGCCGCGGACATAGACAAGGCGGTGGAGGACTTCGGGTTCAGGCCCAGGTCCGCACAGCTCAAGCTGATGATTGCCAGGGCCGCCGAGCTCGCATCCGGAAGGTACGAGGCGGACGCGGTGTTCATCACCACATGCTTCAGGTGCGCTGAGGCCGCATTGGTCAGGAACGAGCTCAGGAGGTACATCCAGGAGCACACCAGCCTGCCTGTCGTCACCTATTCCTTCACGGAGAGGCTCAAGGCATCCCAGCTGCTCACCAGGATGGAGGCCCTGGTCACCATCGTCACCAGGAAGGAGCTCCTCGCAAGGGAGAGGCAGAGCGGGCTCACCGTCGGCCTCGACTCCGGATCGTCGACCACCAAGGCCGTCGTCATGGAGGACAACAAGATCATAGGCAAGGACTGGACGCCCTCCGGAGCGGTCGTCATCGAATCCGCCACACAGGTGCTCAACAACGCCCTGGAGCAGGCCGGCGTCACCCTCGACCAGATCGAGGCCATCGGTACCACCGGATACGGACGTTTCACCCTGGGCAAGCACTTCAACGCCAAGCTCGTCCAGGAGGAGCTCACCGTCAACTCCAAGGGTGCCGTGTGGCTCGCCGACAGGCAGAAGGGAGAGGCCACCATCATCGACATCGGAGGAATGGACAACAAGGCCATCACCGTCAGGGACGGTATACCCGACAACTTCACCATGGGAGGGATCTGCGCCGGTGCGTCCGGAAGGTTCCTGCAGATGACATCGAACAGGCTCAAGATCGATATCACCGAGCTGGGAAGGCTGGCCGACAAGGGCGACTGGAGGAATGCAAAGATGAACTCCTACTGTTCCGTCTTCGGTATCCAGGACCTGGTCACCACCCTCGGAGAGGGGAAGAAGTTCGAGGACGTCGCATGCGCCGCATGCCACTCCGTCGCGGAGCAGGTATACGAGCAGCAGCTCCAGGAGATCGACGTCAGACACCCGATCATCCAGGTCGGAGGTACATCTCTCATCTCCGGACTGGTCACCCAGATCGGCGAGGTGCTCGGCGAGCAGCCCATCGTCCCGCCGGACTCCCAGTACATAGGTGCCGTCGGCGGCGCTCTGCTGAGCTCCGGATTCCTGTGAGGGACCGACATGGATGTTGAGATAGTTGGAGAGGACAAGTTCGGGGAGCCCGCATACAAGAAGCTCTTCGAGGACACCATGAGCGACCTCAACAAGGCCGTCCTCATCGAAAGGGCCAAGCTGGTCCTGAAGCCCTCGGTCCCGCTCTTCGTCTTCTCGATAGTGCTCAAGGCCGACCCGGGGAACAAGACCGTGGTCGACGTGGCCAACGTGAGGGAGGAGAACTCGATCACATACATCACCATCACCCAGGAGCGCTACGCTCCCGATATCCTCAGGGCCCTCTGGACCAAGTACGGAAGGAACAAGGTGGTCCAGCAGACCCGTTTCGACATCGAGGTGTCCAACGCCAAGATGTCCGAGCTGAAGGACATGGTCATCGCCTCCGGCGAGCAGGACCTAAGGGAGATCATGGGCGCCTTGTGGAGGTCCATGCCCGAGGGCATCAAGAACCGCCGCACTCTCATCGACGGCGGAGTAATCACGGTCATCGCGACCGAGGAGCTGATGCAGCCGGAGATGATGGATGAGGGACGCCAGGTCCACCTGTCCATGGGAGGTGTCGCAGATGTTTGAGGTCATGATGTACGACGGCGGAGTGTACCGCTCCGACGAGCTCTTCGAGCTCATTGAGGATGTGGGAGGGGCCGTTCTCCAGAAGAACAGGAGCTCCCAGATGCTGTCCGTGATCATGTCCGTTCCCGAAGAGGACAAGGAGGAGATCTCCAGGCTCTGCAGGGATATAGGCGGCGAGGTCAAGGAGGTCCCGCTGGCCGGTACTGAGATCGCGGTCGTTGGGCCCACCCTGGGCAGACACCACATGCCACATCCGATCTGCGACATCGCGGAGATACTGAGAAGGGCCGGAGCCGTGACGGTCGTCATGGGTCTGGCAAGAGGGAGGGGAAAGAACACCTCCCAGATCTCCGCTGTCGAGAAGGGAATCATCGACGAGTACGATGCATGCGTCTTCTGTCTGGGCAACTTCAAGACGTGTGTCGAGAAGAAGACCGACCTCATCAAGGACATCCACGTCCCGGTCGTGCTGGTTTCAGGCCCCATGCCCGAAGGCAAGGAGGACACCTACGACGCCATCGTCACCGGTGTCGGAAGGAAGGCCGCAAGGATGAAGGGCGCGGACGAGAGGGCCAAGCTCGATGAGATCTCTGATACCGTCGAGAGCGTCCTGAAGGACAGGAAGCTCTCCATCGAGGAGGACCCGCTGTTCGTGCATCCCGCGGAGGTCAAACAGATCCTCCAGGAGTACGAGCCCATCGACATGTGCCTCAGGCCCGCCCCGATGGTCCTGCATCTGGACGGTCTGAGGATAAAGATCCCGTATGAGGAGCACCGCGAGTACCTTGAGAACGTTGAGGTCTACGGAAGGAAGCTCGGAGAGGTCGCTTACATCCAGCCGTCCAGGATCGACGAGAGCAGCATCATCATACGCATCAAGACCCGTTCGCAGGTCGAGTATGAGGATTCGAAGAGACAATAATCCGCAAGGGCACCTATGTGCTCGTAATCGACCTGGGGGCCGACACGGATATCCGTGTCGGCGCCCTAGGCACCTTACATTTCTCCAAAGGACGTTATTGTTATGTGGGCAGCGCCATGGGCGGCCTGGACCAGAGGCTCCGCAGGCATCTGTCCAGAGAGAAGTCACTCAAATGGCATACCGACTATCTGACCGTGCAGGCGGATTCCGTTTTCGCGTACATCTCATACCCCGATCCCATCCCGGAATGCAGTTTGGCCCTCAAGGCAGAGGAGGCAGGCATGGTCCCCGGCCACAAGGGGTTCGGATGCTCTGATTGCGGATGCCGCACCCATCTGTTCCTTGCCGAGGGGGATTCCCTGGAGAGGCTGGTCGGATCCGCTTGTCTGTATCGCTACTAATAATCTCATATTATCTCATTTTATGGCCCTGCCAGAAGGTGTTCTTTTATATTATAGTAAAAGGGTCGCACCCTCATACAGCCCACGCTATGTTGTGGAGGTAAACAAATGAAATCGTTGAAATATGAGGGAAAGCCCATCTCCTGCGAGGTCTTCGAGCGCATCGAAGGCGTCATCGGCGCAGGCAAGATCGCCAAGGATGGCGACAGCACAGTCATCACACCCGCCAATCAGGCGGACGTGGTCGCGGCCGTGAAGGCAATCATGGAAGCCAAAGGCGCAGTGTCCTCCAAGGCCGTCAGGCACCACGATGAGGGAGAGGTCGTCATCGACTTCAGCAACATGAAGGACATCGAGTTCATCGACACCGTCAACATGACGGTGAAGGTCCAGGTCGGATGCAAGTTCAGCGACCTCGCCGCCGCCGTGGCCGAGAAGGGATTCATGCTCGGTGCGATGCCCGCAGGGGAGAACGCCACCGTCGAGGACTGGGTGTACACCGAGGCCCCCGGAGTCGGCTCTTACAAGTACGGGACCGTCAAGGACAATGTGTACAACGTCTACGCCGTCGATTGCCATGGTGCCGCCATCGAGACAGGATATGACATCATCGGATACTACATGTCCGGATTCAACCTCACTCAGACCTACGTCGCCTCATCCGCGAGGATCGGGATCATCACCGCCGTCACCCTGCAGATGTACCCCGCAGGAGTGACCAAGTCCGTCGCATACGAGTTCGCCGGACCCGCAGAGATCCAGGCCGCCCTCCAGAAGATCGCCCAGGAGCCCTCCGTCAAGCCCCTCCACATCTCCTTCAACGGCAATAAGATGGTCCTCGCCTACCAGGGATGCGAGCCCATGGTCGACCTCGACCTTGCCGCCACCGACGCCCTCTTCGAGGGCGCCGCCAAGATCAGCGATGACCTCTGGACCGGTATCGAGAAGGCCGCATGCATGTGCCCCAAGTATCCTACCTTCTACATCCCCGTCAAGAACCTCGCAGCCTTCATCGAGGCCGTCAACGAGACGGACTACAAGGTCGCCGGAAACGTCCCCGACTGCTCTACGGTCGCCGTCAAGCTCAGGGGAGGAGAGGCCGACCTCCAAGCCATCGCCGATAAGGCGGAGGAGCTCGGAGGTAGGTACGCCGGAAGGTGCAGCAGCAAGTACCGCACCGAGGAGACCAACGCCTTCGTCAAGAAGATCACGGAGGGATGTCTCGGCTACAAGCCCGCCGATGTTAAGTTCGACCGCAAGGTCACCCCCGCCATCATCGAGGAGCTGAACGACGCCGTCGGCCCCAAGAACGTCAACACCAGCGGAATGGACAGGATCATCTACTGCCACGACCTCGCACCCCTCCCGAAAGAGGCCGGAGTGGCATTCAACTGCATCCCCGACGTCATCGTGAGGCCCCAGAAGCCCGAGGACATCGCCGCTGTCATGAAGGTCGCCTACAAGTACGGTATCCCCGTCACCCCCAGGGGCAACGCCACATGGGGACTCGGAGGATGCATGCCCACCAACGGCGGTATCATCATGGACATGACCTCCAAGATGAACAAGGTCCTGGAGATCAACACAGAGGAGAGGTACGTCAGAGTCCAGGCCGGATGCACATGGAAGAGGCTCCTCGAGGCCTGCCAGAAGAAGGGCTACATCATCGGTTCCTACCCCTCCAGTTTCCCTGCGGGTACCATCGGCGCATGGATCTCCACCAACGGAATGGGTATCGGATCCTACAAGTACAAGTCCGCAAAGGACAACATCCTCAATGCGCACGTTGTCATCGACAACGGTAACATAATCACCACCGGATTCGACGGCATGGGATCCTACGGCATGAGCTACAACCTCAACCAGTTCTTCGCCGGCGCAGAGGGTACCCTCGGAGTCATCGCGGATGTCACCTTCAGGATCTACCCCCTCGGCGAGTACAGATTCCTTGGATACGAGTACGACAAGCTCAGCGCCGCCGACCCCGCACTCCAGAAGATCGTCGCCAACCCCTCCGTCATACCCCTGCACATGGCATGGTCCGACTACCTCCACTTCCAGAACCAGCACAGGGCCGGCATCCACGCGCCCGACGTGAGCAACCTCTTCCTGGTCACCTTCCAGGGCGACAAGGCCCACAACGATATGTGCGAGGCCTTCGTCGATGCGGCGTCCGAGGAGTTCGGAGGAAGGAAGATCTCCTCCGAGATCGCAGGACACGAGTGGGAGGAGAGGTGCTATGAGTTCCGTGCCAGGAAGGTCGGTGTCGGAGAGATCCCCGCCGAGGTCATCGTGCCCACCCACAACTGGGGAGAGTACGTAGACATATGCTACGACGGATTCGAGGTCATGAAGATGGAGCCCGGAGGAATCATCGGCGTCATGGTCGACAGGTCCACCACCCTGTTCATGCCCTACTACTTCAAGGATGATGAGATGATCACCGGAATGCTCCCGTTCGGATTCAACTTCTACATGGGAGACAGGGCGGCCGAGTTCGGCGGAAGGTCCACCGGCCTCGGTGTGTTCTTCGCTTGGCAGCTGGATGTCATCCACAACGCCCCCACCGTCAAGAAGATGAGCGAGCTGAAGACCGTCCTCGACCACCACGACGTCGTCAACCCCGGTCATGTTGTGTGCGGAATGACCAGGTTCGGAATCAACCTCGGAAAGCCTGTCATGAGCATCGGAAGCACCGTCCTCCAGACCATGAAGAAGATGCTTCCCAAGGACACAACCTTCTCGGACAACCTCAAGAGGTTCAGGTACAACGATATGGAGCATCTGAAGACCCTCGACAGGCACCATAAGCTCGGTGACGGAACCCAGTGATCCTTTAAACTCCTTTCCCGGCTCCGGCCGGGAACTACTCCGTTTTTCATGAAAAATATGTTAGAGCAAGTATCTCATCCAACTTGGTCCAGATTCTTAGATTGATATTTTTAGTACTTGTAAAGCAAGACTAAAATACATGTTAACAGTCAACATGGTATGAAGTACATCGCCATTGTTGAATGCACCTCGTCGGGCATTCTCTATGTGGACGAGATCATTTCCCGCGGTTTCAAACCCTTGGTCGTTAATATCAAGGCACCCAGTCAAGACCTCATCAATTACAGGGCCATGTTAAGGAAGAACCTTGAGAAAAAGGTGGAGTTTATAGATGAGGATGAGGATTACGACACTTTCGTGGCCAAGTTGCGCAGATATTCTATAATCGCGGTATTTCCGGGATCTGAGTCCGGTGTACGTCTGGCCGACCGTCTCGTCAAGTCCTTGGGCCTGGTAGGGAACGACGAGGCCACCACGTATCTCCGTTGCACCAAGGAAGGCATGTACGAGGCCCTGTGCAAGGCCAATCTCCGCAGGATCGAGACCAGGAAGGTCGAGACCGAGGAGGATATCGAGGAGTTCTGGAAGGAGAACGATCTCCAGAAGTGCGTCCTCAAGTTCTCCGAATCGGCGGGCACAGTGGGTCTGAGGATCTGTTCCGGCCTGGCCGAGGCGGTAGAGCACTTCAAGCAGATGAAGATCACACCTGACTTTTTGGGCAAGATAGGCTCCGAGGTGCTGATACAGGAATTCATATCCGGCACCGAATACATCGTCGATACCATAAGCTGCGATGGGAAGCACATGCTCACTGATGTGTGGGAATACAGGAAGATTACTGCAGATGATGGCACTCTGGCTTATGACTATGTCAAGCTGATCAAGGATCTTAATCCCGGGCATGTGGATATGATCCGTTACGTCTACGCTGTCCTTGATGCGGTGGATATGAGATGGGGCATATGCCATTGCGAGGTCATGATCGACAACAAGGGTCCTATCCTTATCGAGACCAATGCCCGCCCCATAGGGCTGGCGATGACTTCCACATATCTGGACGAGATCCTAGGTTATCACCTGACGGATATAGCCATAGATACATATCTGGATCCCAGCAGGTTCGATATGTACGCGCACAGGGTGTACGACCCACCCAAGTATGCCCTGATGAAGTTGATGATCGTCCCCGAGGACATCGTGGGCACCTTCGCACCCATCTTCGTGCTGTCCAATTTCATCAGCAGCACCAGGGAGGTCCTGTTCTTCGGGAAAGAAGGTGTCGCCGAATACGGCCGTACGATAGATCTGGAGACCAGCCCGGTGACCATAAAGATGGCCAACGAGAACTACGGCGACCTGATGAAGGACTACGAGATGCTCAGGCTCGTCGAATCCAACTATTTCCATTTCTTCTACGAGATTGACGGCGAGATCCCGCCTGTCGAGCTCAGGACGGACATAAAGAAGATCCTCGCGTTCGTGGATCCGAGATGGAGGGTCCTCGTTGTGACCGACGACGGCCTGTCGGTGGCACAGAACGGTCAGTTGACTGATTTCGAGGGATGGATGGTCTTCGACGGCGCTATATACGCATGTTGCGGTAAGAGTACCACGAAGGAGAGGTACCGCTCCCTGTTCACTGCCATCCGTGCCATCAGGTCCGGAGGTGGCCTGATCATAATCCCGGAGTCGTTCGAGGCCATAAAGTCCGGATCCGTCATCATGGAATTCATGATGAACGTCTCGGGTGTCCATGTGATCGCTCCTTCGTACGATTTCGAAGGACTGGTCTGTGGGTTGAAGAAATGAAGAACAACCAACTTCCTAAAGGCAGCGTACTCACACTGACGATAATATTCCTAGCCGCCCTCATAGACGGTTTGGATGTATCCATAGTAACAGTGGCCCTGCCTACCATGACCTTGGACATGGGGATAACCCTGTCCCAGGGATCATGGTTCGTGTTCTCTTATGTTCTTGGTCTTGCCGCATTGCTTCTTCCCATGGGGAAGATGGCCAAGAACCATCGTGTGAAGAGGTTCATGGTCTTCGGGACCGCTTTGTTCGGCATCTCTTCGCTGATGTGCGGTCTATCGGATAATTTCTGGATGCTTATCCTGTTCAGGCTCATCCAGGGGGCGGCCGCGGCGATGATGAGTTCGGTCCTTCCATCCATGATCGTCAACATGCTCCCCATCGACCGCAAGGGGCTGGGGATATCCATCATGGGCGGTGCCACAGGCGCCGCATTGATAGCCGGCCCGGTCCTGGGAGGTATTCTGACATCGGCCCTATCGTGGCATTGGATATTCTTCATCAACATCCCCCTCTGTGCCCTCATCATAGTCTTGGCCGTTATCCACATCCCTAACGACAGCAGCCCTGATCCGGAGAAAGATCCAACGCATATCGGTGGTATCTCAGCCATGGTCTTCATCGGCGCCGTGCTTACCATATTGGAGGATGTGGGCGATCCGCATCTTCAGGTCGAAATGCGGATCATCTGTGCCATACTCATCGCCATATCCCTTCCGACCCTGGTCTGGAGCATCCGCCGTGATGCCAGACGGGCTGTCATAGCGCCGCAGATACTGGTCAACAAGGAGTATCTTCTGGTGGGGGCGTCCTTCCTGTTATGTACCATCGTAGTGGCGGGGGCGACATATCTGCTGCCGTATCTTCTGCAGGACTTCTGGTTGCTGTCGCCCTTTAATTCGAGTCTGCTCCTGTCCGTCATATCCGTGGCCATGATGATCGTAGTCATTCCTGTCGGTTACCTGTGCGACCGGTACGGCTGCAAGGTCCCGGCCATGATGGCCATCATCATGAGGGCGCTGTTCTGTATCCTGATGGTGATCATGATCGCAGGTCATGTGGAGCCCATCCTGCTGCTGATCCCGCTTGTGGCATTCGGTATATCCCACGCATTCTCCGGTACCGCTCAGCCTACCCGCATGATACATCATTCGACGCCTGGGTATGAGGACGAATCCACCAATTTCATGATGGTCATCAACTACGTCGCATCGGCGCTGGGCTGCGTATTCTTCGCGATGATATATTCGATCACCACAGCTTCCACTGCGTCTGTCAGCACACCGGAGGATCTGGCCACGGGATTCACGGCGAACATGTGGTTCTCCCTGATCCTGCTGGCACTGGCAATGGTATGCACTCTTGTGGTCAAGAACAAGATAGTCAAGAAGGAATGAGCGTCAGCCTGATGCGATCTTTACGATTATGCTCGTTCCTTGGGGACGTAGCCCTTCAGGATATCCGCGATATCCCAGAGCAATCCCCCGCATCCCTTTGGCAGGACATCCTCGTGGGTGAAGGAGCAACGTTCCCCATCGACCGATATCGAGATGGATTCGCTGGGAGCATCCAGCAGGTGCACCTCCTATGTCCTCAGAGGCGGCCAGGAGCCCATGCGGTTATCATGGAAAATGCGTAACAGGG
>Ga0310696_10006751_pt1 | contig 13575 bp, 5 predicted proteins | sample AusTroGonzalo_MG_4_FD_203885 | JGI IMG/M metagenome (GOLD analysis project Ga0310696, IMG submission 203885) | Bovine rumen microbial communities from tropical cattle in Woodstock, Queensland, Australia - Gonzalo_02 (v2) (version 2) | ecosystem: Host-associated > Mammals > Digestive system >... | reverse complement strand
CGCTAATGCGGACACGATATCGTGGCTTATGCCGATATTTGCATACGTGTGGTTCCTGGTGATTTCCATCCCGACAGGCGTAATGTCGGGGAAGATCGGGCGCAAGAACTCGGTGCTTGTCTCGCTCGTCGTCACGGTCGCCGCAATGGTCGTTCCGTTGTTCGCGAGCGCCGAGAGGTGGTATCTATATGTCGTTGCGTTCGGCCTGGTCGGAATCGGCAACACGATAATTCAGGCCGCGCTTCCAGCGTTGATGTCCAACGTCGTAGAGCCGTCGCAGCTCGCGAGCCGCATTTCGCTCGGACAGTTCGTAAAGGCGCTCTGCGCGGCGCTTACGCCGGTGTTCGTCTACCTTACAGCGACGGCTCTGGGAAACTGGAAGTTGCTGTTCCCGCTCTACGGGGCGCTGACGATAGGTGCGGCGGCTTGGCTTTGGTTCTCGAAGATCCCAGACGAGCGATGCCAAGGCAACTCACCCACTCACCCACTCACCAACCCAACCACTTTTGCTGGATGCTTCGCCATGCTCAAGGAGCCGTATGTCGCGGCGATGACGGTCGGAATACTCTTCTCAGTCGGCTCCGACGTCGGTTTTTCCGTTGCGATTCCTGAATATCTGAAGAACGTGTTCAAGGTTGATCTCGACCTTGCGGGCATGGGGCCGACTGTCTACTTTGTCGCCAAGACTGCCGCGGCCTTTGCCGGGGCGCTGGTCTTTGCGAAGGTGTCGGCGGCGAAGTGCTTCCCGTGGTGCATGGGCCTTGGCCTTGCTGCGACGGCGGCGATACCATTTGTCTCGACGCCCGTGGCGTTCCTCGCGATAGTCGCTTTCGTCGCGCTTCTCACGGCCAACAGTTTCGGGATGTGCATGGGGCTCGCGATCGAGCGCTTCCCCGGCAAGGCCAACGAGATCTCCGCCCTGATGGTGATGGCCATCGTCGGCGGGGGAATCGTTTCGGCCGTTCTGGGCGTTGCGCAGACCGCGTTCGGCCCCGTCGGCGTCGTGGCGACCCTCGGCGTGTGCATCGCCTATCTGTTCGCGCTTGGACTGTTTGCGTCACGGTGTTCCCTTTTGCTAAAATAGTCTCTGGATGAACGGACACGCAGAGGTATTCGAGGCGCTGAGGCGCGAGATTCTCGCCGGGAAGTACGACGTCGACAGGCGGCTTCCGAGCGAGACTGCCCTGTCGCGCAGATTCGGCGTGTCGCGTCCGACGGTCAGCCGCGCAACGCTCGACCTCAGGCGCGAGGGGCTGATAACCACGCGAAAGGGCGCCGCGTCGATCATAACGCGCTTTGCGCAGAACGCGACGGGTGCGCTGGGGCTTGTCGTGCCCGGGGAGAACTATGCGGAGATATTTCGGCCGCTCGACCGGCGGCTCGCGCATCTCGCGGACCGCGCGGGCTGGGATCTGATACGCGGCGAGATAAAGGGGACGGATCCAAAAGTCCGCGCGCGGGAAGCGCGGCGCCTCGCGTACCAGTTCGCAAAGGAACGCGTGTGCGGGGTGTTCTTCCAGCCGATCGAGTTCCTGAAGGATTCCGCCAAGGCGAGCGCGGACATTGTCCGCTATTTCGAAAACGCGGGAATCGCCGTCGTTCTTCTCGACTACGACATCGCGCAGCCTCCGGAGCGCTCGCGCTACGACGTGGTGGGCATAGACAACTTCGCCGCCGGGCTCGCGATCGGCAGGCACCTTGTTTGCACTGGCGCGAAGCGAACAGCCTTTCTTCACCGTCCCAATGCCGCGCCCACGGTCACGAACAGGATGCGTGGCGTCGCGGCCGCAACAGTCGAAAGCGGCGGCACGTGGTCGCTTAAGGGGAATGTCCTGTTTGCAGAACCCGACAACCGCCGCGCGGTGTCCAGGTTCTTGAAGAACGGGTTGCCGGACGCCTTTGTCGCAGGAAACGACGTAGCTGCCGCGGCACTTGGCGAGACGCTTGCCAGGATCGGCGGCGGCGCGGAGAAAATACGGCTCGCCGGATTTGACGACGTTGAAGTCGCAGCGAAGCTGGGGCTGACCACTGTCCGCCAGCCGCTCGACGCCATTGCCGAAGTCGCCATGCAGACCCTGGTCTCGCGCATAAAGACGCCTGATCTCCCGCCCCGCACCATCCTCCTCGACGCCGAACTCGTCGTGCGGTAGGCGCCAGCTTCACAAACTTGTATTTACATGTTTCGCCGCCTCTCGGCCGTTGTAGTAAAATACACTCGCAACGGAAAGTTGCGTAATGCAAACCGAAGGGAGCACCTATATGAAACCGAAAGGAAACCTCGCGATGGGAAATGCAAGCCGGAGTGAGAAGTCGAAGTGTTTTTCTGCGCTTGTCGCCGCATTCTTACTGCAATGTGCAGTTTTCGCCGACACCGTTACGATAGACCCTGGTGACGGCGTTGCGACTAACGTGCAGCATCGCATAACGGGCGCGACGGACGTGGTCGTTAATAGCGGGGTGGCCGGCGGCGGCATCGTGACGCTCAACCCCTACAACACGTACACCGGCTCGACGACGCTTGGCTGCGGCACGCTCGTTGCAACCGCGCTCGGCGGCGGCTCCGGCTCCAGCCTCGGCTTGACGAGCGGCCTTGCGCTCGGCGCGGGCACGTTCCGCTATGCCGGCGCGGACGGCGCCTCGTTCGCAGCGCCGATCGTGAGTATCGTATCGTCGACTACGGCGACGGTGCTTGACATCGAGGACGACCTTTCGATCTCCGGCGGATATACGCAGACGGCCGGCGCGGTCGTCAAGACCGGTGCGGGAACGCTGACGCTTGCGGAGGGCGACAACCTTTTTAACGCTTCCACGCTCACGTCCCCCGCCAGCAACAGCATAACCGTAGCCAACACCGTGGTGCCCCTCAACCTGAATGCAAACGGCGATGCGCCGACGCAGGGCTACGCGGGCTTCACCGTGGCGGAGGGAACGTTCCGCATCGCCGGCGGACGCAACGCGCTTGGCGCGAACTGCTATGCACAGGTCGGTGTGCAGGGGACGGACGCGAAAGAGGCGACGTTGGAAATCGCTGGCGGCGAGAACTGGATCGCCAACCATCTTGTCGTCTGCCCGCCCCGCAACGTGGAAGATTCGCGTGCCGGCATTCGCATCTCGGGCGGCACGACGACAATCGGCAACGGCAAGTCGATGTACCTCGGTTGCGCAAACGAAGTGCGAAACGGCGGCTACGCTCCTCTCGGCGAATACGAGGCCTTCTTTGAAATGACGGGCGGCACGCTCTCGGCGCCGTCGTCGGACAGCAACTTCTTGATCGGACTGGCCGGCAAGGGCAAGATCAATGTCGATATTGCAGGCGGCACGGTTGCATTCGGCAAGAATCTGGGGTTCGGCAACGGCGATGCCGCGGGTCGTGCCACGAACGACGTCACGTTCACGATTCGCGACGGCGGCACGGTCGCGGCAAGCAACTCCATGTACAGGGCCGCCACCCCAGTCCAAGAATCCGTCTACCGCATCAACCTTCTTGACGGCGGCAAGCTGAGTACGAAAAATGTATATGTCTCCTATCCAAACGATCAGTCGGATCCCGATGAAAACGAAATGCACATATTCATGGACGGCGGCATTCTCGAAGCGCTGGCGCACAGCGCGGACTATGCCATTCTGCCCAAGGCATTTGCGAAGGACGATGTTCGCATAGGCTCAAAAGGCGCGACGTTCCTCTACTCGAGTTCGACGACGACGGTTGTGGTTCGCATCACGGCGAATCTCGTTGCGACGAACTCCGTGCCGGGGATGGAGCCGAAGGGCGTGACGTTCGCGAAAGGCGGCGCGAAACCTGCGTGCTTCCGCATCTCCGCGCCGGGAGCATGGGCGGGTCCGACTGTCATAGGCGAGGATACCACGCTTGATCTCTACAGCAACGAAAGCGCGCTCCCGGCGACGTCGGATGTGACGGTTGACGGTGCGCTCGCGATTTCGCGCTCCGGCACGGTTGCCGTGGGTCGTTCGCTCACGGTCAACGGATCCGTGAAGATGTATACAGGCGCGACGCTTACGCTGGACGGCCCGATTTCCGGCGACGGCAAGATGCTTCTCTACAGCAATACGGGCCTCACGTCGAACAGCTGGACGGATGGCAATACCTATCCGATCGTCACGGTTCCGCTGTCCGCAAAGTCATCGCTTGAGGCATTTGCAAAGAATTGCCGTGCGGGCGTCAATCCCGGAAACGGCAAATGCATCTTGGAATTCAATGTCACCGACGATGGCGAGAAGGCAACGTTGTCGATGAAGTACATTACGAGCCCTGAGAGTTCCATGTATACTGACGACGGAATCACGTTCGATGGGGAGGCTTCCCACTCCATAGCGCGCCTGTTGCTTGATGGGGGGTATGAATACCCGAACTCCGTAGGCCTTCAGGTTCGGTCTTTTACGCTGAACGGGGGTGACGTCACGATCTTCAATGATGCGACTGCCGATAATATGATTGTCAAGGTAGGACACCTTGCAAAGGAGTCCGAGAAATCGGGACTATATGAATCCAAGCTGACCATAAACGGTGGAACGTTTCACATGCCGGGGGATCTGCAGATCAATCCGGATCAGGGCTGCACGAACAAAACGGGTTATGCCACCGTACTTGTCAATGGAGGCAAACTGGAGATCGCAGGGGACTTCCATCCGAACCGTCGGCCGACGGCCTCTGCGATTGGAAATACCGTTACGTTGAATGGAGGAACGATCTCCTGCAACACGCTTCTCTGTTCTTCTGCAACTGGCATCGGCACATATCATCCGGCTACCATTACGCTCAATGGCGGTCTTTTCTGCGCGGCGCAGCTGGTCGATCTTTGCTACAGGGAGGAGGCGAAGAATGCCGGTGCAGGCTCGCTCCTTTATCTCAATTCCAGCGCGACTTTGCGCGCCCCCGGCATTCGGCCGACGCAAAGCGGAACGGGCGCCGGCAAGGTCTATTTCAACGGCGGTACGCTGCAGGTGGCGTTGACGTCCGGCATCGACAGCTATGTGGAGAACTGCGAGGCCGTCTATGTGGGCAATGGCGGTGCGGTCTTCGACATGACGCTCAACAAGGATTGGCTCAACAAGAACAAGTACATCAACCTCAAGCAATCGTTCCTGCACGATCCGGACTGCACGGGCGAAGACGGCGGCGTGACGATATTCGGAGAAGGGCTGGTTGTTTGCGGCAGTGGCTTTGCGAACAGTACGTTCACGGGGCCGGTTGTCGTCCGTGACAATGGCAATTTCATGGCATACCATACCGCGTTGACAGGACATGATCTTGTCGCCAAGCCGACATGCATCTTCCGGCAGTATGAGAAGGACCAGGTTCTGACACTGGACAACTTGACGCTTGGCGAGCCCGGTGCATTCGATTCGGTGACCATAAAAGCGTATCGCCATGGCGCTTTGAGTCTTCCGATGGCGAAGGTTGAGAACGCTTTGAATGTGTGCTCCCCGGTGCTTGTCGGCGTGACCGATTCCTGGGAGTCGGCGCCTACGCTTGACAATAACGGTGTTTACACGACGCTCGTATATAAGGCCGAAAACTCAAGTGTCGATGTCTCGCTGTTCAAGGGATATCCTACAGACGGTAAAAAGGCGACGTTTGCCATTGTTGATTCCGCCTACGACGGATACAAGGCGGTCGTGATGACTGTTGCGACGGGGGAAGATGCAGGTGCCCTCGCGGCATATTCGAAGGTCGACGACGAATGGACGTTTTCGCCTGCAGTCGGCGGCCTGAACCGCCTCCTCTCCGCGCCGTCTGGCACAAGCGCGGTGTTTGACGGCGATTCGCTGGACGATTTCGACGGCATACTCTATGTCAATGCAGAGCAGAACGAGGCGAATCGCGGCCTGTCCGGCGCAGTGACGTTCGGCGCAGATTCGTTCGACGGCTTTGGCGGCATACTCTATCCGCGCAGCGGCACGGTGACGATTCCGTCCCTTGCGTGGATGACGGACGCTTCGCAGCTGCGGCTTGGCTTCGGCACTGTCAAGTACACGGGTACAGGCGAGACAATACCGGGCTTTACGGCCCGTCCAGGCATTTCGTACTATTCGTCTAACCTCTGCGTGGACAACGACCTGACGATTCTCTCAGCGTCGCAGATCGGCAACGGACAGTTCATGAAGAGCGGTGACGGAACTCTGCATCTGAAGGGCGAGGGATCTTTCACGTTCGGGAGCAATCACACGCGCGACTACACGACAGTTTCCGTGGAGGCAAACCATCTTTGTGCCAATGGCGACACGGCAACAAACGCGATAGCCAACCTCGCCGTCGGCGCGGGCAAGGTGTCGATCGGTGAACTTGGCGGGCCTTCGGACATTCCCTCCGTGCAGGTGTTGAGCCGCGCGGTCGTCGGGCTTCCTTCCGGCGGCGATCATGATTCGGAACTTGAAATAAACAGCGGGACGCTTTCGTTGAGTTCTGGTAGCTTGTTTGTGGGCTATTATTGCGGAACCAATACCGTAATCCATCCGCGCCTGACCGTGAACGGCGGCACGGTTGCCGTGCCAGGAAACCTTTACACCGCCCATAGCTATGTTGACGGCACCGATTGGCGAGACCAGACGTGCAGCCCGGAAATCACCGTCAACGGAGGAGAGGTCAACGTCGCCGGCAGCGTCTTGATGAACAACGGCTTCGCCACGAGCGCGGTCGCCACGGATGCAAAGACCGCTTCCACATTCACCCTCAACGGCGGCGCCGTCACGGTGCAGAACGAATTTTCGCTCGCCAACAAGAACGGTTCCTCGAACCGGACGCCCGACGGGTTCCTCTTCCTGAACGGAGGCGTCCTTGACGTGAAGGGGACGATTAACGTCTCAAAGTGCGCAAAGACAGCAGTCGAGCTGTGGCTCAACGACGGCGGATTGCTGAAGGCCGGGAACATCACCGCGTCACAGCCCGGGGGTACGTTCTATTTCAACGGAGGAACGTTCATGCCGTACGGCAGCACGGCGACTTTGGCGGCAGATGACAAGATTGTGTTTTCAGTCTCGACGAACGGCGTTGTGATTGATACGTCGTCTGTCGCGGGCGGCACGTACACGATTGCGGCATCGCTGAAGCACGACTCCGCGCTTGGCGATGCGTTAGACGGCGGACTTGTCAAGAAGGGCGCTGGAACGCTTGCGCTTTCGGGCGCAAACACGTTCACGGGGCCTGCGATTGTCGAAGAGGGCGTGCTGCAGGCGTTGAGCGACACAGCGCTCCCGTCCGTCACGGAAGTCCGCTACGGCACGGCGCTCGACCTCGACGGCGCAAGCCGCATGGTCGGCGGACTCGCGGGTGACGGCGTAGTGCAGAACGGCACGCTTGTCCTGGCCGGACCGATTGTCGCCGGAAAGGGCGTTCCGTTCCTCGACTGCAACCTTGAGACCGCCAAGGGTGCGGCCATTGACTTCGGCCGCACCGAGGCGAATCCCGTCCGGCTTGGAAAGACGTTCCTTGTCGCGCAGATTGCAGAAGAAAGGACTGTCGGCAACCTGCAGTTCAAGGCTCTCAATTCCGGACTGGACAAATGCGTCCTTCGCGTCACCGTTGCCGACGGCAACGTCTATGTGACGACGGGGATGAGAGGCTTGATTCTTGTGGCCAGGTGATTTCGGGCTGGGACTTCATGAAACGAGGAGGATGACGATGTTCGATGAAATGAACCGTAGGCAATTCCTGGGGCTCGGTGCTGGGGCACTCGCTGCGCTTGGCACGGGTTGCACGTTAGGACGTGGTGGCGACTCGTCCTATTCCGTCCTGGTGTTGGGTGATGTCCATTTCGATGCGCCCGATATCGACGTCTACCACGCGTACTACAAGCCCGAGCCCGGCAGCAACGGCGCCAGGATATTCCCGCTGAGAATGAAGCGCGAGCACGACCAGTGGTCGGGCTTCATGCAGCGGCTTTCGGCGGCGGCGCGCAAGGACATCCGCCACGACACGAAGTTCGTGCTGCAGCTGGGCGACCTCATCCAGGGCAACTGCGCCAAGGCCGCGATCCACGCGAAGATGCTGGAGGATGGCTTCGCCTACTTCAAGAAGACGGTTTCGCCCGATCTGCCGTTCGTCTCCATCGTCGGCAACCACGATGTCGACGACAGCATCTGGCTGGACAAGGAACCGGTCAAGGAAGTCTATTCCGAGACGATGCTGCCAAAGCTGTCTCAGGAACTGGGCCAAGTCGTCGGCAATCCGACGTTTGCCTTCAGGCAGGGACCCGACCTCTTCCTCTGCGTCGATTTCAACTTCCCGGACGTTACGCGCATATTGCATCTTCTTGAGAACAATCCCGACGTCCGCTACACGTTCATCGTCTCGCACGGAGCCGTCGTGCCGTTCTGCACAGGTTCCTCCTTCAGGTGGTTCCTTCTGGGGAGCAAGAAAGACGAGGTCGCTCGGCGGAGACTCTTCTCCGAGCTTTGCCGTCGCCGCGCCATAGCGATCGTCGGGCACAACCACCAGACGGCTTTCCTCGAACTCGCGACGCAGGAAGGTCGGCTTACGCAGTTCATGGCGACGAGCGTGTGGGAGGCGGAACGGCAGGCAACGATGAAGCCGACGCGGACTTCGCCGGCGCAATACGCGATCATTCCGCCCGAGGCGAAGGACTATGACGTCGCCGAGGCGCGCTCGCTGTTCGGCGAATACAGACCGTACGTCAGGAAGTACTACCACTCCGGAATGCAGGGACGGTGCAGATTGGATGTCTCCGACGAGTCCGTCGAGATGACGCTGTTCGGTGGCGATTCGTCTGAGCCATTTTGTACATTTACACTCCGCGATGCGTCGGCCGGTGTGGCCTGATGTGCGGAAACGAGGAAGGGAAGACCATGCATAAACTGCTTGTTGCCGTTGCGCTTGCGACGTGTCTTGCCGGAATGGCGGTTGGTGGCGCAGCCGGAGATGCCGGGAAATACGATGCAACATGGGAGTCGCTCGATTCGCGTCCGGTTCCGGAATGGTGGAAGGATGCGAAATTCGGCATTTTCATCTTCTGGGGTCCTTATTCAGTTCCAGCCTACGCGCCGCTCGATACAAAAGACATCTATGCCTGCTATGCGGAGTGGTATCAGGGACGGCTTGTCCAGAAGAAAACAAACGACGTGTCCAACCTCTTCCATGCGCATCACGAGAAGAACTACGGCAACATGCCGTACGCCAATTTCGCCGCGCAGTTCACGGCTCGTTTCTTCGAGCCGGAGAAATGGGCCGGGCTGTTCAAGAAGGCGGGCGCCAAATACGTCGTCCTGTCGGCCAAGCACCACGACGGCTATGCGCTCTGGCCGAGTCCCGAGTCGCCGTACTATAATTCTGTCGCGCTTGGGTCTGGGCGTGACCTTGTGGGCGAGCTTTCCCGCGCCGTCAAGGCGGCGGGGCTCAGGAGCGGACTCTACTATTCGCTCATCGAGTACGCCAACCCCTATTCGCCGAATGTCGAGAAGGGCTATGCGGTCAAGTCGGCGAAAGGCGCCGATGCCGGCAAGTGGGCGATCTCGATGAACATCCCGCAGATGAAGGAGCTCGTCGAGGATTATGCGGCAGACATCCTGTATTCCGACGGCGACTGGGAGGCGACGGACGACGAGTTCCATTCGCGGGAATTCCTGCAGTGGCTTTTCAACGAGTCGAGGATGAAGGATTCCGTCGTCGTGAACGACCGCTGGGGCAAGAAGTGCCGCGGCAGGCACGGCGGTTACTACACAACGGAATATGGCTACCGCGAGGGCACCGAGAAGGCTGGCGAAATCATACACCCTTGGGAGGAATGCCGCGGGCTCGGACACTCCTTCGGATACAACCGCTTCGAGGCCGCAAGCCAGTATGCAAGCACGGAAGAGTGCATACGGACGCTTGTCGACATTGTCTCGAAGGGCGGCAATCTGCTGCTGGACGTCGGTCCCGACGCGGACGGACGCATCCCGCCGATAATGGAAGAGCGTCTTCTGCAGATCGGGGAATGGCTTGACGCCAACGGCGAGGCGATATATGGAACGCGGGCAAGGTCCAACGGCCCCGGAAACGACGGCGCGCGGATGTTCTTCACCGAAAAGGGCGACGCGATTTATGCGATATCCATGGAGCGTCCTTGCGGCGATGTCCGCATCAAGGGCGTTTCGTCGGCGAAGGGCGTTTCGTTGCTCGGCGAAAACGTGAAATTGGGCTGGCGCGCGGACGGCGACGACATCGTCGTGTCGGTTCCCGCGTCCGCCGAACTCAAGGGCCGCCATGCCTGGGCGTTCAAGATCGTCCGCGCCGCGCCTCCGAAGCCTTCCACCGCGGAGAGGCGGCCCGTCTCCGAGGCCGCAGTCTGCGCTTCCGAGGATGTTCTCGAGCATGTCGATCCGTTCATCGGCACGGAAGGCAAGGGCAACACGCTTCCCGGACCGACCGCTCCGTTCGCGCTTATCCAGCCGGGGCCGGACTCCGGCTCCGTTGATATAGCGGGTCGCAAGAACCCTCGGTACTGCAACGGATACAAGCGCGACGACGCCCGCATCATCGGGTTTACCCAGACACATCTTTCGGGTACCGGCTGCCCCGATCTGTGCGACTTCCTGCTGCTGCCGTTTACCGGCGAAAAGCCCGTGTGGGGGCTTAAGGACCGCAGTACGGAAACGTCCCGTCCGGGCTACTACTCCGTGTTCTTCACCAACACGCACGTGCGCACCGAGATCACCGCAACGCGGCGGTGCGGCGTCTACAGAATGACATGGGCGCCAGGCGTCCGCCCGCGTCTGCTGGTCGACCTTCAGCATGGCAACGTGGCGACGTATTCCGGACTTGCCAATTCCAACCACGTGCTGGCCTCTTCCAGCCGCATCGACCTTGAACGCCGCCGGCTCTACGTCGACAACCACGTCCAGGCGTGGCTCCAGAACCGCCATGTCGCGGGCGTGTTCGAGTTCAGCCGTCCGATAGCATCTGTCAGGGAGCTGCAGCTGGAACCTGGCAACAAGGCCAAGCGGTACGTCCTCGACTTCGAAACCGCCGCCGAGCCGCTTGAGATCAAGGTGTCGGTCTCCGGCGTGGATTCGGCAGGCGCCGAGCGCAACCTGGAGGCTGAATTGGGGGCGGATTCCGCATTTGATCGGGCGAGAAGGGAAACCGAGGACGCGTGGCGCGCTCTTCTCGGACGTGTGCGTGCGAAGGCAACGCCGGATGCGCTCAAGCTCATCTATACCTCCCTCTACCACTGTTTCCAGCAGCCAAACCTGTTCTCCGATGTCGATGGACGCTACCGCAACGCCGCCGCCGAGATCGATCACACGGACGGCGAATACTATACGGGCTTCTCTCTATGGGACACGTTCCGCGCCGTCCATCCGCTTTATACGATTCTCGCGCCTGAAAAAGTCGATGCGTTCGTGAATTCCTTCCTCTCGCAGTACCGCTCCGTCGGCTATCTGCCCGTCATCCCGTATTTCGGACGCGAGACGTTCTGCATGATCGGCATCCATTCGATTCCGGTGATAACCGACGCCTGGCTGAAGGGCTTTCGCGGATTCGACGGCGATGAGGCGCTTGCCGCCGTCACAAATTCCCTCACTGTCACGCACCGCTATCGTCCGCGTTCCGAATGGTGGGTGCCGGACGAGAACTGGGAGCTGCTTGATCGCTTCGGCTACTATCCGTGGGACTGCACGTTCAACCAGGGCGTATCCCGCACGTTGGAGATCGCCTACAACGAGGCATGTGCGGCGGCTTTGGCACGGGCGCTGGGGAAGGATGACGTCGCGGAATTGTTCGCCGCCCGTTCGTACAGGTGGACGAACCACTTTGACCGCGCGACGCTGCTTATGCGCGGACGCGGCGCAAACGGCAAGTGGCGCGAGCCGTTCGACCCTGTGCGCCGCACGTACTGTACGCAGCAGGGCGGGGACTATACGGAATCCAACGCCCGTGAATACACCTGGTTTGTGCCGCACGACCCGATGGGGCTCATTTCGGCGTTCGGAGGCAAAGATGTGTTCGTACGCGAGCTCTCGGATTTCTTCTGGAAGCACCGCGAGTACCGTCACGACAACGAGCCGGGGCATCAGGCACCGTACCAGTTCGTGTTTGCCGGGCGTCCCGACCTCACGGCGCGCATAGTGCGCGAGACGATCCGCAACAGCTACTTCGCCACGTCGCACTCCATGCGCGGCAACGACGATTGCGGACAGATGAGCGCCTGGTATCTGTTTTCGTCGTTCGGCTTCTATCCGTTCGACGGGTTTTCCGCCACATACGTGCTGGGCGCGCCGCAGATTCAAGAGGTGACGCTTGACCTTCCGGGCGGCGGGCGACTGCACATTGTCGCTAAAGGACTTTCGGAAGAGGCGATGTACGTCAATCGCGTGACGTTCAACGGCAGGGAAGTGAAAAACCTGACGATTTCCCATGCCGAACTGATGCGCGGCGGTGAACTTATATTTGAAATGACGCCGAAATGAAGAGTGTCCGCTATGACAACAGGAATGCTGTTTGCCGCCGCCTGGAATCGAAGTTCTGCTGTGCGGCGGTTCCAGCGGTCTTTCGCGGCGAAGGCGCGGCGAGTCCGTCGAAGGAGGACGGCGCGAACGACTTCGCGACCACTTCGGGCATCGCAATGACGTTGCGACAGCCTGACGGGAGTTCGTCGTTGATGTTGCCGAGGCGCCAATGCGCCTTCAAAGACATACGTGTTCCTTGCGAAGTGAGCGAAATCGAAGAGTGGGGGAAAACCGACAACTCGCCCAGGCTCGAGAAGAACATCGACTTGTACATCACGGGCTCTAACTCCAAACCGCTCGCTGGAGAGCTTTCCGCTTATTTGACGCTATCTCAAGCGCGGACACCGTTCTGCGTCGTTTGACACCGTGATGAACCATCTTCGCTTCGGCGAGGAGGCGTTTCTCTTCTCATCGGCAAAGCGCGAGGACTTGATGCGCAGACGGATTCTTGCCGTGGATGAAAAGTTCTGTGCGACCGGCCATGCGATGCGCCGCGCGGTGACAGGCGGAAATGTTCGGCGAGACATCGACAGGACGCTCGAAGCGGTTGTGTGTCGCGAGTTTCTGTGCCGCGGATACGAAGTCTGCACAGGGCGCCTCAAGGATCGCGAAGTCGATTTCGTGTGCCGTGCGAGAATATGGCATAATGTACGAAAACTCTTTGCCGGAGTTGCAAGCACGAAGGAAAAACGATGAAAATTGACACACTCTGCGTCCAGGGCGGCTGGTGGTCGGCGACTCGGTTGTGCCGCTCGTCGCGCCGCCCCAGATGAGAAGTGGCGCTGTAACCAACACTCTGCTATTGGCCGTGGGCAGGGGAGTTCGCAAGGAGGTGTGGTTTGCGAAGCCGAATTTGAAAAGGGTCAGCAACTGAAAATTTCGCATGAAATTCACAGTTGCTGACCCTTTTGTTTTATTGCAGCGCTACAGGCTTCTGCGCAAAGGGAAGGACGCTCTGGCATGAGCGCAGGCCTGGCATATACAGTAGAACATATACGGACCCTCGGGCACTCGGGGGCGGGAGTCAAGTCAAGCGTCCTCTTTCTACGCAAACGCTCAGCCAAGGCATCGCAACGTATCCGCGATGCGAAATTGTCGCTTCAGTCTGGG
>Ga0310696_10006749_pt1 | contig 13580 bp, 10 predicted proteins | sample AusTroGonzalo_MG_4_FD_203885 | JGI IMG/M metagenome (GOLD analysis project Ga0310696, IMG submission 203885) | Bovine rumen microbial communities from tropical cattle in Woodstock, Queensland, Australia - Gonzalo_02 (v2) (version 2) | ecosystem: Host-associated > Mammals > Digestive system >... | reverse complement strand
AACATGCTCCGCGGAACGGATAAAGGCGCTGGCTGGCCTGCTAACAACGAAGTTGACGGGACCTCCTTCTTCGGCATCCTGCGCGCCAAAACCGGTTTAAGCTTTGACCTTCCCACGGAAGCGCAGTGGGAGTTCGCCTGCAGGGCGGGAACGACCACAGCTTTGAACAGCGGAAAGAATCTGACCAGCGAAGGCGAAGATGCGAACATGGCTGAAGTCGGCCGCTACAGTTACAATAAAGGGGATAGTCAGCACACTACCGTCGGCTCTTATCTTCCTAACGCCTGGGGATTGTACGATATGCACGGCAACGTGTATGAGTGGTGCCTGGATTGGTCTGGAGAGTATGGTGGAAATGCAGTCGATCCGAAAGGCGCAAGCGATGGAACTAACCGTGACCAACGTGGCGGAGGCTGGAAGCTTAGCGCCCAATACTGCCGCTCTTCTTACCGCAGCGGTGACAGACCCTTTGCCAACGGCAGCAATCAAGTCGGTTTTCGTGTGTTCCTGGTTCAATAAAAAATCTCTTTGAACTGAGGTTGTAAAAAACAAGCGCGCCCAACCGGGCGCGCTTGTTTTTGTATTTTATTGAGCAAACTGCAAAGAGTCGGCGCTAGTGAAAATAGTTGATGCTTTTATTCAATATCGCCCTGATCATTCTGGGCATTGTTTTAATTCCACAAAAGTCTTAACATATAGACGAAGAATGAAAAACTCAGATCGAATTTAAATCGGGAAAGAGAAACAAAAATGGTTTTCGAAAAATGGGCTCAGGACGAGACCTACGTGGTGAGGCTCCAGGGAAGCGATTTCCTGGTCAACGTCAATTACATGTTCCTGGGCCTGCCGGAAATTCTGGCCGAGGGCGGGGAGAAACTGAAGTCCGCGAAGTTCGTGGTTGAGAAGATCACGGACATAGTGAGCGACAAAAACATCGCGAAATGCAAATGCCGCCTGGAAAGCGGCAAGGAGATCTCCTTCGCCAAAAGGATACCCACGCCCTTCGTCTCCGCTTCCGACGCGGCGGAGGTCGCCCATTTCTACAACGGCTGGCTGGAAGGCGTCCGTAGCAAAAACTGAAGGCAAAAAGCAAGCCCCCTGATGGGAAAATTTTTTCCCATTTGGCGTTTATTTTCTCCGCCGTTCCTGCTACAATTGTTCTGAATCGTCCGGAAATCTAAAAGGATTGGATTTTCGCGATCACGGTTTCCGGACGCTTCGCCCTATATCTTCTATTTTTTTAATTCCTAACAAAAGGACTTACTTTATGAAAACTATTCAATGCCCCAAGTGCGGTGAGGTCTTCACCGTGGACGAAAACTCCTATGCCGACATTCTGAAACAGGTCCGCGACGAAGAGTTCAAGCGCGAGGTCGAGGAAAGGCTCGGGCTCGCCAAGGAAAGCCAGGACAGAGCCCGGGAACTGGCCGTGGAAAAGGCCAGGAGCGAGGCCCGGCGGGAAGTGGCCGAGCTCAGGGAAGCGCTTCAGGCCAGCCGGAACGCGCTGGAACTGGCCGGCCAGAAGGCGGCCGCGGAAAAGGAGCGGCTGGAGCAGCGGCTGGCGGGCGCTGAAAAGGAAAAGGCGCTGGCCCTGAAGGACGCGGAGCTCAGCTGGCAGGGCAAGCTTTCCGAGAAGGAAAACGAAAGGCAGGCCCTGGAGGCCCAGATCAAGCAAGTCAGGAGCGACGCGGCCCTCGCCGTAAGCACCCAGAAGGAACAGTCCGCGCTGGAAAAGAGGATGCTCCTGGATGAGATCGCCAACCTGAAGGATTACAGGAAAAAACTGTCCACCAAGATGGTGGGCGAGAGCCTGGAGCAGCATTGCAAAAACGAGTTCGAGAAGATCCGGAACACGGCCTTCCCCAAGGCTTATTTCGAGAAGGACAACGAAATTTCCGACGGCACCAAGGGCGACTTCATCTTCCGGGATTACCTGGAAGTCGCCGAGGGCGGGGAGAAAGTCGAGCTGATCTCCATTATGTTCGAGATGAAGAACGAAAGCGATGAGACCCAGAAAAAGCACAAGAACGAGGAGTTCTTCAAAAAGCTGGACGAGGACCGCCGCAAGAAGAACTGCGAATACGCCGTGCTGGTCTCCCTGCTGGAACCGGACAGCGAGCTGTACGACCAGGGCATAGTGGACGTTTCCCACCGCTATGACAAGATGTTCGTCATCCGGCCCCAGTTCTTCATCCCGGTCCTGATGTTCCTGAAAAACGCCGCCCTCAAGAACGCCGAGGCCAAGCGGGAGCTGGCGCTCGCCAAGGCCCGCGACTTCGACCTCACCCGCTTCGAGGAGAAGCTCCAGGGCTTCAAGGACAAGGTGGGCAGGGACTACCGCCTGGCGGAAAGCAAGTACACCGCCGCCATCGAGGACATAGACAAGGCCATCAAAAATCTGACGGAAACGAAGCAGCGCCTTCTGGAGTCCGCGGATTATTTGAAGAAAGCCGACGCCGTGGCGGAGGACCTGACCGTCAGGAAACTTACTTTCGGCAACAAGACCGCGCAGGCTCTCATTCAGGAAGCCGAGGCGGAAACGGAAAAGGAAACGGGGGAGGAAGAACCCCCTGCCAAATGAGATCATTTTTTCCCATTTGACCCCTTGCGCCGACCGTTTTATATAGTAAAATTGAACCGAGAACAGTTGAAAAACTCCTTCTGTGGCTCTTTTGCAAAACCATTTTGGTTTTCATTGTTGTGAAAAGGCAATACAATGTCCGCCGCGGTCCGCGGAATTTTTCCGCGGAGCCGGATACCTCCCTCCGGCGCAACCTGACGCGCTCATGCCGGGGACTTTCCCCGGTTCTTGCCGCCTCCTTATGTTGTTTCCCCGGAGGCCCCCCGCGGGCCTCCCTTTAATTTTCAAAGCAAGCTGAAAGTGCTATAATATTTCGATAAGATCAGGCTTCGAGCCGCGCTTGGAGCCGGTTTAAAACGCTACCAAACTTACTATATGCCGAAAGAAAAAAGCGACAGAACAGAGAAGAGAAAAGACCCCGCCCGGAAAAAAGAACGCACCAGGAAAGGCGGCAACAAGCTGAAGCTTCTGATGATCCTGCTCATACTGCAAAAGGATTCCAGCGAGGAGCATCCCCTGACCAGGGAAATGATCGCCGACAGGCTGGAGAAGGAATCCATTTTCTGCGACCGCCGGACCTTCAGCAACGACATGGAGCTTCTTAAAAACATCGCCCACGTGGGCGAGCGCAAGCTGGGCCGGAAAAAAGCCTTCTACGTCAGCAGCCGCGACCTGACCGACACGGAGATCAAGATCCTCATCGACGCCGTGCAGGCCGCCTCCTTCCTGACCGTGGACAGCACGGAGCTTTTCGTGAAAAAACTGGCCAAGATCGGCGGCCGCACGCTTTCCCAAAGGGTGGCGCAAAGCTACCTGGCCTTCAAGGTCAGGAAGCGCAAGAACGACGAGATCTGGGACAACGTGGAATGCATCAGGACGGCCCTTTACGAGGGCAAGCAGATCTCCTTCGTTTACAACGACCGGGACATAAACCGGAACTGGGTGCCCAGGAACAACGGCGGCAGATATCTGGCGGAACCGCTCACGCTCTACATCAGCGACGACCGCTACTACGCGCTCTGCTACGGCAAGGACGGAAGCATTATCAAGTACCGCGTGGACAGGATGACCGAGGTGGCGTTGGAAAAGAAAAAGAACATCTCCCAGCCGGCGCTGGACAAGAGGAACGAGCTGCCCGCCTACCTTTCCGGGCTTTTCAGCATGTACGGCGGACAAAGCGTCAACATCAGCCTGATCTTCAAAAAAGAGCTGGCGGAGGCCATCTTCGACAACTTCGGGGAAGACGTCGAATGCCGGGAGGCCGAGGACGCTCCAGGCTGGGCGAGGGCGGCCGCGAAGGTCTGCGTGGCGGACACTTTTTTCAGCTGGCTGGCCAACTACCGCGGCAAGATCAGGCTGGAAGGGCCCAAGGACATCGTCCGGCAGTACGAGACGTTCCTCAAGGACAATCTGAGGATCTTCGGGGAGGCTGAAAAGGGCGCGGGCAAGGGCCGGAAAGGCTGATCCCGGGGCCCCGGATAAGAGGGTAATATCCACCGGATATTGCCCCGTTTCGGCGAAAATTCTGAATAACTTCTAACTTGTTGACCCTATGAAAGGTATGTTTTTTCTCAACAAGTTTTTAACAAGTTATCAACATTTTCACCTCAATTTTATCCACACGGCCGGAGGCCTTCCGGGGCTTCTGAAAATCGGCGCTTCCCACTGCTGACGGGGCTTCCCGCCGTTTTCCGTCTTTACTTTTCCACCGCGCTTTGCTAAAATATCCTGACCATAACAATGAAATAAATTCAAGTTGGAATATTATGTGTGATCGTGTCTTGAAACTAGCTTTCGCGGCGGCCCTGATCTTCGCGCTCCAAGCCAATGGCGCGGAGGACGCGGCCTACGCTCAGGGGAACGGCGCTCCCGCCGATTTCGCCCTCGGCACCGAGCCCTGGTTCATCACGCCCGTGCCGGAAGGCGAGCAGGCCGTGGTGGAGGCTCTGGAATTTTCTTACATCAGCAACACCGTTTTGCGCGCCGCGGGCAACGTTGTCCTTTCCTACGGCGATTACCGCGTCTACTCCGACGCGGTGGAATACAACACCGCCACCAAGATCCTCACCTCCCCCGGCTGGACCAGGGTCACCTACGTGGCGCCGGAAGACCTTTACGAGGCCATGAACAAGACCAGCATCGCCGTGGACAACGAGATGGGCCCCTTCTGCTACGAAGTGCTGGGCGAGCGCGTCATCTTCAATTTGGAAAACTACGCCGGCCAGTTCGAGAATGCCCACGCCAAGGTGGACTTCGGCAACTTCAAGGACTTGGAGGAAGGCCGCTGGTACGAGAAAAAATGGTACATCTACGGCAAGACGCTGGTCAAGGATCCCTATGAGAACGTGCTGCACGTCACGGACGGCCGCTGCACGACCTGCCCGCCGGAATACCAGTCCGCCCTGTACAGTTTCGAGGCCAAGGACATCACCGTGGCCGTTCCCGACCTCAACAATCCCATGGAGCAGAGCCGCGTCACGGCCAGGAACTGCCTGGTCAAATTCGAGGGCGTGCCCTTCCTGTGGCTGCCCCAGGTGACCTACACTCCCAGCGAGGACGACAATCCCTTCCCGGTGCAGGTCAAGGCCGGCTATGATTCCAAGAAGGGCGGCTTCTTCGACCTGGCGCTGGACGTCTATCACAGCAAGGAACTGAGGCTGACGCCCCACATCGGCTATTATTCCAAGCACGGCATCACCTTCGGTCTGGACGGCTCCTACAACGTGGTCTTCACCAACGTGACCACCATCGCCGGCGAATGGGAATCCCTCTTCATCGACGACACCGCCCGCCGCTTCATCCAGGAAAAGGACAAGCACAACAAGGACGGCGACAAGCAGTTCCGCTACCGCCTGCTCTGGGAGCACGTGCAGACCTTCGGCCCGGGCGCCGGCTGGCTCAACAGGGGCCTGCTCTCCTGGCAGATCGACTGGATGAAGGACATGGACGTGGTCCACGAGTTCTACCGCGACGACTACAACACCTACGGCCAGCGCGACACCTGGCTGGACTTCACGATCCCCATCGGCGAGGACAACGAGGTCAGCTTCTACGCCGTGAAGCAGATCAACAGCTTCTACACCACCTACGAGCGGCTGCCGGAACTGCGGCACGTCTTCAGGAAGCGGAGGGTGATGGAGCTGCCGGCTCTGAAGATCCCGGTCTACTACGAGAGCAAGACCACCGCGGGCTACTACCATTACGTCCAAAGCGACAAGCAGGACGCCCACGCCAGCTACACCATGTGGCAGGCCCAGACGGACCACAAGATCTCCATGCCCAAGCGCTTCTTCAACTTCCTGAACGTGGAGCCCTACCTGGGCTTCGCCATGGACTTCGGCAACATCAACAACTACAACGACGGCGAGGAGTACGACTACGTCTGGAAGCGCTCCCGCATTTCCCCGGGGGCTTCCGGCGGCTTCAACAGAAGGCTTAAGCTGAGGAACAAGACCGTCAACTTCCCGGTGAACCACTGGAACCAGAATTACAACCGCTACACCAGGATGGCCATCGACGCCTACCGTCCCCAGGACGAGGGCTTCTTCTTCCGCGCCATGCCCTACGGCGGCGTCGACGTGAACTTCAAGCTGCACCGCACCTACAACCTGGAAGGCACCTACGCCGGCGAGCTGATGCGCAAGTACCTCCAGTCCGACAGCGAGAAGATCCGCCACATCATCGAGCCCAAGGCCTCCGTCTTCGGCAACACCGCCTTCGGCACCGAGAACGGCCTGGCGGCGGGCGGCGACCTGGGCATCAGGAACGCCTTCCAGATCGAAAGGAAAGGCAACAACGCCAACCTGCTCGACTTCACCGCCTTCGTCAGCCAGCGCTACTACGGCGACGAGGTCTACAAGTCCCAGGATTACCGCCACCACTACAAGTACCGCCGCAAATACACCGAGGGAAAAGCCTTCCGCGAATACCAGGCCTCCACGGCCATCGGCTTCGCCTTCACCTCCGATCCCACGGACTGGCTCAGCATCCAGGGCGACCTGCTCTGGGACCTGGACAAGTACAAACGGGTGACCTTCGCCAACCTGGGCGCCAACGCGGACGCCACCAGGGTGCTGCAGAAGGCTCTCTCCCATCCCTCCCTGCCCCGCTGGCTGAGAGGCCGCAAGGACGAGCTCATTCTGAACGTGAGCTACCGCTACCTCTACGACTACTCCAACCTGATCTCCGCGGGCGGCCGCTTCTGGTTCGACGACTTCACGCCCTGGCTCTCTTTGGAGATGCAGCAGAAAGCCTGGGCCAGGGAGCTCACCAGGGGCTGGGGCTTCGGTTCCTACATGCGCTTCGAGGCGGAGAAGGGCAGCCTGCAGGAAATGGAGTTCACGCTGTACAAGAACTGGAAGAAGTGCATAGACACCTCGGTGTCCTACCGTCTGCGGGACGACAACGACCACTCCGTCTACGCCACCTTCTGGCTCACGGCCTACCCCAAGAGCAAACTTGACCTTGGCAACTAAAAGCCAAGGGCCGAAAACAAAAAGCGGACCGTTTGAACGGTCCGCTTTTTTTTGCCCGCGGGATCAGAACTCGTATTCCATCACGTGGTCGTCCATGACGTAGCCGCGGCCGATGTCCGTGACGATGTCGCGGGTTATCTTGAAGCCCCACTTCAGATAGGCGTTGATGGCCGGCGTGTTGGTCTTCTTGACGGTCAGCGTGATCTTGGGCTTGCCGTTGAGCCTGGCGTAGTCCTTTATTAGCTCGAAGGCTTTTTCGCCCAGCCCCTGGCGGCGGCATTCCTTCACGAGGTAGATCTTGGAAAGGAAGAGCTGGTCGCTTTTCAGGCTCAGGGCGGTGTAGCCGACGCGGCCCTCCTCCGTCCTGATATAGAAGTAATGGTAATGGTCGTTTTCGATCTGACGGGCCATGACGCTTTCCGAGTGGAACATCTCTATCATGTATTCCGTCTGCCCTTCCGGCAGCAGAGGCTTCCAATGTTCCAGCCAGATGGCTTTGGCGAACTCGTGGAGTTCCGTCAGGTCTTCCGCTTTTTCCAGGATCATGTCGCGCATAGTGTGGTCCTTTTGTGAAAGTTTCCATAATTTTACTATATTTTTCTCCCCGCCGTCCATGCCTCTTCGGCCAACTTTTGCTATCATTTTTCCAAAGCGCGAACTTCGGAGGAAAACTTATGCGTGAAATGGAAAAATACCGCGAGCTGGTAAACTTTCTGAAAAACACCTATCCCGACATCATCAGGCCGGCCTGCGGCGCCATCCCTTACCCCTACCTTATTCCCGGCGGCTTCTACACCCAGCAGTGGGACTGGGACGCCTATTTCATGGCCAACCATCTCTGCAACAGAAAGGATCCCCAGCCGCGGTACCTCAGGTACTGGGTGGACAATTTCCTCTCCATCTTCGATCCCGAGGAGGACACCCCGGCCTGCGTCAGGGCCGACGAGAAGATCATCCGGCATCCCTCGCTGATCCTGAAGCCCTTCTTCGCCCGGGGCGCCCTGCGGGCCATGAAGGACAACCGCGACGAGGACTGGGGCCGGGAGGTTTTCCCGAAGGTGGCGGGCACATTGGAACGCTGGGAAAAAGTGAGGCGCGACGAGCCCACGGGGCTCTTCTTCTGGTACGATTCCATGATGTCCGGCGCGGACAACAACCCCGCCGTGGGCGACGGTCCCGAAAACGTAAACCAGGTCCTCAGCTGCGACGTCAACGGCTACATGTACGCCGAGTATCTCGCGCTTTCCGAAATGGCGGACATCCTCGGCCATAAAGAGAAGGCGGAAGAAAGCAAAAGGAAAGCGGAAGCCCTGCGGGAAGCCATCATAAAGCACCTCTACCATCCGGAGGAAAACATGTTCTGGAACCGGAGAAGGGACGGCCGGGTCGTGCGGAGGAACGCTTTCTCCAACTACATTCCTTTGACCTACGGCGTCCTTCCCTTGGAGGAGGGCCGCAAGGTCCTTCAGGAACATCTGATGAGCAAGAACATGCTCTCGCCTTACGGCGTGAGAAGTTTGGCCAAGGACGATCCCGACTACAACAACGAGTGCATGATCGTTCCGTATTCCAACTGGCAGGGCCCGGTCTGGGTGGTCGCCAACTATCTTCACACGGTCGCGCTCAACCGCTACGGCCTGCGCGAGGACGCCCGGGAAGTGACTGGAAGGGTGGCCGACGTGCTTCTGAAGGACCTGCACAACTGCGGCAGCCTGCACGAGAATTACTGCGCCGACTGCGGCGGGGGACTGGCGCCCAACGCCGACATGAACAAGGGCAAGGAAGGCGGCTTCGTGAGCTGGAACCTGCTCATCGTGGACATGCTGGAGGAAAACTTCCCGGAAGTTTTCCCGAAACAATGATCCTCAGGCTTCCAGCGAGCCTTTGATAAAAAACTCTTCTATGATCTCGGCCGCCTCTTTTGTGGAGGCGGCTTTCACTATGCGGCGGCGGAACTCCGCCACGCCCTGGAAGCCCCTGGCGTAGCCGCAGGCGATCCTTCTGATGTGCAGCGAGGCCAGTTTCTCCCCGTAGGTCTCCTTTAGGAATCCCAAGTGTTTCAGGGCCAGTCCGCCCCTTTCCGCCATGCCCGGCTCCGGGATCATTTCCCCGGTCCGCAAATAATGCTCCACTCTTTTGAAGAGCCAGGGAGCGCCCAGGGCGGCCCGGCCGATCATGATGCCGTCGCAGCCGGTCTCCTCTATGACAGAGGCGGCGCTCTCCGGGCTCACGATGTCGCCGTTGGCGATGACGGGCACCGCGGGGTCCTCTTTTTTCACGGCCTCCACCACCCTGGCGATGCCCGCCCAGTCGGCTTTCCCGGAGTAGAGCTGGGCTCTGGTGCGGCCGTGCACCGCCACGGCCTGGGCGCCGGAGCGGACCATGAGGGCCGCGAATTCCGGGGCGTTCACGCTCGCGCTGTCCCAGCCCAGGCGGATCTTGACGGTGAGGGGAACGGAAACGGCTTTTTTGACCGCCCTGACGACGGCGGCGGCGGTCTCCGGCTCCTTCATCAAAACGGCGCCCCCGCCGGTCTTCACGACTTTGGAGACGGGGCAGCCCATGTTGATGTCGATCATTCCGGCGCCCAGGGCCTCCAGCTGGGAGGCGGCGGCGGGCATGTATTCCAAGTGCGAGCCGAAGAGCTGCACGGTCAGAGGGTATTCGCTCTCGTCGCTTTTCAGGAGCGCCCGGACCTTGTCCTGGGCGTGGATGACGGAGTGGCAGCTGATGAGCTCGGTATAGAAAAGTCCGCACCCCCCGAGGGAGCGGACTATTTGGCGCATGGGATAGTCGCTGTAGCCGGCCATCGGCGCCAGGGCGACGGCCGGCTGAAAACTAAGCCCTCCTATTTTGAGAGGAGGAAGCACTATTTGCCGACGGCCTTTTTGTAGAGTTCCTCGTTGGCGGGGAGGTAGGTTTTAAGCTTGGCGATGCGGTTGGCGTCGGAGGGGTGCGTGGAGAGCATCTCCGGCACGGAGGAGCCGCCGGCGGCCATGAAGTTTTCCCAGAAATTGATGGCTTCGTTGGGATCGTAGCCGGCCCTGGCCATGAAGTTCATGCCGATCTGGTCGGCCTCGTACTCGTCGTCGCGGGAGAAGGGCAGGGTCACGAAGAGGCTGGAGCCCACGCCGTAGGCGGCCAGGACCGCGTCGGCGTTGGCTTCGGAGACGCTGGAGCCGATCACGCTTCCCACCACGTTGACCATGGTTTCGGTGCCCATCCTCTCGACGCCGTGGCGGGCGACCGCGTGGCCGATCTCATGGGCCATGACGGTGGCCAGCTGCGCGTCGTTCTTGGCGTAGGGGAGAATGCCGGTGTAGACGGCCACCTTGCCGCCGGGCAGGCACCAGGCGTTGGCGGTCTGGCTGTCATTGAAGACCACGAATTCCCATTCCCATTCCATGCCCGGAGTGTCCTGCTCCGCGATTTTCGCGATGCGCTGTCCGATGGTCTTGATGCGGTTGTTGATGGCGTAGTCGTTCAGGACCACCGAGTTGGTCTTGTAGGCGTTGTAGGCTTCCAGGCCCAGCGCTTTTTCCTCGGCCACGGATGTCATGATGAAGGCCGAGCGACCGGTGACGGGAACGGTGTAGCAGGCCTGGAGCAGGAAAGCGACCAGGACCAGAGCGAAAAGGGAAGCGTGACGCATAATTTTTCTCCTGTATTTTAAGGGATTATTTTCTAAAATTATAGCATAAGACGCCGGCCGTTTGTCCAGGGCCTCTTTTATCTTTGGGGGCTAAGATTGTATAATTATTTTCATGCTGCGGTATGCTTTTATATTCACGCTTCTTCCGCTTCTTCTTTCCGCGCTTCCCTGCCGCGGGCAGTCCGGCGGCGAGGACTTCCTTCTGTCCGCGGACGCGGCGGTGGAGATCCTTTCCGACCTGGCGCCCTGGCCCACCAACAGCGCGGTGGTGGCGCTCTCCGGCCGGGACAAGCTTCCCGAGGGCGAGCTGACGGGCTGGCAGCCCGGGGGCGAGGAGTTCGCCCAGGCCCTGACTTTGAGCAAGCTGAACGCCGACCGCCAGCGGGAGCTTCTGGAGATCTATTCCGCCGCCGAGACCAATTTTCTGGCTTACACCCGGGCCCGGGACGATTACAATTACCGCCGCCACTGGGCCGGCTACGGGCTCTACGACCAGTCGGAGAAGCCGGGATTGGAGACCATCGAGTTTCCCCACGACATGCCGGAGGAATTCCTTTTCCTGCTGGACGGCCTCCAGCATTTCTACAACGGCGAAACGGAGGAGGCCCGCCGGCATTGGGAAAAGCTGGCGCAGCTGCCGCCCAACCGCAAGACCTACTGCGCCGGCTGGGGCCGGGTCCTGATGGCGGAGTCCTACGCGGAGTCCGATCCCTACAGGACGCTGAGGGAGCTGGAGGCTTTGCGCCAGGAGTTTTACAGAAAGCCTCTGAACGACCACAAGCTGGCGGCCTGCCTTCTGCGCTTCGAGGCTTCGGCCTATGCCGCGGTGACCAACTATCCCCAGGCCATGAACTGCTATTTCGCCCTCAATCTCCTGGGCTTCCGCAACGAGGAGATGGTCCGCCACATCGCCCAGCTTATATTGCAGAGCTCCGGCGTGGACCTGAAGATCGCGGCCCGCTCGAAAGCGGTGGCGGCCATGACCACCTGGCACGCGGCCACTTTGTATTCCGACCTGCGGCTCCTGGCTTTGAGCGACTCCGACAAGCGGCTGATCGTGAACTGGCTCAGGACGTTGAAGGCGGAGGACGGGCTTAAGGACGCGGCGGACCTGGCGGCGGTGGCGGCCTACCGCGCGGGCGACCCGGCCCTGACCGCGGACGCTTTGAACGCCGCCCGGGCCATGGCGCCCTTCGCCGCCTGGATACTGGCCAAGAGCAAGCTGGCGAAGTCCGACCGCAAGGGCGCCATGAGCGACCTGGCGGTGATCTTCTACAGCTTCAGCGAGGCCCCGCCGCTGCTGAGGGAGGAGATCGGCCACGAGCTGGCCGTGCTCTATCTTTCCGACGGTCTTTACAGGGAGGCCTTGAAAGTCACCTTGCAAAACGGCGACTGGCAGGAGACGGCCTACATAGCCGAGGACGTGCTGGAGCTCGGCGAGCTTCAGAATTTCCTCAGGGAGCGGGAGCGGTCGAAAACGGGCGACGAGCAATTGGAAGCCAAGCTGCGCTATCTGCTGGCCAGGCGGCTGGCCCGGGCGGGCCGGCTCAGGGAAGCCCTGGCTTATTATCCCCGGCTTCCCAGGACCCACGCGGAACAGATACTGGCTTCCCTGGAAATGGGCGAGAACGCTTCCCTGGACGCCGCGGAGCGCGGCACCGCCAGATGCGACGCCGCCCGCGCCATCTACTACGGCGGCGAGCGGCTCTTCGCCGCGGAGAACGCCCCGGACTGGCTGATAAGCGAGGGGCGCGAGGCCAACTTCGGACTGTGGCAGCACCAGCTGCGCAGCCGCCGGGGCAGCCAGCTGGCGCCCTTCAGCGCCGACGAGGACGGGCGGGTCTTCAGAAACACTCCCAAACTCTCCGCCCGGGAAGTCTGTCTGGAGAACGCCGTGAGCCAGGTCTGGCTGGCGGTGGAGCTCCTGCCGGAGAACAGCGATCCCCTGGCGGAGATATTGTGCGAGGCCGGCAAATGGACGGAGAACTGCGACGGCGAGGTCTCCCGCCGCTTTTACGAGACGCTGACCGCCAGGTGCCCCGGCACCAAGCTGGGCCGGGAGGCCCAGGCCCTCAGGTGGTTCCCCCAGGAAGATTAGGCGTTTTCCTATCGGGTCGGCGCGCGGCTTTCGGCCGCGCTTTTTTTACGCGCGAAAAATACCCAAAATATGCTAAAATGATAAATAGTACTTATTTGTTCAAATGCCCGAACCGCGCGAATCATGAAATATCTGATCGTAGTCATACTCGTTTTGCTGTGCGCCCTCGCCCCCTGGTTCTGCGGAAGCAGGAGCGTGGATCTTTGCAAGGAGCGCTTCCAGTCCGTCTGCGCGGAGCTGGGCATGAACGAGCGTCCCTTCGAGACGAAGGTGGGATACCTGGAGTCTTCCCTCAGGCTGCGGGAGCCTTTTTCCACCACCGTGTCCTCCCTGGGCCTGAGGCCCGAGGTGGTCGACCTTTTCCGCGACAAGACCCTGAACGTCTCCACCGTTATTTACAACGGGCCGAAAAAACTCATGTGGGGCGCCGGCGTCACCTTCCTCTCCCTGGGAGGGCCGGACTGGAAAGTCAGCTGCCAGGAGTGGCTGACCAACAGGCTGGACGGCGGCTGCGAGCGCGTCCTTAAGTTCGACGACCGCGCCGGCGACGCGGGCGGCCTGGTGCTGGTCTTCCAGAACTGCGTTCTCAGGGAAAGCAAAAGCGGACGCTTCGGCGGGAAAAACGACACCTGGAAATTCGGCGCGGAAAATTTCGCCCTCTGGCCCGGCGTGGCCGCGGCGGGACTCTCCTCGGAGAGCCGTTCCGACGGCCGGGTCTGGGAAAACCGCACCGCCGCCTCCCTTCTGAAACTTTTCGAGAGCCGGCTGAGCAAC
>Ga0310696_10006748_pt1 | contig 13581 bp, 9 predicted proteins | sample AusTroGonzalo_MG_4_FD_203885 | JGI IMG/M metagenome (GOLD analysis project Ga0310696, IMG submission 203885) | Bovine rumen microbial communities from tropical cattle in Woodstock, Queensland, Australia - Gonzalo_02 (v2) (version 2) | ecosystem: Host-associated > Mammals > Digestive system >... | reverse complement strand
GTGATAGGATTCGTAGTAGTCGCTGACCCTGCGGTCGCGGGGATCGCCGGGGTCTTTCAGGTAACGGCCCGCCCCGTGACGCTGTTCCTTGTCGGGGACCGCCGCCGTGCCGAGGGTGACCCGGGGGTCGTTCCACGACTTCTGAAGGTTTTGGTCGGTGCCGTATTTTACTTTCAGGTGACGGCGGAACGCCTCGGTCATCCGTTTCCCCGTATCGGGCATGCAGTGGCATCCCCAGGGCATGCCGTCGTAGGAGGCGCCGTAGGCGACCTTCACTCCGATGACCCGGCGGCCCCAGGTTTTTTTGCGGACGAAATTCCCCAGCTGCCGGATCATGTCTGCCGTTTCGTCGCGGAACGCCTGCGAGGCGAAGGAGGGCGCCGGCGGGTTCGCGAAGTAGTCGTAGGGGTTCCTCCCGTCGCTTTTCACGGCGAATCCCACAAGTTCGTCGGGATTTTTCCTCAGCCATGCGTTGGGCGGCGTCCCGCCGGTGGAGATGATGAAATAAGCGTTGGGATCGATGGAGAGGATGTGGCGGATCCCGACGTCGAGTTCTTCGAAATCATAGGTCCCGAGCCCGGTGTGGAAGGCGTCGATGACGAATCCCAGACAGTAGATCCCGATCCCCGCTTTGGCGGCCTGTGCGATCAGGGCGTCCTGCGCCGGGATCGAATTGATCTGTAGCGAACTCAAGGTGTGGGGCGGGATCACCCGGCCGTTGACCCGGATCCCGGGGATCCTCCCGCGGTAGACGATCTTGCACTCCGGATCGGCCGGTTCCCGCAGGAGCTGCGCTTCGGGATAGCCCCGGCTGCTTTCGCGCAGGTAATTTCGGTACTCCTCCTTCGTGCAGTAGATCCGGGCGATGCTGCCGAAGCGGCTCCAGGGCAGAGAGAGGACATCCCCCTGTTCCCAGGCCGGGAGCCAGCCGGAACTGTCGAACTCCGTCATATTCCAGCCGGGAGCTTCACGGCCCGACGCCTTGAACTGTTTTCCCGAACTCGCAAGAGGAATGACTTTGCCGTTTTCGAGGACGATCTCTCCGCGCAGCATCAGCCCGAAGCACCCCTTTTTGTTGCGTCCGAGCTTGAAGGCAAGAACATTTTTTCCCGGCTTCAGCAGTTTCGAAAATTCGACTCCCACGCCCTTGACGTGGCCGCGGTATTTCCGCAGGGGTTCCCAGAAATGCAGTTCCAGCGGCTTCCCGTTGAGAAACGCTTCGCAGCGTTTGTCGGCCCAAGTGTGGAAATAAGCCCGTTTCACGGGAGAATCGATGGAGAACTCGCATCGCAGATAGGCCGTCACCGGGGGATCGCTTTGGGGCTGACTCCACAGCCACTGGGCCTCGGACACGGATTTTGCCCGGAGACTTGCGCCGCTCCAAAGAGAAAACAGCAGCAGCAGAACGAACGTCTTTCTCATGGAAATGCTCCTTAAAACATGCGGTTGTCGCTTTTTCTCCCGCAGACCGATTTCAAAAGTCCATGAAAAGGATCCCCCGGACTTTTGAATCCGTCTCCTTTACTTTACCTGAAATAATTCTCTTCGGCAATGACCGGTTTTCTCTTTTTGCAACCTGTTTTCTCAAATGAAATCACTTTTACCGACTTCCGCCGGGGACGTTTTTCCGAATGCTTCCGAATTTCCGTCCCCCCGCCGCTCCGATGTAAAAACTTGCAAAGTCGCTCTAACCCGGCTATATTTTAATGTAGCGTATTTAAGCGATATTGAAATGTCGATTGTTTCAAAAAAAGATGTCGATTCTTGCAAAAAAGGCGCAGCTTCCCAAGCCTGACTACAGGGAAGACATCACCGGCTTCAGATGGATGTCCCGGCCGGAGATCCAGCTCATCAAGTACAATATCGATCTCCACGTGACGCACTGGAACGTTCCCGAGAAGCGGAACAACCCCTTTTTCTACTGCTACTGGAACAAGACGCCGGGGGCGGAGATCCATGCGGGCGGCAAGGTCTGGCCGCTTTCGCCGGACTCCATCATGCTGATCCCGCCGAATCTGGAGCACAGTCCCGTCCTGACGGCTCCCTTCAACCACAGTTTCATCCACTTCATCGCGCTGCCGCCCTTCGATTCGCTGAACAGCATCGAACTTGTTCCGGCCGAAAGACACGCCCGCCTTTTCAGAAGATATGAGAGCGAAGCCAAGACGTCACTTGCGCTCTATGCGCTGATTTTCGGTCTGCTGCTGGAGATTCCGGAAGAGCGTTTCTGCCGCCGTCAGATCGGAGACGAACGCATTTTCCACGCCTGCCGGCTGCTCTCCCTCTGCCGCGGTCAGGAGCCGTCGCTGAAGGATCTGGCCCGCAAACTCAATATGTCCGTGAGCAGTTTATGCCACCTTTTCAAGCGCGAGACGGGGGTCTCCCCCATCCGCTACGCCATGGAACGGCGGCTGGAAAAGGCCCTGATGCTCCTCGCGGATCGGCACGTCTCCATTTCGGACATCGCCGGGGAGACGGGTTTTTCGGACCGCTACCATTTTTCCAAAGCCTTCAAGGCCCGTTACGGCAAGACGCCGGTCCAGATGCGGAGGACCCTTGCGGCCCCCCTTCTTCCGGAGTGAGCTTTTTCCGCCGGCTCCGCGCCGGGGCCGGTCAGTAGACGTCTTTGACGTCGACGACGTTGAGCTGGGGGGTCTCCTGGTTCATGTGACGGTTGATCTGGGGCGTGGCCAGCACGTCCAGCAGTTTGTCGTGGAACTGGGAGACGGGGCGGTTGAAGGCGATGAAGTCGATCTGGCCCATGCGTCCGGCGAAGGTCCCGCGGGTGTGGGTGCCGCCGCCGACGGGGGAACAGCGGACGACCCGCAGTTCGTTGAAGCGGTAGACCGGTTTCGGGTTGCTGTGGCCGAAAGGCGAGAGCTTGGCCAGGTACTCGAAGAATACCGGGGAGAGCTCGTGGATCTCGGCTTCGCCGTCGTAGGAGATGAAGCTTTCGAGGTCCTCCGGGGAGACCCGGGAGCGGATCTCCTTGTCCATGGCGTCGAAGAAGGCGGCGATGTTCTCGACCTTGAGGCCGATGCCCACGGCCATGGGGTGGCCGCCGTAGCGCTCCAGAAGGTGGGAGGACTTGCTCAGCACATCCACCAGATTGAGGCACGCGACGCTGCGGCCGGAGCCGTAGGCCTCGTCGCCCTGGATGGTGAGAACGATGGTGGGGCGGTTGTAGTCCCGGGCCAGGCGCGAGGCGACGATGCCGATGACGCCCTGATGCCAGTCCCTTCCGGCCACCAGCAGGGCGTAGGGGCTTTGCCAGGCCAGGTTCCGTTCTATCTGCTCGCAGGCCTCCTGATAGATCTCCTGTTCCTTTTCCTGACGGATGCGGTTGAAGGATTCCAGCTGCGAGGCGCAGTTGTAGGCGTCCACGATGTGTTCGGACTCCAGAAGCTGGAGCGCCACGTTGGCGTCGCCCACCCGCCCGGCGGCGTTGATCCGGGGGGCCATGCGGAAAGTGATGTCCGAGGGAGAGAGTTCCGCGCGGAGCTTGGAGCTTTCGATCAGGGCGCGGACGCCGGGGCGCAGCTGGCGGCGCAGGGCCTCGATGCCGAATTTGACCATGATGCGGTTTTCGCTCTGCAGAGGAACGATGTCCGCCACGGTGCCGAGGGCCACGTAGTCCAGGACCTCCTCCAGACGGGTCTGGAAGCCGCCGATGTTATTTTCCCTGCCGTACTTGATGAAGGCGTGGGAGAGTTTGAAGGCGACGCCCGCGCCGGAGAGGACCTGAAGATCCTCCAGATCGGGATAGACTTTGGGATTGATGACCGCGAGGGCTTCGGGCAGATCGGTCCCGGCCTCGTGGTGGTCGGTGATGATGACGTCGATGCCCCGTTCCACGGCTACGGTCACGGCGTCGCAGCTGGTGATGCCGCAGTCCACGGTGACGAGGACGCCGCAGGGCCCGAAAGCGTCGAGGGCCTTGGTGAGGGATTCCGGCGTGAAGCCGTAGCCGTCGTCGAACCTGTGGGGGATGAAAGAGTGGACGATCCCGCCGTTCTGCCGGAGCACGAAGGCCAGCAGGGCGCTGGCGGTGATGCCGTCGGTGTCGTAATCCCCGTGGATGAGGATCGGTTCCCGGTCCGCAATGGCCTTCCAAAGGCGCGCGCAGGCCTCCCGGATCCCCGGGAAGCGGTAGGGGTCGGTGAGGTTGCCCAGCTTCGGCGCGAGGAAGTCCCCGATGTCCTTGATGTCGATACCCCGGGCGGAAAAATAAACAGCTGTCAGACGCGGCAGACCCAGTTCTGTCTGCATCCTTCTGATCTCATCTGTCTTTTCAACCCCGGCCGGTTTCCAGTTTTTAGCACCCATGTTTTCTCTTTCGAAATTAAACTCGCTCTATAACATAACCCCGAAAAGTGATTTTCGCCACAGCGGACGGAAAAAATTTGCCGATTTTCCCCTTCTCCGGGGCGAAAAATGCGTGAAAAGGGTGTATAATAGGGAGCGAAACGGAACGGAAAGGAAAAAACGATGAAGGATCTGCGGAAGCTTTTTTCGTACCCGGGACCGGGGACGGGCGTCTCGCTGCACAACCACAGCACATGGAGCGACGGCGCTTCGACGGCGGAGGAGATGTGCCGCGCCGCCAAAGCCGCGAAAATAAGGGTCTTCGGCCTCTCGGACCACTGGGTCGTCCACCCCGATCGTAAGCTCATGCCCGTGTCGTGGAGCATCGCTCCCGACCGGCTGGACGCCTATTTCGGGGAGCTGGCAAGGCTCAAGAAGCTCTTCGAGGACGACAGCTTCACGCTGCTCGCGGGGCTCGAGGCGGACTTTTTCTTCGAGAACTTCCGGGAGGTCCTGTCGGCGCTGGAAAAGTACCCGCTGGACTACCTCGTGGGGTCGGTGCATTACGCCGGGACCTTCCCCGTGGACAACAGCCCCGCGGAATGGGAGGGCCTGACGGAGGAGGCGATCTGCTCCATCTGCCGGGAATACTGGGAAAAGCTCCTCGGCGCGGCCGAGTGCGGCGCGTTCTCCTTCCTCGGCCACCTGGATCTGCCGAAGAAGTTCGGTTTCGTCCGTGATCCCGAAGCGTATCTGCCCGCGGCGCGGCGCGTCCTCGACGCGGCGGCGGCGACGGGGACCCCCGTCGAACTCAACACCGCCGGGTGGTTCAAAGAGTGCCGCGAGCCCTACCCCTCGCCCGCGATCCTGCGGGAGGCCTGTCTGAGGCGTGTTCCCGTCGTCATCAGCGCGGACGCCCACGCTTCTTCCCACGTGAACAGGAATTTTCCCGAAGCGCAGGCTCTGCTGCGTCAGGCGGGCTATCCCTGCTGAATCACCCGAAGAGCGAAGGGGTGCGGGGGAAGCCGCTCAGATCGCCCGCCTTGTCTTTCAGCCAGTCGAGGATCATCTGCGTCGCGTATTCTATCTGCGGCTCCGTGAGGGGCCGCCCGGCGGGGATGCCGTGCCATTTGGCGAGACACCCCCGGCAGCAGACGGCCGCGCCGTGCTGGGCCTTGAAAACGGGGTGGCCGCGCATGGGCGTCTGGCGTCCGTCGGAGGCGGGAAAGGCCGGGGCGAGCCGCTCCCGGACGATCCTTTCGGCCTGCGATCGGATGACCTCCCAGCCCTTTTCCGCCAGATACGCCCGCTCGCTCTCCGTGAGTTTGAAGCGGGCGCGGAAGGGCGAGGCGGCGAAGCGGGCCTTCATGTCGGCGTAGGCCATTTTTTCACAGCAGTTTGAGCTGGATCGCGTCGTCGGACTCGTCGCTCTTGCGTTTGGCCTTGACGGTGCGCCTGGGCAGAGCGGCAATGGCGTCCTGGGGCGAGCCCGGGGTTTTCTCCAGCAGTTCGAGGATGATCCGGGCGCGTTCGAGGACGGGGGCGGGGACTCCGGCGAGCTTCGCCACGTGGATGCCGTAGCTGCGGTCGCTGGCGCCGGGAACGATCTGGCGCAGGAAGATGATGTCCTCTCCGTACTCCCGCACGGCCACGTTGTAGTTGTTGATGCCCCTGCGGGTGGCGGCAAGCTCGGTAAGTTCGTGGTAGTGCGTGGCGAACTGGGTGCGGCAGCGGGGGTCGTCGTGGAGATACTCCGCCACGGACCAGGCGATGGAGAGGCCGTCGAAGGTGCTGGTCCCCCGGCCGATCTCGTCGAGGATCACGAGACTGCGGGGCGTGGCGTTGCGCAGGATGTTGGCGGTCTCCACCATCTCCACCATGAAAGTGCTCTGGTTCCGCGAGAGGTCGTCGGCCGCGCCGATGCGGGTGAAGATGCGGTCCACCAGCCCGATCTCGGCGTAGGAGGCGGGGATGAAGGAGCCGGTCTGGGCCAGGATGACCAGAAGCGCCGTCTGCCGGATGTAGGTGGATTTGCCCGCCATGTTGGGCCCGGTGATGAGCATCATGCGGTTGCGGTCGCCGTCGAGGGTGCAGTCGTTGGGGACGAAGGAGCCGGGGGGCATGGCGGCCTCGATGACGGGGTGGCGTCCGCCCTTGATGATAAGCCTGTCGTCCTCGAAGATCCGGGGGCGCTGGTAGTGGTTGACCCGGGCGCACTCGGCGAGGCCCGAGACGGCGTCGATCTCCGCCATGGCGTCGGCGCTGTCCTGGATGGAGGCCGTGAAAGCAAGGGAATACTCCCGCAGTTCGGCAAAGAGTTTCGCCTCGAGAGCCCGGGAGCGCTCCTCGGCGCCGAGGATCTTGCTCTCGAGCTCCTTGAGTTCCGGGGTGATGAAGCGCTCGGCGTTGACCAAAGTCTGCTTGCGGATGTAGTCTTCGGGGACGAGGTCGAGATTGGCCTTGCTCACTTCGATGTAGTAGCCGAAGACGGAGTTGAACTTGACCTTGAGGCTTTTGATGCCGGTGCGTTCGGCCTCGCGCTGCTGGATCTGCGAGAGCCAGCCTTTCCCTTCGGTGGCGGCGCGGCGCAGTTCGTCCAGTTCGGGGGAGTAGCCCTCGCGGATGACGCCGCCGTCGGCCAGCAGGGCGGGGGGATCGTCGGTCAAAGCGGCACGGATCTTTTCCACCAGCGGGGCAAAGTCCGCGATCCTGTCGCGGCAGGAGACGAGGAGCGGCGTGTCGAACCCGGCGAGGAGCATCTTTATTCCCGGCAGGGCGTCGAGGGAGACGCCGAGGCTCTGGAAGTCCCGGGGGGTGGCGCTGCCGATGTTGATCCGCCCCACGATGCGCTCCAGATCGCGGATGATGCCCAGCGTCTCCCGCAGTTCGGCCAGAGTCAGCTGGTCGATGGTGAACTGCTCCACGGCGTCCAGCCGGGCAACGATGCCCTCCCGCTCCAGCAGGGGGCGCAGCAGCCAGTTCCGCAGTTTCCGGCTCCCCATGGAGGTGGAGGTGTGGTCGATGACGTCCAGCAGAGACCCGCTCCTGCCGTCGCTCCGGCGGGCGGAGACGATCTCGAGGTTGCGCAGCGAGATGGGGTCCAGCTCCAGATATTTCTCCGGGTTGTGGCGTTCCAGCCGGGTGATGTGCCCGGCGTCCTGCCGCAGGTTCTCCGAGGCGTAGCGCAGCACGGCGGCGGCGGCCTCCACGGCGCAGGGCAGGTCCCGGCAGCCGAAGCCGTCGAGGGTGGAGACGGCAAAGTGCCGGAGCAGATACTCTTCGCAGCTCGAGAACTCGAAGTCGTAGTCCTCAAGCTCGGTCCAGAGCGCGCCGTTCCCGGGGTCGGGCAGGGCGTTCTTTTCACGCAGTTCGGCGGCGAGGCCCGCCGAAATCAGGATCTCCCGGGCGCCCAGCCGCTCCAGCTCGTCGGCGGCGCGGGAGAGCGCGGGCAGCATCATGTAGATGAAGTCCCCGGTGCTGACGTCCAGCGCGGCGAGGGCTGTTCCGCCCTTCTTGTCGCAGGCCAGCGCGCAGAGGAAGTTGTTGCGCGAGGAATCCAGGAGGGTGTTGTCCACCACGGTCCCCGGGGTGATGACCCGGGTGATCTGGCGTTTGACGATGCCCTTGGCCAGTTTCGGGTCCTCCATCTGTTCGGCGACGGCGACCTTGAGCCCCTTGGCCACGAGCCGGGGCAGATAGCTGTCGAGGGCATGGTGGGGAAAGCCGCACATGGGGATACCCTGCCGCTTGGTGAGCACGAGTTCCAGCGCGGAACTGACCTTTTCGGCGTCCTCGAAAAACTCCTCGTAAAAATCCCCCAGTCTGAAGAGTAGCACGGCGTCCGCCGGGATGGAGGCCTTGGCCTCCCGGTACTGCCGCATCATGGGGGTGAGAGATTCTTCCACTTTGTCCGTCCGTTCGAGATGATCCTTGTTCCGCAGATAACATACATCTTTTCGCGGCTCAAGTCAAATTTTCCGGGGCACGAAAAAGCCGCCCCGGAGTCCTCCGGAGCGGCGGAAGAGTCGGACCGATGTCACTTGCCGTCGGTGTAGAGCTTCTCGAACGTGGCGTCGAGGGTGTACTTGACACCGGTGTCGGAACCGGCCAGAGCCAGAGCGCTCATGGAGCTGGCGCTGCCGTCGGCCATGGCCACGGTGGACTCGCCGAGGTGGACCATCCCCGCATAGTACGGATTGGAAGCGTCTTCCTTGGCGGGGTTGAAATACCAGAAGGGCGTCTCGCTGTCGCTGGCGCCCAGCTTCTTGAAGGCATCGGCGAAGAGGATCAGGCCGCCGGGATTTTTCATCTTCTCCACGACGTAGCCGATCTCGCTGTTGTCCCCGACGGAGATGAAGCGGCCCATGGCCTGACGTCTCGCCGTGGTGTACCAGTTGTCCGTTTCGTAGGCTTTGATCATGCCGGAAGCGTTGGTGCAGTCATCCTTGAGGTCGGTTTTGACGCTGGTGCACATCATGACTTTGCCGGAGATGAAGGTGTTCGCGCCCCCCTTGCCGGCAAGGATGTACGAATAGGGTTTGAGGGTCCTCCCGACGGTGCTCTCGAAGGCCATGATCCCGTCGTAGGCCTGGGAGTACATCAGCATGGAGGTGACGAGCTGTTTCTTGTTGTTGAGGCAGTTGGTCCGCTGGCCGGCGGCGCGGGCGTGGCCCAGGGCGGGCATGATCATTCCCGCGAGAATGGCGATGATCGCGATCACGACCAGAAGCTCGATGAGCGTGAAACGTCTTTTCATGTTTTTTCCTTTCGCTGACAAGTTGACGGTTTCAAAAACGCCTCTTTCCCTTTAATTTATTCATTGTCCCCGTAAAAGTCAAGACCGGAAACGAAAAAATCCCCGATTTGGGGGATTTTTCCGCAAAAAACATTGATTTGCGCCCCTGTCCGGGCTATATTACCCTTATTCCGAAAGTTCGAATCGAAGGAGGGATCGTCATGAAATACCGTTTTGCAAGTCTGCTGTCTGTGCTCCTGCTGGCCGCGGGGTGCTGCTGCCCGCAGCCGAAATGCGACAAGGGGGCGTGTCTCCCGAAGGAGGACGTGAAGCTCCTGCTGCCCGACAGGATCTACGCCGTGCCCGGCGTGGAGACCAATATCTACTTCGCCAACGCCGTCCGGGTCGTCAATCCGGCCAACTACGTCTTCGAAGTCAAGGCCCCCCGGGGCCGCTGCGACGAAAAGCGCTGGCGCTACACGCCCTCCGCCCAGGACAAGTCCGGCACGTTCAATCTCCTCTTCCGGGTCCACGGCAACGACGGCGTGCTGGCCGAGAAGACCGTGGCCGTGGAGGTCTCCCCGGCGGACGCGGGCAAAGGGGAAAAGCTCACCATGCTCATCGTGGGCGACAGCCTGACCAACGCCACGGTCTACCCCAAGCGCATCCTCGAGCTTTTCAAGGCGCCGGGCAATCCCGAGACGCGTCAGATCGGCTCCCACGCGGGCAGCGGCAGGCCTGTCGTCCCGGGGGGCGTCGCCCACGAGGGCTACGGCGGCTGGACCTGGCGGCGTTTCTGCGAGCACTGGAAGAGCGACGCCGACGTCGCGAAACTCAAGACCAACCGGGAGAAACTCTACGCCCGCAGTCAGTTCCTCAAAATCGAAGACGGCAAGCCCGTGCTGGACATCCAGGCCTACTTCGACCGGGTGAACGGCGGCAAAGCGCCCGACATCATCACCTTCCAGCTGGGGGTGAACGACATTTTCGCGGCCACAGATGAAAACGTCGACGCCAAGATCGAAGAGATCTTCAAGTCCATGGACAAACTGCTGGAAGCCTTCCGCAAGGCCGCCCCGGACGCCGTGATCGGCGTGGGCATCACCACCCCCGGCGCCGCGACCCAGGACGCCTTCGGCAAGAACTACAAGAGCCGCCACTCGCGCTGGCAGTACAAAAAGAACCAGCACCGTCTGGCGGAGGCCATGATGCGCAAATTCGCCGCTGCCGATCCGTACAAGGTCGAACTGGTCCCGGTCTATCTCAACTTGGACTGCGAGAACAACTTCCCCGTGCTGACCGAGCCGGTCAATCAGGACAACGAAAAGAAGATCGCCCGCCAGAGCAACGGCGTGCATCCCGCTCCCGCCGGGTACCGGCAGATCGGCGACACCTTCTACTGCTGGATGAAGCACGTCCTCTTCCAGAAGGCCGAATCCGCGAAAAAGGCGAGATCCGCGAAGAAGTAAGGGCTAAAGGGAATCCTTCTCCACGAGATTCCGGAAGACGGCGACGAGTCTCGCCGCCGTTATGCCCCCGGGGATGGTCTGCACCTCCGTCTGCAGGGAGACGAGCCGCGGCAGGCTCTTCACTTTGGGCATCAGTTCCGCCCAGTCGATGGTCCCCTCGCCGGGGAGCCGGTGGGCGTCGCTGTAGCCGTCGTTGTCGTGCAGATGACAGGTGACGATATGGGGCGCCATCCGCTCCAGCGCACCGGAATACTCGTCGATCTTCTCTCCCCAGGCGTCGTCCATCTCGCCGAAGTACAGTTCCCGCCGTTTGCCGGGGAAGGGCTCCATGATGTGGGCGTGGCCCACGTCCAGACAGCACCCGAGATACGGCGAGTTGAAGTGCTCGACGAAAGAAGAGACCACCTCCGGCGTGTTGGAGCGCTCGTAGGCGTTCTCCACCGCGAGGATGAGACCGAGCTTCTCCGCCTCCGGCAGGAGTTTCTCCAGCGAGTCGAGCACGAAAGGCCGCAGCTCCTCGTTGGGCGTCTGATAGAAGACGCTCTCGAAAGCCCCGACGTGGAGCGTGTAGGTGCGGCACCCCGAATCGGCGCAGTAGTTCATGGCCCGCTTGTGGTCCTCGATCATGGCCGGACGCCGTCCCCGCTCGGGACAGCAGAGGTCGAACCCCTGCCCGTAGGGGGCGTGGGCCTCGACCAGGTCAAGTCCGGCCCGCCGCGCGGCCCGGGAGATCACGCTCCAGAAACGCATGTCCTTGAGGATGCGCTCCAGCCAAGTGTTGCTGAAGACGAGATTTTTCACCCCTTGTTCGCGGAACGATTCCATCACGTTGGGGATCATGACGTCGGGCACCTGGTGCCAGGAATAATAATAGGCCGGCGGAAAAGCGGGGTCGTACATGAAAAAACCTCCGGATGATCGAAAATATTGACAAGGACTCTAATTTAACATTCGTTCCGCCGTTTTTCAACCCCCCGCGCTGGAAAATCCGCCGGAGGATGTTATAGTAGCTTCTGAAGGATTTTTTCTTTTTTTCCGAAACCCGCGATAAGATTTTTGCCGGAATGCCGTCTTATGGGTGTGATCCGGCGGCGGGGAGAGGAAAACGAGGACCGCCGCCCGAACGGGTTTTTCGACCGCCCGGCCGGACCGGGCCAACAGGGAAGGACAGTACGATGGATGAAATTGAAATGCGCTTCCAGCGATTGTGCCGCGAGGAACTCTCGTATCTCCGCGGCGGAGTGTTCCGCATCGTCGGCAATGCCGCCGACACCGACGACGTGATCCAGGAGGCGCTTCTGCGGGCCTTCCGCCGCGCCGGCTCCTTCCGCGGCGACGCGGATCTGCGGAGCTGGGTCTACCGCATCGCCGTGAACTGCGCCTTCGATCTCCTGCGGGAGCGCAAACGCGAGGCCGAGGCCGGACGCCAGTACGCCGAGACCGCAAGCGAAAAAGACGAAAAAACCGAAAAACGCCTCGCCGAACTGGAAAAGGCCGTCTCCGAGCTTCCGGAACTCTACCGCGAGGCCATTGTCTGGGGGTGTCTGGCCGACCTCTCGGGCAGCGAGGCGGCCGCCCGGCTGGGATGCTCCGAAAATACCCTTTACCAGCGGGTTTTCAAGGCCAGACAGATGTTGAAAAAAGCCATGACCCAGAAGGAGGTGGCACGATGATGAACGATATGCTTTTGGACGGATTGCTGACACAGTGGAAGACGGAACGCGCCCCGCGCCCCGGAGACTTCTCCTCGAACGCCTCTTTCGAGCGGCGCTTTTTCACCGCCGTCCGGATCGAAAAACAGAAGCGTCCCCGCAAAGCGCCCCGTCCCTCCGGTCTGTTGGGCCTGATCGGCAAAATCCGGCCCGCATTCGAGCCCTCCGAGAGGGTGTGCGCGTCTTTCAGCCTGGCCCCCTCCGCCATGGCCGCGTCGCGGATCCACTGCTGCTGTTCGGCGGCCCCCGGACTCATCGGCGGCCTCTTCGACGACGCCCCGGTCCCCGGCAGCGCCCCCGCTTTCGACACCGAGGAGTACAAAACCGTCGGCGAACGACCCTTCGTCGCCGTGACCGCCAATCCCCTCTCGACTTTCGGCGCCGACGTGGACAGCGCCATGTACGCCAATCTGCGCCGCATGGTTTTGAAAGAAGACCGCCTGCCGCCGCCCGAGGCCGTGCGTCTGGAGGAACTCATCAACTACTTCGGCTACGACTATCCGCAGCCCGAAGGCAAAGCCGTGATGCGCCCGCACTTCGCCTCGGGCGCCGCGCCCTGGGCCCCGGAACGCCGCCTGCTCCTGATCGGCGTCCAGACCCCCGTGCCCGACCGGGAGAAACTCCCGGCGTCCCACTACGTCTTCCTCATCGACAACTCCGGCTCCATGGACGACGTCTTCCCCATGGTCCGCGAAGCCATGACCGCCCTGGCCGGAAATCTGCGCTCCGGCGACAAGGTCAGCATCGTCACCTACGGCGGCGACGTGCGGGTCCTCCTCGAGGGGTGCTCCGACGTCTCCACCGTCTGCGAAGTCATCGCCAAACTCGAGGCCGAGGGGTGCACTCCCGGCGGAGAGGGCATCCAGAAAGCCTACGCCCTCGCCGAGAAACACTTCATCCCCGGCGGCAACAACCGCATCGTCCTCATCACCGACGGCGATTTCAACGTCGGCGCCTCCAGCGAGGCGGAGCTCGTCGAAATGGTCAAGGCCAAACGGGACACCGGGATCTATCTCACCGTCGCCGGGTGCGGCATGGGCAACTACAAGGACAACAAAATCAAAATGCTGGCCAACAAGGGCAACGGCAACGCCTTCTACCTCGACTCCATGCGCGAGGCCAAACGGGTCTTCGTCCACGGCATGACGGGCAATATGTACGCCCTCGCCCGCGACGTCAAGTTCCAGGTCGAATTCAACCCCGCACAGGTCTTCGCCTACCGCCTGCTGGGCTACGAACTGCGGGACATGACCGACCGCGACTTCCGCGACGACAAAAAGGAGTCCGGTACCGTCGGCCAGGGCCAGCAGCTCACCGCCCTTTACGAGATCATCCCTGCCGACGCGGCGGCATCAGTCAA
>Ga0310696_10006747_pt1 | contig 13583 bp, 11 predicted proteins | sample AusTroGonzalo_MG_4_FD_203885 | JGI IMG/M metagenome (GOLD analysis project Ga0310696, IMG submission 203885) | Bovine rumen microbial communities from tropical cattle in Woodstock, Queensland, Australia - Gonzalo_02 (v2) (version 2) | ecosystem: Host-associated > Mammals > Digestive system >... | reverse complement strand
TCCTTCACAATCTCCTTTGGATGAAAAAAATGCCATCACTTTGTAAAACTTATAAAGAAACCCTTATTTTTGCAGCGAAAATTTCGCGACGAAAATTTCGTGACGAAAATTTCGTGTTTTTAGAACGATGTCGTATGTCTATAAATTGAGCAAAAATGACAAATAAATTACAGGAAATCAATCCGTTTTCAGTACTCGCTTACCTTGGCAAAGACTACTTCTGTGACCGCGAAAACGAGACAAAAGAGCTGTTGGAAGCCCGAAAAAACGGGCGAAATGTAACCCTTTTAAGCCCAAGAAGGATGGGGAAGACTGGGTTAATCAAGCATGTTTTCGCACAATTGAACCCAAAAGAAGTCATTTGTCTGTATGTCGATTTGGACCAAACCACTTGCCTTGCCGACTTGGTAAAAGCCTTTGGCGAGGTGGTGATGAAGAAAATCGGGGTACCTTCGGAGCGTGTTTGGAAGGAAATCTTGGCTTGGTTCAAGTCGTTTCGTCCAGTGATGACTGCCGACCCTGCCACTGGAGCACCCCAAATCGGCCTCGATGTACAGCCTACAGCAGCAGAAGCCTCATTAGGCGAGTTATTCGGCTGGTTGGAGAAGTCGAAACTGCCTTGTTATGTGGCTTTCGATGAATTTCAGGTCATCACCGATTATCCCGAACCGAAGATGGAAGCCCTGTTGCGTAGCCATATTCAACACCTCACTAATGTCAATTTCATTTTTGCGGGAAGCCAAAAGCACCTGATGACCGAAATGTTCATGGCGGCCAACCGACCGTTTTTCCAAAGCACGCAGATGTTTCCGCTGTATGAAATCCCCGAAGACGCTTATTTCGATTTCGCGCAATGCCATTTCGAACAACACAAGCAAACAATGCCGCGAGAGATTTTCCATCAGTTGTACACAACCGTTTACGGCCACACTTGGTACATCCAATGTGTCCTTAACCGGCTTTACCAATACGGCATACGCCAAATCGATGATCAAGCCTTATCTTCGACCATCAACAACATTCTAACGGAATACAAGGAATCGTTCAGAACTTATTGCAAATTACTCACTTCCAATCAGTTGTCACTTATCAAAGCCATCGCCCATGAGGGTAAAGTGAAAGAAATCGGAAGCCAAGAGTTCTTGCAAAAATACCAACCTGGGCCTGCCAGCACCGTGAGAAGTGCCCTCCGCGTCCTTATCGACAAGGAGTTGGTTGCAGAAGACGAGGACGGCTACAGCGTTTATGACCGCTTTTTCGGGCTTTGGTTGAGGCAGTAAAAAAGCCAGAACTTTTGGCGGGTCTGGCTTAAATGCTTCGTATTTTTGCTTACTCTTTTGTGTTTCTCTCTCTTACAATCTCCTCCTGCTTGTCCTTCGGCGTCGGCATGTACTGATGGAACTCCATCGAGTAGTTGGCACGGCCCGAGGTGAGGTTGCGCAAGGCGGTGGCATAGCCGAACATCTCCATCAGCGGGACGAAGGCATCCAACTTCTGCGAGCCCTTACGGAAACGACGCATCGCTTCAATGCGGCCACGGCGCTTGTTGACATCACCCGTCACATTGCCGATGTAGTCGTCGGGCGTGTTGATCTCGACCTTCATCACAGGCTCAAGCAGCACCGGGCTGGCTTTCATGAAGGCCTGCTTGAAGCACATCTGGGCGCAAAGTTGGAAGGCCATGTCGCTCGAGTCAACGGGGTGCGAACTGCCGTCGACGAGGACGCATTTCACGTCCACCACAGGATAGCCCGCGAAAGGACCTTTGTTCATGGCCGCAGCCAGACCCTTCTGCACCGAGGGGATGTATTCCTTCGGGATGACGCCGCCCTTGGTGATGTCGACGAACTCGAAGCCGCCGCCCGGGTTGGGCTCGAAGCGGATGACGGTGTGGGCAAACTGGCCCTTGCCGCCGGTCTGCTTCACATAGCGGTAGTTGCACTCGAACGGCGCGGTGATGGTCTCGCGGAACGACACCGAAGGTGCGCCCACCGTGACCGGCACCTTGAACTCTTCTTTGAGGCGGTCGACGATAATCTCCAAGTGGAGTTCGCCCATACCCGCGATGATGGTCTCTTCCGTCTCCTCGTCGAAATGGGCGTGGAACGATGGGTCTTCGTTACAGAGTTTGGCGAGGGCCTCACTTAACTTGCTGCGGTTCTTTTTGTCGTCGATGTTGACCTTCATCTCAATGACCGCAGGCGGTATGTTGATGGATTCCAACAAGATAGGCTGTTTATCCTCAGCGCAGAGGGTGTCGCCTGTCTTGGTGTATTTCATGCCCACGAGGGCGACGATCTCGCCCGCGCCAGCCTCGTTGATCTCCTCGCGTTCCTTCGCCTTGATGCGGAAGATACGGCCCACGCGCTCGCTCTTCATCTTGTTCGTGTTGTAGACGCTCATACCGTTCACCAACTTACCGCTGAAAATGCGGATGAAGGTTTGCTGGCCCACATACGGATCGTTGATGAGTTTGAAGGCCAAGGCCGAGAAGGGCTCATTTTCGGAGGGATTGCGCTGGTAGGTCTTCTCCTCGTTGGCGGGGTCGTGCGCAATGACCGCGCCCAAGTCGTTGGGCGAAGGCAGGTAGTCGACGATGGCATCCAAAAGGAGCTGGATACCTTTATTCTTATAGGCGGCACCACAGAGTACCGGCACCATCATCAGTTTGATGGTGGCCTTGCGGATGGCGGCCATCAGCTTGTCGGTGGGGATTTCCTTGTCTTCGAGGTAAAGTTCGGCAATCTCATCATCGAGGTCAGCGACCTTCTCGATGAGGTTGCGGCGGGCTTCCTGCGCCTGCTCCATCATGTGTTCCGGGATGGGGCCGACGATGCGTTCCTTTTCGATAAAACGCACCGAGTTCATCTGCACTAAGTCGACCATACCCTCAAAATCACTCTCTGCTCCGATGGGCAGATGCAGCGGCACGGCGTTGGCACCCAGATACTTGTGCATCTGGTTCACCACTTCGGCAAAGTCGGCGCCCGTGCGGTCCATCTTGTTGACGAAGGCGATGCGAGGCACGCGGTATTTGTCGGCTTGGTTCCACACCGTCTCCGACTGCGGCTCTACGCCACCCACAGCGCAGAACACCGCCATCATGCCGTCGATGACACGCAGCGAGCGTTCCACCTCAACGGTGAAGTCAACGTGACCGGGAGTATCGATAAGGTTGATCTGATAGCCGTTCCAGTGCGCGGTGATGGCCGCCGAAGCGATGGTGATGCCGCGCTCCTGCTCCTGTTTCATGAAGTCCATGGTGGCCTGGCCGTCGTGGGTCTCGCCCACCTTACGGTTCACGCCCGTGAAGAACAGGATGCGTTCCGAAACTGTAGTCTTTCCAGCATCGATATGCGCAGCAATACCGATGTTTCTCAATTTTGAAGTATTTAAACTCATTATCTATATGATATTTAATTCTTTACAATAATAAATCGGTTTCCCGATTCGGGGTGCAAAGGTATAAAAAAATGTCATTTTTTCTCTAATGGAGTTGTATGTCTGAAAATTTATGTATTTTTGCCATAGAAAAGTTGGTTGATGGTCGCAACATGGTAGCGGGGAGCCGGCTTTTGCCGCCTTATATTGAGGGTTCGACTCCCTCCGCCAATTCTTCAAAAATACTGGTCGATGACCGCAACGGGTAGCTTCACGCCTTACAAGGTGAGATTATTGTCGGTTCAACTCCGACCGCCAGAAAAACGAAGAGGGCGACTAAAAAGGTCGCTCTCTTCATTTTATTAAAGTATATTGAAGAGCCTTCATCTTGCTTTCTTCAACAAATCCCCATGATTTCGCTGCGTTAACGATGGTTTTTCCATTCAACTTATAGTTTGGATGCACCACCACTTTTACCAGTTTGCTTTGTTCGTAAGGATGAGTGAACACATAAACAAGTTCTTTCTGAGCAGTATCTTCATAGATGTGTAAAGGGGTTGTCAATGCTTTTTCGATCAAATCATAATGCTCGACAGGTATTACCGCTCCCTTTTTCGACTTCGGATGATGTGCATATTTGAAGACGGCTTGCTGCGTCACCACGATAGAGATGGATTGTAACGCAACACCTTTGTTGCTCATATCCTCAATGACTTTGTCATCAAGTTGCGCAACCACAACCATCTGTCCATTGCCCTTCCCATTGGCCAACAACTCTTCGGCAAATTCTTTAAGACTTCCATGATAATAGTCCATAATCAACTCCCCCAATTGTCTCTGTCCAGACTCCTATAATTAATAGCCTCTGCCAAATGTCCGGTTTGGATGTTTTCGCTGCCGTCGAGATCAGCGATGGTGCGGGAGACTTTGAGGATTCTGTCGTAGGCGCGGGCTGAGAGGCCGAGGTGATTCATGGCGTTTTTCAGGATGTTGCGGCAAGGCTCGTCCAAGTCACAGTATTTCTGGATAAGTTGCGAAGTCATCTGCGCGTTGGCATGGATGGTCGGGTATTCTGCATAACGTTCTTCCTGGATTTTCCTCGCCTTGATGACACGCTCGCGCACCGTGGCACTTGACTCGCCACTGCTTTTAGACGACAAGTCTTTATAGGCAACTGGCACAACCTCAACATGCAAGTCTATTCTATCCATCAAAGGCCCACTGATGCGATTGAGATACTGTTGCACCATGCCAGGCTTGCAAGTGCATTCCTTGTCGGGATGGTTGTAATAGCCACAAGGACAGGGATTCATCGCTGCCACCATCATGAAGTTGGCCGGAAAATCAACAGTCATTTTGGCACGCGATATGGTTACGATCCTGTCCTCCATTGGTTGGCGCATTACCTCAAGGACAGTACGTTTGAATTCCGGCAATTCGTCAAGAAAGAGTACACCGTTATGAGCAAGCGAGATTTCACCAGGCTGCGGATAGGTGCCGCCACCCACCAAACCTGCATCGCTGATGGTATGGTGCGGACTGCGGAAAGGCCGTGTCCTGACCAAGGCCGCATTGCGTCCAATCAATCCCGCCACAGAATGTATTTTGGTGGTTTCCAATGCCTCGGCCATCGTCAAAGGGGGCAAGATGGTGGGCATACGCTTGGCCAACATGGTCTTGCCGCTGCCTGGAGGACCAATGAGGATGACATTGTGTCCGCCCGCAGCCGCAATCTCCAATGCACGTTTGATGTTTTCCTGTCCTTTCACGTCGCTAAAATCGAATTCGTATGCAACATCCTGCCACGAGTCTGTCATGTCGATGGTCATAGGTTTGATTTCGTTTCCACCGTTCAAAATGGAAACGACCTCATGGATATTTTCCACGCCAAACACTTCCAAACCCTCCACCACGGCGGCTTCGCGTGCATTGGGTTTGGGAACGATGAGTCCACGAAAACCATCTTGTTTTGCCTTAATGGCGATGGGCAAAGTCCCTTTAATGGGTTTGAGCGTGCCGTCAAGCGAGAGTTCACCCATGATGATGAACTGTTCCAACAAATCCGCGTTAATCTGTTCCGATGCGGCCATGATGCCGATGGCAATGGGCAAGTCGTAAGCCGAGCCTTCCTTGCGGATGTCAGCCGGTGCCATGTTAATGACGATTTTTTTGTGGGGGTAATAGTAGCCAAGGTTGACAATGGCAGCCTCAATGCGCTGCTGGCTTTCCTTGACCGCATTGTCGGGCAGACCGACCAAATAGAAGTTGATACCTCTGTCAATGTTCACCTCAATGGTGACCTGAATGGCTTCGATGCCGAAAAGGGCGCATCCAAATGTCTTTACTAGCATAATTCTTAGTGTTTAAAGTTTTATGCCGCAAAGATGCAAACCTTGTCAAGAAAAAGCCGTTGATTAAACGTTTGTTGTCGACAGTAGTCGTTTGTTGTCGTTTGCTGTCGGGTATATTGCTGATTCTTATTTCTTTGGCTTATAACCCGAATCTTGGAAAATATCCTGCAAATCCTTCCGCTGCATCAGATTTTGGAGCGTAATCTCATTGTTTGAGAAATAAGAGCGGATGATGTTCAGGCCGAAAAACTCGCCCAAACGCGAAGGAGCCTCGTAGCTGTAAACCTGGGTGAATGGACCATCGCCGAAAAACATCATGTAGGCATCTAACCCCGAATCATAAAGTCGGCGGCTGCCAACGATGTCGGCCCACATCTGGCCTTCGTTCTCCGTCGCCCATTCCCATTGCTCTTGAGAATAACCGAGCAAGATGCTGTCAGGCATCTCGGGACACATTGCCTCGACGAAAAAATTCCTTCGACCGTAAAACACCATCTCGCCCACAATCTGCCCTTGCTTGCGCCATTCGTAAAGATAGTTCATATAAAGCTGTTCGGCCACATCCCTCGCCAAAGTGGCTATTCCTGTGCGCACCTGTATATACTTCGGCATCCCGATTTGGTCGTAAACCTCATCCCCATTGAGATACCAATCCAAGGAAATCACCAATTGGTTGTCGATAATCTGGACAGGAGGCTCGTCAGCATTGATGCCTATGATGCAGGTAAAAGCCTTCTTAGGAAGCTCGATTTCAGGGTAATAGTGATGAAAATACGCCAACACCTCCTCCACCATCGGCTCCACTTCCTTCAAGTCAGGGAAAGCGGTTTTTACCTTTTCATACAAACTGAGGCTATAGGAATCGGTGGCAAAATCCTTGAGATACTTTACCGCAGCGAGATTGTTGAGGTCACCGCTGAGGAAAACGCGATAACGGTCTTGGATTTTCATCAGTTCATGTTGGAAATCAGCCGTATCGAGGTTGAAAAGCACTTCCTCGTAACGGTCGAATTGGAGGTCGTAAGGCTCAGGTTTGACGTTGAGTTTGGCCTTATAGGCAGGTTCGTCTTCTTGACACGAGGTCATGGCGAAGACGATGCACATCAGGATTAGTGTTTTTGTTATTGTTTTCATTTTCACGTTTTTTATACGCAGGGACTTACGTCGCTTGCTTAATATCTATCGCCCCTCCGGGGCTGTGCTGGACAAGATGCTTTCACGCAACATCTCGTATGCCGCTATAGTAGCGCGATTTATCACATTCTCGCGGTCTTTACCAAAGTTGAAACGCTTGGAAACAACGCCTTGTTTTGAGGCCACGCCAATCCACACCGTACCCACTGGGTTTTCCTCCGCACCACCACTCGGTCCTGCAACACCTGTCGTAGCCACACCAAAGTCGGCCTCCATCAATTCGCGAACGCCGACAGCCATTCTTTCAACGACTTCTTGACTCACGACACCATGCTTCTCAATTGTCTCAGAAGGCACACCCAATACTTTGGTTTTCATCGGGGTGGCGTAGGTCACTGCCGTCCCTTTGAACACATCCGAACTGCCTGGAATCAAAGTAATGACATGGGCAATATTGCCGCCAGTACAGCTTTCCGCCGAGGCAAAAGTCATACCGTTGTCAAACAATAAGTCGAAAACCGTGCACTCAATGGGCTGGTCCTGCATGGCAAAAATGTACTGAGAAATCAACGCGGACAATTTTGCAATTTCCTCATCCAAAGTTTCATGGAGCAATTGGGCATTCTCGTGACGGCCACTTAAACGCAGGCGCACCATGCCATATTGAGGCAAATAAGCCAAAGAAAGGAAGTCGGGCAAACTGTCTTCCCAATCCTTGATTTTATCGGCCAAAAACGACTCTCCAATGCCTGTAGTCATAATCACACACTTCTCGTAAGGAATAGAATGGAAGCGTTTCTTGATGCGCGGCAGCAACTCATCAGTGAAGATGCCCTTCATCTCAAACGGCACGCCTGGCATGAAAGCGAAAGCCACACCATCTTTCTCCAACCACATGCAAGGTGCTGTGCCGTAGGTGTTTGGAACGTATTCACAAGCCTTCGGCAACATGGCCTGACTGCGATTCCGCTCGCTCATCTGAAAGCCCCGACGCTTGAATAGCGAAACCACATTGTCGTATGCCGCCTGACAAAACTCCAACTCTGTGTTGAAGAACTTGCAGACCGTTGGTTTTGTGATGTCGTCAGCCGTGGGGCCCAATCCACCAGTGACCAGCACCAAATCGGCATCCATACAGGCATTGAATGCATCGAGGATAGCTCTTTCGGAATCACCGATGGTCAAAACAGAGTCCAATTGGAAGCCCACTTCCGAAAGATGCTCACCAAGCCATGCCGCATTGGTATTAATCACTTGACCAATAAGCAGTTCGTCACCGATGGAAATATTCTTGATTATCATTTCTTTCATGTTTTTCAAATTTGCGCAAAGATAGGTCATTTTTTTGACCGATTGAATGAAAAAAACGGTCATTACAATTATTTTCGTATTTTTGCGCCCTCAAAATCAAGAAATAATGAACCAACCTATTCCTGCATCACAGCTCGTCCTCAACAACGAGGGGGCCATATACCACTTGAACCTGCATCCTGACCAACTGGCTGATGACGTCATTTTGGTCGGCGACCCAGGTCGCGTTACCGAGATTTCCACTTTCTTTGACAAAATCGAGGTGAAACGTCAAAACCGCGAACTTGTGACCCGTACGGGCTATTTCAACGGCAAGCGCATCACCGTGCTCTCAACCGGCATGGGCACCGACAACCTCGACATCGTGATGAACGAACTCGATGCCTTGGCCAACATCGACCTGAAGGCGAGAATGCCAAAGGAAACTCACCGCAGCTTGAACCTCATCCGTCTCGGCACCTGCGGCGCACTTCAGCCTGATATTGAAGTGGAAGACAACTATGTCGCCACCCGCTATGCCATCGGTTTGGACGGCTTGCTGTATTTCTATGAAAAGCATAAAGAGGTGAACGAGATTGCCATGCGTGACGCCTTCATCGAGCAGATGGACTACCCGAAAGACTTACCCTTGCCCTACGCTGTGGAAGGTTCAAAAGAACTTTTCAACCGTTTGGCAGAAGGCTATTATCAAGGCGTTACTGCCACTGCACCAGGATTTTATGGCCCACAAGGCCGCACCTTGAGGATGCGTCTCTCCTATCCTGAAAACAACCACAAGATTGAAGCTTTCAATTATCAAGGCTGGCGCGTGTGCAACTTTGAAATGGAGTCGTCAGCACTTTACGGTCTCGGCAAAATGATGGGGCACAATTGCTTAACCATTTGTGTGGTAGTCGCCAACCGTGTGACGGAAAAATTCGCTTCCGACTATCATCCCTACGTGAAAAAGCTTGTATTGAACACTTTGGAAAGACTGACAAAGTAGATTTGAAGTCAATATTTTTGCGAAAAATACTCTTTTTTTCCTTTCCTATAAGAAAAAAGTAGTATTTTTGCAGACTTAATAAATACTGGTATGAAAAAAGTATTTCTTACAATCATTGCTTTGATAACCATTACTTCATCTGTCATGGCCGATGGACACGTTGATTCTGTTCGGTATCTGACCACCAGATGGCGTAGGAATTGGTTTGTTTCAGCTGATGCAACTATAAGTTGGTGGCAAGGCAGTATGAATATGCCTGAGAGTGCCGTCAACAGCTATACCAAAGTGTATTGGGACCAACCTCATTTTGGTGTTACCGCCAATTTCGGAAAATGGATTAACCATAAAACTGCCGTGAGATTTTCCTACGACAACACCGTCATCAGCAGTTTCATCTATGGAAGACACAACACGCCCAACGAGCAACATATCCAGTTCCTTTATGGCGATGAACCTGAATTGGTTGAAACTGTAGAAGGTGCTGGCATCTACAAAACTTTCATGCATTACCATAACATGTCGGCACAATATATGATTAGCCCGATTGATTTCTTCCAAGGCTACTACAATCCCGACAGAATTTGGACACCTGTGCTTTATGTCAGTGCGGGTGCTGCATTGACTTCCAGCCGGTTGTTCTTCGTCCAAAACATCGCCCATTTCATCAACTATACAAATCCATACGACATTACAAAGGTTGACGGCACCAACTTCGAATTATCGTTGGGCTGCGGTCTTCTCAACAATTTCAAAATCAGTGAACATTTTGACATCAACCTGGATATAAGGTGGAATTTCCACAGATGGACCTTGGATTCTTGGGAACATGAATATGACGACAATAGTTTTACTTTCTTCTTCGATCAAAATGAGAACCATATCAGGCCAAAAAGATTCGACAACATGTATTCTGCCGCATTAGGACTGACCTATTACTTCAGCAGAATTTATGAATTGCCCGAATTTGAACCGACTCCCTGTCCTCCTTGTGGCGACACCCTTATGCCGACCAATGATGAGATAGATTTCGTAACCGTTCAAACAGAGGAATTGGTAAGCTATCCTTTCTCCATCTTCTTCCATCGCGATTCTTATCAATTAATGTCGAATAGAGATTTGGTCAACTTGAGTGAGATTGCCAATGTCGCCAAAGAGCACAACTATAAGATTCGCCTGAGAGGCTCTTGCGACAGCGCTACCGCCACTCCTTCCTACAATCAAACACTGTCGGAGAACCGTTGCCGTAGAATTATGCTGGAACTCTTGCAGATGGGCATTCCTGAAGACCAAATCATCCTTGTCCCAGTTGGTGGTATCAAGGAGCTTAATCCTACAGAATACGACCGCCGTGTAGTGGTTGACTTGGTCAAGTAATAACGACAACATCCAACACATATAAAAGCCTGGCGAGTTTTCGTCAGGCTTTTACTTTGTCTTATGCGACGCAACCTCAGAGTTTTGCCACAATGGGAATCGTTCTTTCAGCACCAAAAGCACGTGGTGAAACACGCAGAATTGGTGCCACCTGATGACGCTTGAATTCATTTCGGTTCACCATCCGAATCGTACGCTCAACTACCGCTTTATCAAAGCCTTGAGCGATGATTTCCTCCGATGATTTTGAACATTCAATGTATTGATAAAGAATCTGGTCGAGGAGGCCATAATCTGGCAAACTGTCACTGTCCTTCTGGTCGGGACGAAGCTCTGCTGAAGGAGCCTTTTCGATGGTATGCCACGGAATAATCTCATCCTCCCTGTTGATGAAACGAGCCAAGTCGTATGCCTCCGACTTGTAAACATCACCAATGACAGACAAGCCACCGCACATATCACCATAAAGCGTCCCATAACCGACGGATGCCTCCGACTTATTGCTGGTGTTGAGCAAAACATTGCCAAACTTGTTGCTGAAAGCCATCAAAATGACCCCACGGATACGGGCCTGAAGGTTCTCCTCGGTAACATCGAAAGGACGACCCTCAAAGAAAGGTTTCAATGCGGTGTCAAAACTATCGAAAAGCGGTTTGATGGCTACCGTGTCATACCGCACACCCAACTTTTCGGCCAAGGCCACGGCATCACTCACCGAATGGTCAGTAGAGAACTGCGAAGGAAGCAACACTACCCTTACATTCTCAGCACCAATGGCTTGGGCAGCAAAATAGGTGACCAAGGCCGAATCCAACCCACCTGAGAGGCCTACAATGGCATTCCTAAAGCCCATTTTGTGGAAATAATCGCGCACGCCAAGCACCAAGGCATCGTGAATCAACGCCATTTTCTCAGGAATGACCAAACAGTCTTCTGCCGTCCTATTAATATATAAGGTGTCGGTGTCGATTATCTTAACGTCTTCCTTAAAGAAAGCCAACGCGGTATCAACATGTCCGTTGCTGGCGAAGGCCATTGAACCTCCATCAAAAATAAGGTGCGTCTGCGCTCCCACCTGATTCACCATAATCAAAGGCAGTTCGTGTTTCAACACGGTCTGTCTCAGCACATTGCTGCGGTAACGAGGCATAGTATAGTCGAAAGCTGAAGCGGCCAAGGCAATCACCATGTCGGGGTTCAAGCTGATAAGGTCATCCATTCGGTTTTCTATCAGCAGCGAGTCTGCATTTTGATTGGCAAGATCATCACCAATGGTAACAGCGATACGATGACCACACAACTCCAACAGTTCGTCATCATCGTGATTGGGTTCAAAATACTTGCGTTCATCAAACAACGGATTACTGCCAATATGCTTTTTCTTGAAGATTTTCCGTTGACCTTGATACAAGAACACAGCCGCATTAAACAAGGGCTTTTGGCCTTCCATCGTGTTACGTATCGGTGCTCCAACAATGACTGGGATGTCAGAGCACTTTTCGGCAATCTCATCCAAAGCGGACTGGCATTTCTCCAAAAAGTCGTCAAACTCCAAACAATCGAAGGGGAAATAGCCACAAACCGACAACTCTGAAAAGGCCACCAAATCAGCACCTTCTGACTTGGCTTTCAAAGCTGCATCTATGATTTTCTTCGTGTTCTGCTCAAAATTGCCAATGCAATAATTGAGTTGTGCCAATGCAATTTTCATCTATCTACGTTTTTATTTATCAGAATAAGACACCCACTTCCACACCAACAAAATTGTTGCGAAGTATACTACCTGTCTGCTTTTCCAAAGATTTGAAGAAAACATTGGAAAAACCATGGTCGAAAGTCAGCTGGGCAAACGCGCTCAACGTCCTATTGATCTCATATTCAGCACCCACACCAAAAATCATCGACAATTGCAACGGACGATATTGGTTCGTACGGTCTTCATAAGTCTGGCTATCATAATCAACCCAATAGAAACTGTAACTGTCCTTGCACAAATCCTTGGCATTGAAACTCACACCGCCGCCTGCCTCAACATAGGCCCTGAACGAATCCATGATATCAAATCCCAACTTGACTTTGAGCGGAACCTCAAAATTGGTGGCATTCAGTCGACGCGATACCGAAACATCGGCCTCTTCTAAGAAATCCTCAACTCGGCGATAGTCGGTGAAAGTGTATTTCATTCGCAAAAAATTGGCATTCACACCAGAGGAAATCGCAAAATGACGCGTAAGATAATGGTCATAGACCAGCCCGACATTGAATCCCACCCTCATGCCATCGCTTTTTGCCGCAATCGAACCTGAACTGGCCCAATCGAAAGTCGGACCAAATTTGACACCGAACCTGACATCCTTAGACTGAGCGTTGCCGCTCATGGAAATCATAGCTACCAAACTGATAATCAACAATGTTTTTTTCATAATGATAAATTTTTGACCCACAAAAGTAATTATTTTTGGCGACATTTCCCTAAAATTGAAAAATGATTCTTACTTTTGCCGTCAAATCAATCAAATTATTCACTAAAACACATCAAAATGAAAAAGACGTTTTTATTGATTGCGGCCCTGCTGATGATGGGCAGCGCAGCATTTGCTGGTGGCGGATTCGACATCTCCATCGGCCCGAAAGTCGGCTATCAGACCTCGAAACTCTCCTATCAAAGAGACGACATTAAGGCTGGTTTTGCCAACCACTTCACCGTAGGCGTTTTTGGCCGCGTTGAAATTGCTGGTTTCTATGTGCAACCAGAAGTGCTTTGGTTCAAGAGCTCGAACGCATTCAATCTTGCCACCAACGTTGCCCAAGACACCCTCATTGGCAACATCACCTTCCCGAGCGGCGCCGACATGACCTTCACCCTGAATGCCATGAACATCCAAGTGCCGATTCTTTTTGGCTACAAGTACGACATTATCGGTAACCTGATTGCAATTCGCGCACAAGTGGGTCCCACGCTCAACTTCACCTTCCCCCAAAAGACCTTGGTGAGCAAGGCTATCGGCAATAGCGAAGCGACCGAAATCGACAACGAAACCTTCGAC